>CEWB01045673.1_pt1 | contig 10279 bp, 9 predicted proteins | sample 530831 | NCBI WGS metagenome assembly CEWB01 (sample SAMEA2621013, study PRJEB7988) | marine metagenome | biome: marine biome (ENVO:00000447); feature: surface water layer (ENVO:00002042); material: "saline water (ENVO:00002010), including plankton (ENVO:xxxxxxxx)" | depth 5 m | reverse complement strand
AGAGCAAGAGCATCTTTCTGACCTGTTTGCCGAGTACGGCGAAGTGAAAAATTGCAGCCTTCCGCTCGACCGCGAAACCGGTCGTAAAAGAGGTTTTGCTTTCGTCGAAATGGTGAATGATGCCGACGAGCAAAAAGCCATCGATGACCTTCAGGATGTGGAGTGGATGGGTCGGATGATTCGCGTGAGTAAAGCAACACCACGGGAACGCTCCGGTGGTCCCCGTGGCGGTGGCGGCGGTTATCGCGACTGATCGTTAAGCCTGGCTTTCGAGCAGCTCGTTGGCGATGTCTTGATTGCTAAAGCGATCAAGCTGGTCTCGGCGTTGATCAACATCCCTGTTGATCGTCTTCCCGACCAGATTCGATTGAGGCAAAACTGCTTTAAGTCCGTGGCGCTTTTGTCGTGCCAAGTAGCGGTGAAAGCGGTTGAACGACCTGGAACGGTTCATTGCAACTCCTTCGGTTGTTCACCCGTTGTACACCCACTTTTGTGTTGAAAACCGTGGCGAAGACAACTCTCAGCGAAGCTTCCGTTCAAGCCGCTCCGTTGAGGCGTCTCATTCGTCATCTCGAGCCCCAGCGTCGCCTCGTGTTTGCGGCGATGTCTTGCTCTGTTCTCAACAAGCTGTTTGATCTCGCCCCACCTGCTCTGATTGGACTGGCGGTGGATGTGGTGGTTCGTGGCAAGCAATCACTTCTTGCTGGCTACGGCATTCATTCCGTATCGCATCAGCTGTGGGTTCTTGCTTTTCTCACCTTTGTGATTTGGGCTGCCGAATCCATTTTTGAGTATCAGTACGACGTGCTTTGGCGCAACCTGGCGCAGAGTACCCAACACAGCTTGCGCCTCGAGGCTTACGACCATCTGCAACAGCTAGAGCTTGCTTTTTTTGAGCACGACAGTAGTGGCCGCTTGCTCTCCGTTCTCAATGACGACATCAACCAACTCGAGCGATTCCTCGACCGTGGTGCGAATCAGATCTTGCAGCTAATCACCACCGTGTCGGTGGTGGGGATCGGAATGGTGGTGGTCGCTCCTGAAGTGGCGCTGTTCGCCTTTTTGCCGATCCCCGTGATTCTCTGGGGATCGATGCGGTTCCAACATCAGCTCGCCCCCCGCTATCGCGAGGTGCGTGCTCGAGCCGGGGATCTTTCAGCCCGCTTGGCGAACAATTTGGGCGGCATGCTCACGATTAAAAGCTTTACGGCCGAGCCGTTGGAGCTGGCACGGTTGCGCAAGGAAAGCGAGGCCTATCGAGACAGCAATGCCAAGGCCATTCGTTTGTCTGCGGCCTTTATTCCGTTGATTCGCTTTGCGATTCTGTTTGCTTTCCTCGCCATTCTTCTGATCGGTGGCTTTCAAGCCGTTGCTGGTCAGTTAGCCGTCGGTACCTACAGCGTTTTGGTGTTCATCACCCAACGCCTGCTGTGGCCGCTCACCGCGTTGGGTCGCACCCTCGATGAGTACCAACGTTCCATGGCTTCAACCCAGCGGGTGCTTGATCTGATTGATGCTCCCGTCACCATTCATGGTGGATCTGTTGCCCTGCCCACCGCTGATGTGCGTGGTGACCTGCTTTTTGAAGATGTTCAGTTCGCTTACTCCGGGCGTGAGGCGTTGCTGGATGGGTTCAATCTCACGGTCCCCGCCGGCACGACCCTCGGCATCGTTGGCTCCACCGGGTCTGGAAAGAGCACGGTGGTGAAATTGCTGCTGCGGCTCTATGAGCATTCCTCCGGCCGGATTCTTTTGGATGGCCATCCGATTGAGTCGCTTCGGTTGGACGATCTGCGCCGCTCGATTGCCTTGGTGAGTCAAGACATCTACCTCTTTCACGGCACGGTTGCCGAGAATATTGCTTATGGAATGGCGAATCCGAGCCCCGATGCGATTGAGCGGGCGGCACGTTTGGCGGAAGCTGCTGGATTTATCGATGGATTGCCCCAGGGATACAACACCTTGGTGGGAGAGCGGGGGCAACGCTTGTCTGGCGGTCAACGTCAACGCATTGCTTTAGCGCGCGCCATCCTCAAAGATGCGCCGGTGCTGGTGCTTGATGAAGCCACTGCAGCGGTTGATAACGACACCGAAGCAGCGATTCAGCGGTCTTTGGAACGCATTACGCAAAATCGCACAACCGTTGTGATTGCCCATCGTTTGAGCACCGTTCGCCATGCCGATCGAATCGTGGTGATGGAGAACGGAATGATCGTGGAGCAGGGTTGCCATGACGAATTGCTTGCCTTGGGCGGGGTTTATCAAAACCTTTGGCAGGTGCAGGCGGGCGAACGGCTTTTCGCTTCCTGAACAGGGCGTTGTGTCCTAGGGGGATGGGGATCATGCTGGCGGTCTGATCGGCAGCAACTCGATGGCCATGCAGGCATCGCTGGAGCACATTTTCCACCATCCTCTCGGGGTGTTTGCCCTCCTGGTTGCCATCAGCGCAGCGGTCCCGCCGTTGATTCGGCGGGTGGGCCTACCCGATTTGGTGGGTCTTCTGGCAGCAGGGATTTTGGTGGGCCCCCATGCTCTCGGCTGGGTGGACAGCGGCAGTGAAACCGTGCGGTTGTTGTCCGATCTCGGTGCGGTTTATTTGCTGTTCACGATGGGGTTGGAGATCGACCTGGAGGAGTTCAACCGGGTGAAGCGTCGATCATTCATTTACGGCTTGTTGATCCTGTTGATCGGGATTGGTACGGGCGTCACCATTGGTCTGTTGGCAGGCTTTGCCTCGGTGTCGTGCCTCCTGCTTGGCGCCCTGATGGCCACCCATACGCCGCTGGGCTATCCGATTGTGCGCAGCTACGGCGCCCAAAAAGATGAGGCGGTGGTGGTGAGCGTGGGCAGCACGATCTTTACCGACATCGTGGCCCTTTTGTTGCTGGCTGTGGGCTTGGGTTTAGGCCAGGGCAACCTCAGCGGCATGGACCTCAGCCTGTTGCTGTTGCGGATTGGTGGTTTTGCTCTGCTGGTGGTTGTCGCGATTCGCTGGTTGGGCCGACGTCTGATTCTGCGGGGAATCAGTGACGAGAACAGGATGGTGCTCGCGGTGATGGTGGCTCTTTTCCTCGCCTCCCTTGGTGCGGAGCTGGCGGGTGTTGAAAAAATTGTTGGTGCGTTTTTGGCGGGTTTGGCAGTGAACTCTGTTTTGCCAGAAGGGCGGGTGAAAGAACAGGTGATCTTCCTCGGTGGTGTGCTGTTTATCCCAATCTTTTTTATCGATCTGGGCTTGCTGTTAGATCTCGGCAGCCTTGGTGAAAGCTTCAGCGATTTTCGTTTTACCGCCTTGATGCTCGTGGGTGCCATTGGCGGCAAGGGTCTGGCGTCGTGGATGAGTGGAAAGTTGTTTGGCTATCGACGGCCCCAGATCCTGATGATGTGGTCGCTCACGATGCCAAAGGTGGCAGCAACCTTGGCGACAGCGTTTATTGGCTTTCAGGCCGGTCTGCTGAATCAGACTGTGCTCAACAGCGTCTTGGCCGTGATGGTGGTCACGGCCACCGTGGGACCGATCCTGACGGAACGCTCGGTGAAGCGGTTAATGGAAACTCCAGTCGGCATGGTCCCCGTCAGTTTTGGTGAGGAGGCCGCCGTTTTGGATGGAGTTAGTGAGGTGGTGCAACGGCCGCTGCGGATTGTGGTGCCTGTGGCAAATCCGAGTACAGAACAAGGATTGCTGGGAATTGCGGCACGTTTGGTGCGGGGCTCGGCGGGGGGGGAAGGCCTGTTATTGCCTTTGGCAATGGTGAATCCAAGCTTGGAGGAGCTTCGCGGAGGCCTCACGCGTGCCGTGGCCGCGGCTCGGGGGCGATTGGCGATTGCTGAAGCGATGGCCAAAGATCTTTCCGTTCCAACACGCACCCTGCTGCGTCTGGATGAGGACATTCCCGGAGGGATGAGTCGTACGGCGTTGGAGCAGGGGGCCGATTTGCTCTTGATCGGAGCGGGACGTACTGATCAACTGCGGGCTTGGTTAATGGGGGACATCGTGGATGGTGTGTGTCGTACTGCCCATTGCCCTGTCGTTGTTGTGAATTTGGGACGAGAACCCGATCAACCTTTGGGACGAATTTTGGTGCCGATTAAGGATCTTTCCGCGAGTGCCCGCGAACAGTTTGAATTAGCCCTTCGTGTGATTCATTCTGCCCCAAATTCACAACGAACACGGATTACTCTTCTGCACGTGCATGATCCTCGTTCTGATCATCAAGATCGAACCTGGATGGAAGAGCAACTGATTCGTTGGCGACCAGCTGCAATCCCTGCAGAGCGCTTTCATACGGTGTTAGTGCGTGGACCCGGCATTGATGGAGCAATTCATCGCTTAAGTCGAGAGCATGATTTGGTGATTTTGCGGACTCAGCGGCGTCGTGTGGCTGGTCTCCCAATCCCTGGTAGCGATCGAACCAGCAAACTGATTAAACAGTTGCCTTGTGCATCGATGGTCATCAGTGACCCGGTCACATAAAAAAGTAATGTTGTTATTTGATTAGATTTTAGCGGTAGTTTTTATTTTGAATGCGTAATTTAAGCAGTCCATGTTGTCATGAAAAACTTGGGTAATGGTTGTTGATTGGTTTGTCGTTTTGGCTCAAATCAACAGGTTGAGGGAGTGCGTCACCCGGTTGCAGAGATCCTGCACTTTCGGCCAGCGTTCTTCATTGGTGCTAGTGGCCAAGGTGTATAGCCTGCCGCGATCGACAACCACCGTGGCGAGCTCATGTCGGTCGCGATCCTCTAAGTGCACTGCATATTCCAGGTCGTAAAAAGTGTGGCCGTTCACCTCGCGTTCCCCAGCTTCAACCAATTCAGCGGTTCGGCCGCTCCCTGCGGTGGCGATCACTTCGCGGCGTAACCGTTCGCCAACAGCAACAGCACTGCCCAGTTCAGTGAGGTCGTTGTTCTCGTCCACCGTGTTCACCATGAGGCTCACGGTTTCATCGCTATGGATCAGGTCGTGGAAGACCACGCGTGGCCCATTGCTGACCTGCACTTGGGTCCAGCCCGTGGGGTAGAGGAAGGCGAATCGCCCATCTGGACTTTGGTAGGACTGCAGCCCTGCGGTTGGTCCTGCAGCGCAAGCCCCCAGCGTGAAGGCCAGCGCGATGCAGGCGATCAAGCGTGGGAGCGATCGAAGCAGTCGCATCAGGACCAGAGCAAGTGCACCCATTCTGCCTAGAGTTGCGCCCAGTAGCGCCAGATCCCTGAGCGGCTTTACTCGACCGTTGGCGCGGCTGATAGATCAGTTCCAGCGTTTGCCTGGCATTGGCCCGCGCACAGCCCAGCGGCTTGCCTTGCATTTGCTCAATCAACCCGCCGATCAGGTTCAGCAGTTTGCTGATGCGTTATTGGCGGCCCGCTCCCAGGTTGGGCAGTGCCAGAGCTGTTTTCACCTCTCCGCTGATCCGCTCTGTGAGATTTGTAGCAAGCCAGAACGCAGCAATGGGTTGATCTGTGTGGTGGCTGATTCGCGGGATTTGTTGGCCTTGGAACGCACCCGGGAGTTCAAGGGTCGTTATCACGTGCTCGGTGGTTTGATCTCCCCGATGGATGGCATCGGTCCGGAGCTGTTGCACATCAAACCCTTGATTGAACGCATCGCCAAGGATGGGATTAGTGAAGTGATCCTGGCGCTGACGCCCAGCGTTGAAGGAGATACCACCAGTCTTTATTTGGCTCGGTTGATCAAGCCGTTCTGTCCTGTCAGTCGGATCGCCTATGGCTTGCCGATGGGAAGTGAACTCGAATATGCCGATGAGGTCACCCTCAGCAGGGCCCTCGAGGGGCGACGCCCGATGGATTGATCGTGCGGACCCCAGCAGATCGACTTCAAATTTCCGTTTGGGCCACCAGACTGCCTAAAGGTTGTGATCTGAGATGAGCCAATACAGCTCGATTGCGCCGTCTGAACGGCTGCCGGAGTGGTTGCGTCGTCCGATTGGTAATGCCTCGCAACTCGAACGTGTCCAAGGGTTGGTTAAAGACAACCGTCTGCACACGATTTGCGAGGAAGGGCGCTGTCCGAACCGTGGTGAGTGCTACGCGGCCGGAACGGCAACGTTTCTGTTGGGAGGTTCAATCTGCACTCGCAGCTGCGCGTTCTGCCAAGTGGAGAAGGGCCGTGCGCCGATGGCTGTCGATCCAGCTGAGGCTGAACGGGTCGCCGATGCCGTTGACTCGATGGCCCTTCGTTATGTGGTGCTAACGGCCGTTGCCCGTGATGATCTTCCCGATCATGGCGCCAGCCTGTTCACCAGCACGATGGCAGCGATTCGCGCCCGAAACCCGTTGATTGCGATTGAAGTGCTCACCCCGGATTTTTGGGGTGGTGTTGCGGATGCCGATCGTGCTGTGGCAGCCCAACGGGAACGACTTGCCACGGTGCTTGCGGCGGAGCCCGTTTGCTTCAACCACAACATCGAAACGGTGGAGCGTCTGCAAGGTGAGGTGCGGCGCGGAGCCACCTACCAACGATCATTGGCACTGCTTGCCGCATCCCGTGAGTTGGCACCTTCCACGCCCACCAAATCTGGGTTGATGTTGGGTTTGGGTGAAACGCGAGAGGAGGTGATCGCCGCGATGCACGATCTCCGCGCCGTGGACTGTCAGCGACTCACCCTCGGCCAATATTTGCGGCCTTCCCTGGCTCATTTACCCGTTCAGCGCTACTGGACCCCTGAGGAATTCGACGAGTTAGGAGCGGTGGCTCAAACGCTGGGTTTTGCCCAGGTGCGTAGCGGCCCCTTGGTACGCAGTAGTTATCACGCTGCGGATTGATTCCAGCCGCGAATGCTGCGTTGCAGCACCGTCTCAACGGTGCCCGTCATCAATGCTCCGGCCCCTCCCCAGATCATCCGGAGCGGTAAATCCCATACGGCAGCTTCCACGTCTCGCACGGTGCTGAAGCCCCGTTGTTCGAAATATCGTCTGAGGCGACGATGTTGGCGCTCGTCATCACGGATGGCGAGAAGTCTGGCTTGGCGGCATGGGGTGTTCTCCATGGCCCAGGCCATCGTGGCCGCCCAAATCAGATCCCCAACCCCCACCGATCGGGAGGGAATCACTCGCATCGTGTCGAGCTGCAAGCCATTGCTGGCGTTGTAAGCCCAGCCCTTCATCTCACCCAACAGTTGGACGCGCGATGCATCGATCGGACGCGCCACGACGACACGCAAACTCCATTGGCGCAGAGGGCGCCCCACTTGTAATCGCAGCAGCAAGCCTCGTTCGCAGGCCTGTGCTTCTAACTGCTCAAGCATCAGGCTCGGGACTGATTGATCCATCATCACCGCTGCTGTTCGCTGAGTAGAGAAGCGGCTTAGGAATCGCCGTTGTAGGGCGTGATCGAATCCACGGCCTCGATTGGTAGGGCGCCATACAGATGCGGAAAGAGTTCGCCAGTTGGGACGGCATCGGCCCGAAGTGGTGTGGTCAACCGTTTCGGATCGATCTTCAGCAGCAAGACGTCCCCTGCACCCGCGTAAAAGCGTTCAAAGGTTGTTGCCACTTGCTCCTGCCATGAACAGTGGATGAATCCCACTTGGCCCAAGCGCATGCCGCGGGTGGACCATTGGTAGAGACCGGCGTCTTGAGCGTGGTTCCAGTCGCCCTTGAGGGCGAGGTGAAAGAGGGGTTCGTCGAGGGGAACGGCGGTGGCATCGGCTGGAAACAAGGGCTGTAATCCCCCTGAAGACCAGGGGTCGGCGCGTTGCATCAAGCGCTCGAAGCTGGGATCCTGCAGAAACCGATGCAGCCATTCGCGCAGGGGCGCCAGCTGCCGATTGGCCTCAAATCCGTCGGGGTCGGCAAAGCGCCACTGGCGCACAAATGGCCATAGGGCAGCATCCGCCAGGGAGATGGTCGGTCCCAGAAGCCAAGTGTGTTTCTCAAGGCGTTGGCTCCAGCCCGCGAGGATGCTCAGTCCGGCATCACGATGCTCATCTCGGATTGCACCGGGGTAGCGGTCGGTGTACTTAAACCGATCCAGGTGGTGTTTGAACATGCCGTCGTTTTCTGCAATCAAGGCCGAGCTGTTAGCGGCGTTGAGCAACCCGCGGGGATCGGCTTGCTCCAGGGCCCAGCGCATCACGGCTTCGCTTTCGTCGATCACCGTGCCATTGGGCAGCACCAACACCGGCACCGTGCCCTTGGCTGAGCACTCCAGCATCTCCACTGGTTTGCGCTTGAGTTCGATTTCTCGCCAATGCACCATGAGGCCTGCTTCAAGCAAGGCCCATCGGGCTCGCATGGCGAAGGGACAACGGCGGAAGCTGTAGAGGATTGGCAGCACGGATGGGTCGTGATGGGACACAAGCGATGGCGATCGCTTAAGACGGCGACTGATCGAATTGCTGTTGCCGCATCGAGAAGCGAGCACGGTCGGCGTCGCTGAACCGTTCTATGCAATGGATGCACTGCACGCCTTTGATGTAGCTCGGCTCGGCTCGGTCGCTAGGTGAAAGGGGAAGACCACAGGCATGGCACAGGCTGTGAACACCCCGCTCCAGCTGATGGTTAAGGGCGACGCGTTGATCGAAGACGAAACACTCCCCCCGCCAACGGGTTTGCTGTTCTGGGATCTCTTCGAGATATTTCAGGATGCCGCCGCGGAGGTGGTGCACCTCACCAAATCCGTTGCTTTGGAGGTAGCTGCTTGCTTTTTCGCAGCGGATGCCTCCGGTGCAAAACATGGCGATTCGTTTGGGTGGTTGGTTGTTCACGAGTGGGCGCAAGCTGGCCTCTGCCCATTCGGGGAAGTCTCGAAAGCTTTCGGTGCCCGGGTCAAGGGAGCCCTCAAAGCTGCCGATGGCGGTTTCGTAGCTGTTGCGGGTGTCGATCACCAGGGTGTCGGGATCATCAACGAGGGCGTTCCAATCTTTGGGATCCACGTAGGTGCCAACGTTCTGTCTTGGGCTCACGCTCGTGACTCCCATCGTGACGATTTCTTGTTTCGCTCTGGCCTTAAAACGACGGAACACGGCCTGATCAGCCCAGCTGCGTTTGACTTCCAGCCGCTCAAAATGCTCGGAACCAAGGGCAAGGGACGCACGGAGGCTCAGCAACAACGCCTCAACTCCAGCTTCAGGACCGCTAATCGTGCCGTTCACCCCCTCATGGGCCACCAGGATTGAACCCAACACACTGTTGGCGCTCGCCAGCTTCGGCAGGTCGCTGAGAAGCGACTCACGCTGGTGTTCATTCAGCGGCGTGAAGGCATAAAAGGCAGCAACCTGCAGCCGATTCATGCTGCTGTTCAAAGGGGTCTTGGGCAACTTAAAGCACGTTGTCTGAGCACTTTGCTCAGGTTGATGCGTGAGCCTTGTTCACTAACGAACTGGCGTTTTCTTGCCAGTTGGCCTGCACTCCAGCGTCAGCGAGCAACTGACGATCGGCCTCCACATCGGGGTTGCCAGTGGTGAGTAGAAGGTCGCCGTAAAAAATTGAATCGGCCCCCGCTTGCAAGCAGAGAATTTGGGCTTCCCGACTCAACTGCTCTCGTCCAGCGCTTAAGCGAACACGGGCGTGGGGCATCAAGATGCGCGCTGTGGCCACCATTCGAACCAACTCAAGCGGTTCAAATGGTTGTTGCGCCTCGAGGGGCGTTCCCTCCACGGCGACAAGGCCGTTCACTGGAACACTTTCAGGATGGGGGTTCATGCTCGCCAACACCTGCAGCATCGAGGCTCGATCCCGAAGGGTTTCCCCCATACCGATGATTCCACCGCTGCAGAGTGTGACGCCGGCCCTCCGGACCCGTTGAAGCGTCTCTAAACGGTCTTCATAGGTCCGCGTCGAAATAATTTTGTCGTAGTGCTCTGGGCTCGTATCGAGGTTGTGGTTGTAGGCGGTAAGGCCGGCTTCGGCGAGACGTTCGGCTTGACCGTCGGTGAGCATTCCTGCAGTGACGCAGGCTTCCATTCCCATGCCTCGTACACCACGGACCATCTCCAACATCGCTTCAAACTGAGCGCCGTCGCGAATTTCTCGCCAAGCCCATCCCATGCAGAAGCGGTCTGCCCCAGCTTTCTTGGCCGCTCGGGCCTTTTCCAACACAGGCTCCACCCGCATTTGCGCTTCGAAGCCAGACACATCACTGCTGTTGTGGATGGATTGCGAGCAATAGGAGCAATCCTCTTCGCAACCTCCGGTCTTCACGCTTAAAAGCGAAGCCAGTTGAACGCGGTAGCCAGGGTTGGCTTCCCGATGAACGGTTTGGGCTTGCCACAACAAGTCCATCAGCGGCAATTCCAGCAGCGTTTGGATCTCTTCGGTGGTC
>CEWB01037487.1_pt1 | contig 10311 bp, 5 predicted proteins | sample 530831 | NCBI WGS metagenome assembly CEWB01 (sample SAMEA2621013, study PRJEB7988) | marine metagenome | biome: marine biome (ENVO:00000447); feature: surface water layer (ENVO:00002042); material: "saline water (ENVO:00002010), including plankton (ENVO:xxxxxxxx)" | depth 5 m | reverse complement strand
AGTAAGAACTGAGCACTTACCGAGTAAGAAATAAGCACTTAGGAAACTAAATTTGAGTAAAGCTTAAGCACTTAAACCCTAAACTTTTAGTACGAATTCTTACTCCTTTTTGACAGAAGCACAAAACATCAGAGAAAAAGCACTTCGTACGTACATAAAAAAAAGAGAGAGACACACGACAACGAACAGAAGCACATTTATTTGCTCTCTCTCTCTCTCTCTCTCTCTCTCTGCTCGAGAAAAAGGCGAGCAAAAATTGCTTTTTGTCTCTCAGATGCTGCCTTCTTCTTCGTCTGAAACGAAGACGCAGAAGACGAGGACGACGACCCCCGAGGACGATGGCGATGAAAATGATGTCGAGGAGAAGACGAAGAAGAAACGAGCGAACGAGGGAAAAAATCAAAATCTCGGTGCCTTTGCGTCGTTCTTGCGAGCGACCGAGGTGCGCTTCTCCCAATCTTTAAAAGAGTTCGGCGGAGGTGCCTTCGTTTTACTCCTCCCGAAGAAGGCGAAAGAGGCGCGAGGAAAGATTTTGGAGTTTTTAAAAGACACCAACACCAACACCAACGACGAACTGATGAAACAGTTCTGGACGCAAACGAGAGAAGAGGAAAAGAAGTCGGATTTTTTGCACTTTGAGAAGAAGACGAAAATTTTACGAGAAGTCACGGACGCGTGTAAAGAGATTTTGAGCAACCAAGAGGTGTATTCGCAAGGAGGGAGGCAGAAAGTCGCGGTGAAAGCGCTCGAGTGTTTGTTTTTGGTGATGAATTTCGTGGAGAAGGAGAAAGTGAGAGTGAGCGGAACGAATTCGGCGGCGACGGAAAATGTAGAGATGATGATGACATGTAGCGCGACGATGTTGAGAGATGTGTGTAAAGCGGTCGCGTTTTGCGGGAAGGATGATAGCTCGTTGGAAATTACGAGGATGGTAGTGAAGATGTTGTTGGCGTTGGCGACGAGCGAACACATCGTAAACTCGGGGATATTTCAAGGCGAAGAAGGGGAGGAGGCGTTGGAGATTTTGACTTTGCGGTTGGCGCATTCAGCAGTCGCGAGCGATGGGGACGTGGAGAGAAGAGTGGCGAAGACGGCGTTGGTGCAACACATAAATAATTGTTTCAAAAGGTGCTCAGAGGGGGAGTTTCGTAGCGCGAGCGCTGCGGGAAATATCAATACTAATGGTGATAGTTTTTTTAGCGACCAATCAGCGTTGACGTGTTTGAAGGCATTGTGTAAAATCGCATCGAGAGATTCAGATGCGATTACGAGCGCGACGACTTCGACGATGATTGCGGAAGAGAATGCGGATGCCAATAATGCTAATAAGAAACCAACTACGTATTTTTCTGCGGCGAATGCGTTAGACGCGGACGAGTACATCCTGGCGAGTCGGTTTTTAGCCATAGATTTACTTCGACAGCTGTGCGAAGGACCAAACGCGAGAGCGTGGTTAGCGGCGTATAGAAACGAATTGAAGAAACCTTTGAGCGAGGCGTTGTTGATGAACGCGATGTTAAATCCAAAGTCCACGCTTCAAAAAGGCGGCGTCGCTGGAGTAGCTGCGGCCGCCGCGGCTACCGCGTCTGGCGCGATCAACAACAATAGCAACAATAACGCGAAAAGATTGAGTTTCGAAGGCATCGAAAAGACGCTGAATGCGTCGACGAACAGAACAACAATCACCACGAGCACGAGTAATAACAGCAACACCATCTTGCATGGATTTAGTAACGCGACGAGGTTTCATCCCATGGCGTTAGCGTCATCGAGTTTAGCCCGAGCGACGTATGCCGCGATTGTCTCTCGCGCGAGAGATTCGTGGAAATCTGAAATCGCTTTGATGTTCCCAACGATGCTTTTACACCCGTTGGAACGATCAAAGTCAACGCACGTGAAGGCAAAGATTGCTGCGTTAAAAACGTTACGACAAATATACGACGATCCTTCGACAGCGGCGGACGTTTTTGTGAATTACGATTGCGATCCGAGATGTTCGACAAACTGCTTCGAAAGAAGCGCCAAGGCGATTTTAGAGACGCTTAAAGTTGAACGGGAAAAGGAGCGCATTCTTGTAAAAATTAGCAGTGGTTCCTCGATCGATATCGATTCAGTTGCGGTTAGAGATGCAGCGACGCAGTGTTTAGTCGCTATCGTGCGTTCGTTGCGCGTGTGGCGCGCGAGAAACAAGGAATTAGGGGAAGATTTATTTCACGATGAGGATTCCATTGACGAAGTCGAAAGAAAAGCCTCCTCCACTTTGCGCCGGTCAGGGAGTGTTTCGACCTCGTTTGAGTTGATACCGTCCCAAAACGTCGTCGTACCTTCGAGTACCGCCACGGCTAAACAAGATAACAAGAATCAAGCAGAATCGAACAACTCGACGAGGACGACGAGGACGACGAGAACAACCCCGGGAAGCGAATCAGAAGGCGTCATCGGCGGCGGATTGCTCTCTTCCGTTCCGCTAGAAAACGTGCCTACGACGTCATCATCATCGTCAATAGCAAAACCATCGCAAACGAAAACGTTTGCAAATCTTAAGAAAGAGAAAAAATCGGTGGAGATTGCTGTGAAAAAGTTCAACAAGACGCCGACTATGGCAGTTCTGCGCGAGCACGCGCCGAGTAATTCAGTCGTGTCGGCGTCAGACGCCGCCAAGTTTTTACGGTCGGCGCCGGGTGTCGACCCGTCAGCAATTGGACACTTGTTGGGATCTAGCGATGCTGATGGCGTTGCTGTTATTCGAGCGTACCTGGAAAACTTTGATTTCACGAACGAATACGTGGATGAAGCGTTGAGGAAGTTCATGTCGACGTTTCGAATTCCCGGCGAAGCGCAACAAATCGATAGACTCACCGAATGCTTCGCGAAAAGATTTATTGAATTAAATCCAAACTTTGGTGGCCAAAAAATAGAAAAGAAAGTAGATTGCGTGACAATTATCGCGTTTGCGATAATAATGTTGAATACCGACGCGCACAATCCCATGGTGGATGTGAAAATGCGGATGTCGAGAGAGGATTTCTTGAATATGGCTTTGGATACGCCAGAAACGAGAGGTTTGGACGAAGAAATGATTCGAGGCGTTTACGATCGCGTGACGAAAGAAGAAATTATATTATCCGCGGATAAACGCGCCATTGCGGAAACGGCGTCGTCTTCCACTGCCGCTGATAGTAGTAGTACTACCACTGCAGCAGCGAATAGCGGTCTCATGAGCGACTTTGGCATATTTGGTGCGTTCAAGAAGAAACAGAAAATTCTGGAAATGGAGGAAAAAATTGCCTCGGAAGAAGCGAAAGCTTTGCTGAGAGAAACTGCTCGAGCGTTCTCTGCCGTCACGACGAGATCGACAATAGCTCCTGCAGCCGCACTTTCCCCGCCGCAGCTCAAAAATGGACAAGGTAGTAATTCAGAGCTCGACGAAAGCGCGAAAAACAATAACGACAACGTATTCGTCGGCGAATCCGCCTTCCACGCGGCTACCGAAGCCGGACTGGCTCGACCAATGTTTGAAGTCATCGGCGAAGCGCTCTGTCGCGCGCTATCGATTGCGTTTGGCCTCGCAAATGATCCAGGGCGTGCCGCTATGGCTTTGGAGTGCGCTCGTTCTGCCATGCGACTCGCTTTTGAGACGAAGCTGTATACTTTGCGAGATTTGTTTGGACAATTTTTGTGCAACGCTACGGGCGTGAGTGCATCCGACAATGATCGGGGAAACAGCAACGCTGATGATGACAATGATAACGACGACGACGCGACGCGAGTCGATTTGAGAGCCATGCAACGCGCCGAGGCGACAAAAACGCTTCTCGACTGCGCAAAATCCGACGGCGATTTCATCAAGCTCGGTCAAAAATTTTGGAAGTCGTGTATTGATATTTGCGTCAGTTTGGAGATTGCCATGTTGGAAAATGACTCGACGGCGTTGAGAGGTGTTGCGAATGTGAACAACAGTTCAAACGGAACCGCGCAAGAATCGACGGACGGAGTTCTACCGGACAAAACGAAAGTGGAGAAGAACATCCAACGCCTTCTCGGGTTCAAAAACGTCATGGCGTGGCTCCGACCGTTTTCGAGGGAGGCTGGTTTGGAAACCGAGATAAATCCAGACGCCAAGGCAGCCATCGACGCGTGTTTCGTCAACTCGTCCACAATGGACGCGAGCGAACTCTCGCACGTCGTCGACGCGTTAATACAACGTTCCGAGCGCGATTTATGCGCCGCCGAGCAAAGCGAAATCACAAAATCTCCAAATACCAGAATCGCGATGAAACGTTTGGCGGATGTCGCGCGGGCAAACTTGAACGGGAGATCTTTAGCAGCCTGGCGAAACGTCATCTGGGGACCAGCATCCTTGCATTTAGCGACGACAGCAACTTCGTGCGTACAAATTGAAACGATTGTAAATCGCAACGCGTGCAAAGAAGCTTCGGAGTGCCTTCGCGTCGTTGCCGAGGCTGTGCTCTTGAAAAGAGGAAGCGCGGAATCCGCGGAGTCCAAAGACGAAGATGGCAACATTACGCCCACAAAACGTAAAACCACGTTGACGAATTTGGAGACGGACGAAGATATAAACAGCAGCAACGCAGACGCGGCGAGAGAAGACGCTTTGTTACCATTCTACGAAGCCATTCGAACGGTTGCAAATTCGAGCTTTCGAAACTCCGGCTTGGGTAACGAAACCGTCTTTTTCGAAATGAAGACGAGAAAAGCCGAATTTGTCGTCGATGCGTTGAGACGACTGGCGGAAACTTCGAGCAAAAAGTTTGGGAAATCCTGGCGAAGAGTCGCTCAGACGCTCGAAGTTGTCGCTTCAAACGCCACTCTGTCGGAATATCACGGCAACACCGAGGAGTACGACGGCAACCCGGAGGACCAAGTGAAAGTTTTATTCGCGGACTCGGCAAAAATTCGCGCGTTTGTGAGTTTTCGCAACGTCATCGTCGAAAGTGTGCTCAAAGGTAGATCAATAAAAGAAGAAGTATCAACAACGACTCCATCTATCGTGGATGGAGAACTCACCGACGACGTTTTACCGGACATTGTGGATGTTTTAGCCAAATTTCGCGACGTCGAAAAGCAAACGAAAAACGACAAAGGCGATTCCATCGTCGTTTCTGAAGCTTTGCTATCTTTACAAGAGATTATCCTTCGCGCAGATCGAAGTACGGCTCGTGGACGAAACCTGTGGAAAGTTACGACGAGATGTTTGATATCCGCGACGTTCTCTATCGAAAACACGCGGGCGACAACCGTGAGGGCGTTTGAAAGCGTCTTTGCGTCCGCGCTCAACTTTACCGCCACGTCTCAAAACGAAAACGAGGAAAAAGCATTCTGGCAAGACGTGTGCGAAGATGCCATAGACCCTATCGTTTCGTTCACTCGTGAAGAGTATTACGGGAATCACGCGCACAAAAGTGCTCCGAAGAACGAGGGATTCTCAGAGGCGAAAGTATTTTCGTTGGCGACGTTCTTTCCTCGCTTGGTTTCAAACGTAACGTCTTCGAAAAATGTAGGGTACGATATCGTATCGATCGGTTGTGCAAATGCGTTTGCAAATGTTGACGTCGCGTCGACTTCGTTAACTCACGCGTTGTCGTGCATTGCAGCGTTTGGCACCGAGAGCACTTCCTCTCCCTCTCAAATGTTTTGGAGTTTTGCGTGCGACTTCCTGGAGAATGCGATACGCGCGCGGAAAAAGAAGAGCGAAAGGGACGAAGTGATTTCAAAATCGCTCGTTTGTGATTTCATTCCAGAGTTGTACTCGTCGTGTGCTGTTATGGCTTCAAAAAATCGCATAGCAAACGTCGCAAGGACCATTCACATCGACGCTTTCACCTCTGCGATGGATAAGCGAGGAGAAGAGGAACACGAAGAGCTTTTATATAACTCCACGCGAGCGGTGCTCGCGACGACGATAAACGACGCGAGCGGTACGCTCACCGCATGCGAGATCGTCTTGCGATACCACTTCTCAAATAAGGGGAAGGAGATATCCTCTTTCGACGTCTCTACTCGTACGATCGCGATGTTGGCTTCAGTCGTCGACGCGTTGACGAATATGATAAAACGAAAGAAGAAGAAGAAGAACAACGACAACGACGGCGACGGGACGGAAGAAGAGGAAAGCAAAGGCAGCATCTCGTCGTTGGCAAAACAAAAGAAAGAAGTTTTAGAGTTGTTCACTCCTCAATTGTCCTCGCTCGTCGCCTTGGGACGATATCCTTTGAACAAGTCCTTGCGCGATTTCTTCTCGGCGACGTTCGATGTGTCAAAATTTTAGAATAGAGGCGAAGAAGAAGATTAGTTTTTAGTGGAAGTGTACACAAGTATCATTAGTCTAACAAGCACAATAACAATTTCTCCTAACGTCTCAACACGTTCGTCGGCGCGTCTGGATCGTTTTCCAACGCCATCTTCGCCATGTCTTCCACCGCGCCTCGCGGCACGGACGTGAAAAACAAACTCCCACCGAACAAGACGAACAACAACAAGGAGATCCCAGCGGTGCCGAGCGGGCCAACCTTCCCGCCTTCCGCGGTATCAAACCCGGGAACAATCGGTACCGGGCCTTCGTTTCGTCCGGAATCAAACCCGAACGGGTCTGATTTCTTCGGAGGAATTGGTTCTGCTTCTTTCTCTTCTTCTTCGCTGCTGCTGCTCGTCGCCGTCGTCGTCATTCGATTTTTCTGCATTCGTCTGATTGTTCGCGTCCTCCTCGAAGACGCGGAAGGAAACCTGTCGCAAAGGGTGGTGGTCGCTCTGCTCGTCGTCGTCGTCGCCAACATCTCTCTCTATTCTATTTCCTTGCTCAAAGTGTGTGTGTGTGTCTGTCTGTCTGTCTCTCCTTTTTCTCTTATGGAAGTGGTGTGAAGCACTTACTCTAAGAACTTTTACTTGTGCTGACGTTTTTATGGATTCGACGCAAAATCGTAGGCACAATTCGTGGTGTCGTCCACTGCCAACTGGACTCTCTGGATTATTTTTATTCTTCCTTGCCTTTCGAGAGCAGACAGAGAAGAGGGGCGAGAGAGGCTTACCCCCCTCTTTTTTTCACCCTCTTTTTCCCCACCCACAGCTCGGTTTTCCGCCAAAACATAAACACGTATTCTCTATCACACACCATGTTCGCTGCCACTAACGTCCAACAAACCGCCTTCGTCGGCAAAGCCGTCGCGATGAAGTCTCGCACCATGGTACGTTACGAATCAGTCGTTGGATACGTTCGCGTCATCGTTTACTGCTTTCTTTCCGGAGTTTAGCGCGCGCGGATTTCCGCTCTTGGATTTTTCCTTTTTTTTGGACGATGGATTTCTCTCTTTTCCGCGATTGCTTTCCGCCTTCTCCCGCTCGCTTCGCCGGCGGTGGTGTGCATTTTTCGCGCGCGCGGTGTGTGACCACAGAGCGCTCGCGCCGCGCGAAACACCGCAAATCGCGAAGAGTAAACGCGTGATACTCATTTCGAGTGAATAGTTTCGCGCGTTTCGTTTCGCGCGTGCGCGAGAGGAAACGAATTTCGAACCTCCACGAATCGTCGTCGTGTTCCGGCCTTGTTTATCTCCGCTGGTGAGAACAACGAGAGAAAGACGACGACGACGACGACTAGGGTTTAACCCTAAATGGGTCGGTCGCAAAAAATTAAATGAACCTTCTCCTTCTATTATTCTTAAAAACACCAACAGAAAGTGCAAAGAGGCATGACCATCATGAACTTCACGGTCACTTTGGAAACCCCGGAAGGCGCCCAAAAGATTGAATGCGCGGACGACACCTACGTTCTCGACGCGGCTGAAGAAGCTGGCATTGACTTGCCGTACTCCTGCAGAGCGGGCGCGTGCTCTTCGTGCGCGGGTAAGGTTGTCGCGGGTACCATCGACCAATCCGACCAATCCTTCTTGGACGACGACCAAACCGGGAACGGCTTTGTGTTGACTTGCGTTGCGTACCCGACCTCGGACTGCACCATCAAGACGCACATGGAAGAAGAACTCTATTAAATTAACATTCAAGTAAAAAACTAACGGGTAGTTTTTTATAGCTAAGAGGGAGTTATTAATAAAATAAAAATACGACGTCTGCGTTGTGCTGAAAGGAAATACAGTGTATGCCTAAGATACCTCTTTTAATTGTCGTTGCTCGTGTGATTGTTACAAAAAACGCTCATCTTTTCTCTCTCTTTCTCTTTCTCTGTAAGTAATAAGTCGGAAGACCGACCGATGAAAAAAGAAATCCGTATCCGTATTTTATTACTTGTCGTTTTCGTCCACGGTGCTTCCGATATCGGTTATTTTCAACAAAATTTTCGTCTTTCTGTGCTTCTCGCACGCGTGCTCCAAAGCTTCGTCAAACTCAGTCGATAATTCGTACTCGGTGTACTCGACCGCGATTTTGTTCGCGTTGACCAACTTTGCCAAAGTTTCCATCATTTTCGGCGTCTTCTTCTTGTTTTCCTTCATCCAGTTTCTCAGCGAAAACCCGCGCACGATCAAACCTTTACCGACCCAATGATGCCACGGAAACGTCGCCGCGCGACCAGATGCGCACGCGTAGACGATGAGAGGACACCCTTGGTGCAAGGTTTCCGCCAAGCGCACGGCAGAAATACCCCCGACGCCGTCTAACGCCAATCTCGGTTTCGCGAAGAGGCGTTTTTCTTCCAACTCGGCGCCCAAATCGCCCTCGTCTTTGAAGACTTCAATCGCGCCTAAACTTTTGAGCCACTTCACGGTTTTCTCGAAGCCTGGATGCGCGCGACAGACTAAAATCGGACGTAATTTGAGCATACTCGCGAGTTGACAGACCACCGTGGCGATTAAGGAGGTACCGGCGTTCAGAATAACCGCATCGCCTGGTTTCAACGCCCCGAAATCTTCCAACAAACGATACGCGACGCACATCTCTCGCATCATCGCGCAATGGTTTTCCGACGTCATTTCTTTCGGAATCTTGATCAAATCTTTTTCTTTCCAGACAGCCAAGGTTCTCCACGTGCCAAGGTTTGGAACGTACGGAATGACCCAATCGCCTTCGGCTAAGGACTTGACGCCGGCGCCAACTTTCACCACGGTGGCTAAACAATCCGAGCCTGGGATCTTGCGTTCGTTCGATTCGTTCATGTTGTTCTCGAAAGCGCCTTTTCGCGGATTCAACATCGAATCTTTATGAACGTTCGCATCGGATGCGTTGTTTCCATAATTGGACGTAATGAACGACATGTGGTCTTCGTAAATATCGTGCGCGTTCATCGGCGCCACGCGAACGCTCACTAAAACTTCGCCCCACTGTAAAGTCGAGGCGATTTTCGTCGTTTCAACTCTCAAAGCCTCCTTCTCGTGCCCGGCGACGACTTTCTTCCCGGCGGGTTGATTCACCTCGTACGCTTTAATCTTCGGCAGCTGCACTTCATCGTACGATCCTTTCACGACGCCGAACTGATTGATGATATCGTCCACGCCAAACGAGGCGACCGAATCGCCCCTGGCTCGCATAAACGCTTCGAATCCAGACGTGTGCGACCCTTTGTTCTTCTCCACGGTTTGAATCGCTTCCGCGACGGACTCTTTCCGCTGGTTCTCCTCGTTCAGTTTATCGCGAAATACGCCGCCACCGAAAGAATCTAACAACTCCTCCTCGACCGATTTCGAGTACGTCCCGGTCGAGTCGTATTGTTTGCGCTTGTCGGTATCCGAGAGAACGTCGTAGGCGCGTTGGATCAACGCGAACGTCTTCGCATCGCCGCCTTTATCCGGGTGCGCTTTGGTGATTAAGTTCCGGTACGCTCGGCGAATCTGTTGATTTTTCAATGGAAGGGAATACAAAGGGAGGAGAAAGTGTGTCATTGTGCGTCTAATGTGAGAGAGAGAAATAGAGGAGCGCGTCCATCGGTTTCATCGCGAGATTTAAAAAAACGCTCAAGAGACTTTTCGGATTCTCAAAAATCCAATTTTGGAGTGCGCTCCTCCTCGCATACCGCGTCGTCTTTGCAGAACGAAAGAAGGCTATTAAAAGATTTCTTTCTCTCTCTCTCGTCGTCTTTATCAGGATCGGATTCGCGCCTCCCGCGCGTCATCATTTTCACCGCGCGACGATGATGAAAAGTTTCTCGCGAGAAAAAAAACGAAAGAGAGATCAGAAAGAAGACACATGCGAGATTTAGATATTAAAAAAGAAAGAAAGAGAGGTATACCTCGATCGACGTCGCCGTGTTCTCCACGTTCAAAGCGCCGTACAGATCCGGACACTCGTCCTCTTCCTCTCCTGTTCTTCTGTTTTGCTCCACCATAATGTTTTATAAACTGTTGGGGT
>CEWB01007093.1_pt1 | contig 10315 bp, 10 predicted proteins | sample 530831 | NCBI WGS metagenome assembly CEWB01 (sample SAMEA2621013, study PRJEB7988) | marine metagenome | biome: marine biome (ENVO:00000447); feature: surface water layer (ENVO:00002042); material: "saline water (ENVO:00002010), including plankton (ENVO:xxxxxxxx)" | depth 5 m | reverse complement strand
GAAGTCTGGTCATTTCCTGCCTCTGTATGACTGACTTCGTTGACTCCGTACGCTTGGACAGTGGCATCGCTCGGAACGAGCTCCCCATCGCTGACCCAGAGGTTGAATCCTCCTTGATTCGAGTTCGCAGCATTCGCAGGACCCCCTGAGAAAGAGACCACTATCTCGTATTCCTCGGAGTAGTTGTATTGGTCAGGAAGGCCGCTAATCGATCCAGCTACATCCGGGCTCACCACGGCACCGTGGCAGTTGCACCCTGAGTCCTTCACGCCACTGATGCCAGTGGGGTAGGAAACGACTGCAGGAGAGATCACCATTGCTATGGAAAGTACAGCAAGAACGACCAAGCTCCTACTGATTCTAGTGTTCATGACTAATCACCTATGAGTGAACATTCAACATCGCTGCCATTACTGAGTGGGCATCGCCACAGTATTCAGTACAGAGAATGACTTGGTCCGAGGTCCCCTCGACCACAGTAAGCCAGAGACTAGTGTCCTGTCCGTAGAGAACGTCCTCCTTTGTTCCCAGGCCCAAGAACCAAGGCGCATGAGTGACGTCCTCTGAGGTCATTATCGCTAGGTACGTCTCACCCTCTTTCAGATGGAGGACCGGAACAGTCCCGTAGACCTCTATTGTTTGACTACTCGTATCGCATAATTCAGTCGCCAACTCCAGACAGTCAAACTGCCATACCCACTGTTTGCCGGTTATTTCCATGACATGGTAGCATTCCGACTCTACTATGGCGTTATATCCAGAACCGACTAATGCGTTATTGGAAGACTCCCCCTCCTCGCATTCGTAGCCGTGGAAGTCAGGGTCATCTACTGGAGCCCAGACAGAAGCCAAAGGCAACCAAGAGACGTAAGTGAGCCACACGATCAACAGAAATGGAGCAACGGTCCAAGCTACTTCCAGCTTCATATCGTCATTGTGCTTAGGAAAAACTCCTACTTCAATTTCGTCAGGATTGTCATGCTCACCACCCTTGTCAGACAGATACCAGAACGAGTGATGATACAGCCAAGTGAAGGTAAAAATCGACACCAGCAGTGATATCCAGATGTAGTAGTCCCACAAACCATCGAAGAGAGCGTTCTGTATCGTCAAGATGCTCCCCGTACCTACGCGTGTGAATTCCCCTCATAAGCAATACGGAAAAGCAGTTACTTGGAAATACAGGTATGGCATTGAACAACTACAAATCATAATCCTACTTCTTGAGGAAAGGAGGAGTCTATTTTGCCAAACAGGGAAGGCCCTCCGGATCGAGAAATAAGGTTTCATAAGGCTGCGAAATCGATAGCGAAATCCATCTCCAGAAACGCTCCCCCAGAAGAAGGCGGATGCCACTGTCCAGTTATTGTCGAGGGGCCTAAAGATGAGAGGGCGCTGAGGGGGCTAGGGTTCTCGGGGACCATCGAGAAAGTGAACAGAGGTTGGACTAGATCCAAACTCATTGCCTATCTGCATGATACTTATGGAACTAGGAATATAATCGATAAGGGACCATCGATTATTGTTGCAATGGACTGGGATCGGACTGGAGGGCAGCTGCAGAAATTTCTGAGGGAACGACTAATGTCATTGGATGTAACTGTAGACGAAGAGATGAGAACGACTCTGATGAGGGTTATGAAGCCAGAAGGGAGGACCATCGAGTCCCTACTGCCGCACGCCCCGGCCCTTCTTCCTATGATCGCTTCCCACTCTCAGGGGGAGTCGGGGGAGACTCCTTGACCGTATTCAGGACTAGGTGGGTCACCGACCTCTCGATGCCATCAATTGACATCACGTTCTTTGTCAAGTCGTCCAAGTCTTCCCTATCCTGTGCCCTTGCTATTACCATCGAGTCATAGTCCCCTGTAACGTCGTAGACTCCGCAGACCCTCCGATCACGGGCAATCTTCTCTTGGATCTCAATCAGCCTCCCCTTCTCTATTCTAAGTCCCACTACTACATTCAGGCCCCATCCTAGCTTATCTGGATCGAGGCTCACCTTGTAGCCCAGTATGACACCGCTTTCTTCCATCTTGTTCACTCTGTTGCTGACTGTGCCTAGGGACACTCCTGCCTCCTCCGATATCTTTCGCAGCGACGCTCTGGCATCCTTCTCCAATACTGAGATTATTTTTCGGTCGGTATCATCAATCAAACCACTCACCTGGAAACATAGTTTGGCAGTCAGGCTATTGAACATATGCAATACTGATTCGGGGCAAGATAGACGTTTGTTCAGCCAGCGACCCTTATTCTTCTTCCATTTGGTCAATAAATCCTCTCTGTGAGTGAATGATAGTTTTCTCTGAGTCATTCAGCATCAAGCTGACCCTTCCGCCAATCCAGACAGGAACGCAGAGGTCCCCACAAGTCAGAATGTGCCCTCCCCGAACCTCTTCCAAACCCTCAATTACCGAGGGAAGGGGCTCCTCCCCGAGTAGTACACTATCTATGGCAGACCGACTAACCTCGGTGAATCCGAAATCGATTTCCTTGATCAGGGCCCCAGCGGCTTTAGCGACTATCCGATCCACCTCGCCCTTCCTCATTCTAGCGGCATTAAGTCCGATATGGATTACTTTGAGAGGCCTCCACCTTCCACCAGGGACAACCGTACGACCGCCCCTGATCCTTCTCTCCGAAGACCAGACTTCGGTAATTTCGGGTGTCGACCAAAGTATTTTCTTGCCTCGAGTCCAAAGGTTAGGAGGGACCCTCCCCCATGACTCCTTAGCAGCCTCAGAGAATTCCTCATCTATTGGCTGAGGTGAGCTAGGCAGGTCATCCTTGGTTTCATTTGGACTTTGATGGAATTGTGGCTCGCCCCATGAATCATCAATATCTGGAGATTTTTCAAGTACCGCTACGAAGAACCCACCTCCGCCCACCCTGTCGTTCCACACCCTCATGCAGCTTGTCAGAGATTCAGAAATCCAATTCTCCTCTGGGGGCTTCATCGAATCTTCCACATCTGGGTCATTCGATATTGACCCATCTTCGTCAAGTTGGGGCCACGTTGACATGCCAACTTCACCGGGGACTCCCTCTAGGATCTCCAAGGCATTCAGCATCTTCACTCCGCTGTTATTCCTCAGTACCTCTGCCACCACGGCCTCATTCTCAATTGGATCCAGGGAGCATGTCGAGTACACGACCCGACCTCCAGGCCTAACTACTCGCAGAGCTCTTGTGAGCAAGTCAATTTGCAGCCTCTGTAGGGACCTCCCACCAGAAGGAGACCATTTTCCCCAAATCTCGGGATTTTTCCTAGTGGTTCCAGAACCAGAACAGGGAGCATCCACCAGAACCCCGTCGAACCCATCATCTGGCATCCTGGGTATGTGCCTTCCGTCGTGATTGACGACCACAGAAGACCTTGAACCATGTCTCTGCACATTTGAGACTAGGGTATTCACCCTCGAACTAACGACTTCGTTAGCAACCACCATCCCACTTTCCAAAAGATGCTCCGATATCTGGGTGGTCTTGGAGCCAGGCGAGGCACACATGTCCAGTACTAGGTCCCCCTCTCCAATATCGAGAGCCAGTACTGGAATCATGGACACCGCCTCCTGTCTGGTGATACGACCAGTCTCATGAAGGGCAGTCAGCATTTTCTTGACACCGCCTTCTGCCTTGCCCCTGTGGAAGGGCAACTCCCAAGCACTCCCAGGGCCATTGAACCAATCGATTTCCTTGGCCCCGATTTCCTCCAGCCAACCTTCGACCCAAATCCTGTCACTCCTCAGTGGATTGACCCTAACTGTCTCTGGAAGCCTCTCGAAAGATCCGGCGAGCCAAACATCAGGATCGCCTCTCCAACTACCAACTGCACGTAATAGAGCGCTGTTGGATGCCATCTCCTCCCACGTCGCACCCACCCCGCTCATGATTCACCGGTCCGTTCACAGTGCATCAAGCACTCGGAGAACGGTATCTCGGATAGACTATGATTATCCCTCCCTGATACTAATCAGGATGGTAAACGGTTAAACCTCCAACGAGACGCTCTCGGTTTGCGGCTGTTGTCGCAGGTGGGATGCAAGTGAGGGTACTCAGGAGGAGAATAGCAGATAACGCAGGCGAACCTGTCTGTATGGATGCTAATGGAGCGACGAGAAAATTGGTAGAATTGGTAGAAAGGGCACAGGCGAATGGTAGGGAGCAGGGACCACTCGTGCCGGTGGAAGCACTAGTCACCATTGAGGGGGATGATTGGATATGGCAGATAGTGGACCACGACGTACTAGAGATGCTAAGTCACCGACTGGTATTCCAGAATCAAGTGGGCGCCAGAAGAGAGATACTGATGACTGCCGGGCTTGAAACTGCGGTCAGCGCGGCCTCTCGAATAGTCGAGTTAGACGGTGGTTGCGTTCTAATTGAGACCTTGGAACCCTGAATGTCAGCCTTAGCGGGCTTGAAATAGTGATGGCAGGTGCGCGGGCCGATGGCGAAGGAGAAGAAGGGCAGCGGTATCCAACAGGCCGCAGGTCTCATCAGGTACTTCGACGAAGAGTCCGAGGACGCCATACAGATTTCCAAGACCTCGATTTACGCCGCTTGCATAATTTTCTCAGTGACAATCTACCTAGCTAACCACGGTGTAATATCCTGGATAGGGTCGCTGTTCTAGAGCGATTAACCCGCTCAATCACTCTTCCTCAGAGAGGTCCACGAAAGGCACATCATCCTCTAGGAGTTCTCCAGCCTCCACCTCATCGATTACAGGAACAGGGCTCTTCGTCAGCTTTCCGGGTCTTGAGGCGATGTACTCTGAGGAGCGAACCTCGGTACTTGGATCAGCCTCTATTATCGCACTTGCCGCCCTGCCCAGGGCCCGTTCAACAGCAGGAGCGTTTCTGTCGGATAATGCTGACCTAGCCTCGTCAAGGGCCTGTGATGCAGAATCTAAGATGCGACCAATCCCGTCTTCCTTCCCCCTGAGAGACTTAACCGCCTCATCCAACTCCAGTATCTCCTCATTCATGTCCTCCTTCGCTCTTGCCTCTAGTTCCAACCAAGAGGAGCCATGCTCTGCGATGAGTCCGCCCGTTGACTTCTCGAACCTCCTCGCCCTAGTTGGCTCCCATGGGTTCCTCCCCAGGGACGAAATTATGTCATGAACGCACCTAGCCCTGAGCTCAAGCGGTCCAGTGAACTCTATCCTGTTCAAGAAGCACTTAGCAAATAGCCCGAACCCCCAGTAGGACTCGCTAGCTATCGTGATCCCCAACTCCCCTGCAGTTGACGTTAACTCCCACCTTTGTTCGTCGTACCCAGGCTGAACTGAGAATTGAGGGGGGTCATGAGGCCCCAACGATCTAAGGGATGCCTTGGCAACATCCCCCAGGAATACCTCTCTCCCCTCGCCAGGCCAATTCTCTTGCCTCAGATAACCTTCCCCGTCTATCTTCATTCTTGGATTGCCATCCATTACCTGCGCATATAGCACGCTTCGCACTGGGTCTATGCCAACTGGCCCATCCTCTGCCACGTGCCACTGTTGCAGCCACTCTGATTGAACATTCCGTGTACTCGTAACCGCTAAGTCCCTCCTGGCCAAACGGGATACATGCCTCGCAGGAAGTATGGACGCCTCCAGAAAGTGGTGGACCATCCTCCCCGGGATAACTGCAGCAGATGCAGGTCGGGGAAGCACTGCCCCATCCCGGGTCACTCAGGCAACGAGTCCGGGGCGAATAGGGAGTGGAAGGGACCTGAATCAGTAGACAAGAGGTCAAACAAGAAGAATCCGGCAAGCAAGTAGTCACTCTACTCTCTGCACAGGTAACTCCGGTTCAACCGAGTCCCCATTCACCTCTCCCAGTAATTCGGTCAGAGGGGGGCTGTTTTGAGCACGATGGTATATCTCCCTCAGAGTTTGGTCCCCTATCTCGAGGTAGACTCTCGTTGTCGCTATGCTGGAGTGACCCAGGAGGCGTTGGATAGTCACCAAATCAGCGCCACGTTCCAGTAGGCCAGTAGCGAAGGTGTGGCGAAGGGTATGGGGGCTAAGTCTTGATTTCGGAATATCGGCCGCCTCGGCAAGCTTGTCTATCAGCTTCTGAACTGATCTCGGATTCATCCTCCTTCCTCGACTTGAAAGAAGGAGCGCCCTCTCCTCTTTGCCGTCCGAGCTCAGTTTATTCCTTGACCTCCTGATTGGCATCCAAGCCTCGACGGCTCTGACTGTGGCTTCGGTGAACAGCACGGTCCTGTCCTTCTCACCCTTGCCCCCTATCACCAGAGCAGAGAGATCCTCCAGGTCCAAATCCTCAATATCTAGGCCACAAAGCTCTGACACCCTCAGTCCTGTTTCTAGGAGTATGGTCACTACTGGCGAGGACAATGGGTCTTCTGAGTTACCGGACGCCTTTCTCAGACGAATGAGCTCCGAGCGTCCGAGCGTCCGAGGAAGCGTCTTCCTACGAGTCGGCCTCTGTATCCAGTCAGGAACAGTATGACCAAACCAACCTAGAAGATGCGATATTGCCGCTATTCTGGCATTCAGGGAAGACGGCCTCAACTCCCCCAAGCTATTCATCCATGCGTCCATTCTTCCCCCGCTTGGGTTTGCAATGGTGTGAAAGTCCTCTACGCTAGCTGTTTGCATCTGCTCCCAGTCCCTCTCTGTTTCTCCAGGCAGGCATGTGGTGCTGAATGTCTTGGCTGCAACCGTATAGGCTCTGATAGTGTGAACGCTCTTTTTCTCAGTTCTAAGCTGCTGGACCCAGCACTCATACCAAGGTAGGCCAGACAGCCTCTGGAGTCTCGGGGGAAGTCGACCAGAGTAGGGGTCGTCCTGAACAACATGTTCGGATCTACCAATCATGTTGGTCCAGGTCTCAGTCTGCTGACCATTCAACTCTCTTTCTACCATGTTCCCCGCCTTTCAGCCTCCAGAGGAGGTGCATCCCTGTCCCTAAGGACGAGCCCAAGTCAACCACCGAGGTATTGAATGCTTCTCTCACCGACCGTTCTAGGCGGTCCGTTTGTCGATTGATTGCATACCGCCAGAGACCTAGTAAGCCTCTGATGTGCCTTCGTCATTGACTTCCTGTTCAGTCGGGACCTCAGAAGAATCGTCTGGAGCCATCTTCTGCTCCCATATCCGGTTCAGATGCTGAATGATCTTGCTTGCCACATTTACGCCTGAGGCCGCCTCGATTCCTTCCAGTCCCGGACTCGAGTTGACCTCTAGAACCAGGGCCCCCCTTGAAGACTCGAGGAGATCAACTCCCGCGATATCAAGCCCCATAGTTTCTGCGGCTTTGCATGCGATTTCAGAATGCTTGTCAGGTATCTCAAGCTTCTCGACCTTGGCACCAAGATGGAAATTTGAACGGAATTCTCCACCCCTTGCCTTCCTCCTCATTGCAGCGACTACCTTTCCACCAACTACGAATGCCCTGACATCCTGCCCGTGAGACTCCTCGATGTACTCTTGAACAAGCGGCCTCATATTCCTCTCTAGCATCTGGTAAACCAATTGCCTGGCCTGCTGCTCCGTATGCGCCAGGAAGACCCCAGATCCATGGGTCCCCTCTGTTACCTTGACAACACAGGGAGTTCCACCGACTCTGGAAATAGCTCTCCTCGTATCTTGCCATGTACCGACATTTGCGGTGATCGGGACAGGAATTCCACGCTCGTTCATCATCTGGCAAGCCATTAGCTTGTCTCTGCTGCTACTGATCCCATCCCCTTCGTTCAGGACGATTACGCCCATTCTTTCGAAGGCCTTGACTATCGGGACCCCCCTGCCTGTGATGGAGTTGCCAATTCTGGGAATCACAGCATCACAATCTACCGGCCATCCTTTGTTGAAAACCTTGACACCGTTATTGTCGACCACTGTAGTCAGCTTCAGGGGATCTAGTATCTGTACCGACCAGCCAGCAGCCTCAGCTTCCTCAAACATCCTCTTTGTGCTGTACAACTCGGGCCCCCTCGATAGTATCACTAGTCGAGGCTCCATGACTCCCGCCGACCACAAACCCCTCTTGAGCCTGTTGCTTTGTGGAATCCTCAATCAGGGTCCCTAGAGCCCTTTAGAGCATTCAGAAAGGCGAAGGGGTTGAAAGCCTCCTTATTCGGCTAGTGATTGAGTCAGATGCCAGAATGGGACGTGCCAAGCCCTGAGGAACTATCCTCCATGAAGGTCGACGATCTTCGTGAGAGGTGCAGGGAACTCGGATTAACCGTCTCCGGCAAGAAGCAAGATCTGATCAACAGACTCTTGGATTCTGAGAGAACTGGTGAACCAGAAAACCAGTCCTCCGAGGGTACCCAGGAGGAGAAGCCAGAGGCTGATGTGAGCGATGCTGTGGACAAACTCCTGGCTCGCTTCGAGGGAGGCGTTGTCTCTGAGCCTGAGCAGGAAGTAATCGAGGCAGAGGTAATCGAGGCAGAGGTAATCGCGGCCGAAGAGGACGAGGGAGAAGAAGAGGGGGAGTCGATACCAGAGCCAGAGAATGAGCCTGATCCATGGACCTCGACCCTAGTCGAAGACGATGCCCCAGAAACCACGGGACCTGTAGATCAGGCATCGATGACAATAGTTCTGCCATCGTTCGATGTTTTCTTTGAGAATTGGAAGCCAATTTCAGCGGTCTTGGTGGCTGTCATGCTGGCAGGAGTCGGTGCATTCTACCTCTTTAGCGCAGACCCATCGTTTCAAGCTAGACAGCTGAAGTACGGGGACGAGATGTCTTTCCAGGTAAGCGAGGGAGAAATTAGCATAGTCGGGGACGAGATGATATCGCTTCTGAGAGACGCGGCATCCCCGAGCGCCCTCGACGAAATATGCGACGAATTGTCAATCATCATAGATCACGGAACTGGCGATATAGGGGTTAGGGAAGGGACCCTTAGTGATATCCAGCACGCCTCGGACTTAGATTTCGTAGGTGCTGTAAACTCACCAGATGCATATGGCAGAGACTTCTTGACTGCTGAGCAGTCAATTGATTATGATCTAAATATGGATCTGACATTCAGGACAGTGACCTCCAGTGGTGAATGCGGCGGCAAGCTCAGCTCACCGGACAATGTCGCCGATATTTCCCTGAATAGGTGGGTGGAGATAGCCGGGAAGGAGGCCATCCGCTCGGACCTACTGGTGGACTTCACGGATAACAATGGGGAATCCTCCAACCTCCAGGCGATTATCTATGATCTGGAGGAGCTATCAGGCCTGAATGGAATTTCCCCACTCATGCTCCCCCTGACTCCCATCGAGCTGCACGAAATATTCGGTGACACTATCCTGACGGAGGGAAGTAGCTGGAATGATGACCCACAGTGGAACTCAGATTGGAGATGGACCGTGGGGCCCGAGACCAAGTCATCATACGGAAATGTGTACCCGATTACAATGTGGAACCAGGACGTCAACGACTGCCTGGGTCACGCTACAATGGAACTCAAAGTCAAGAGCAGCAGCCCTTGGCCAGTCGAACAGACCATTGACATCCTAATCGACAAGAGCCTCGAGACAAGCAACTGTGGTTTCCTCGCCGGCACCGTTTCTTCGCTGTCCCTCCCAGAGGGTACGATCAAGGTCAAGATGAAAATCTCTGAGCAGTCCAGCAGAAGTGGATCTAAGGACGTCGAGTGGTACTCTACCTACGCAAGCAGGCCTGGCCCGGGTGAGGACAAGCCAAGCAGCTCATCACAGAGGCAATGGGTCTCCTCAATGCCAGACGAGTCGACTAGCAGGGACTTTGATCTGGAGGAAGCCATAGAGTGCACCATTGTCAACCACTCAACCTCAGAGCTGGCCATCGCCCTGGAGGGTACTGGATACATCTGGCAGGCATATTGGTCACAGCCCACCAGATCGCCCCAGTGGAATATGTCATGGGTCAATGAGGATGACAGGTCAGGTTGGGCTGTAGTAAGGCAGATAGGCTCTGGGTGTGACATTATTGACTATGGCTCCCACGCATCAGGAACATTTAGCTGGAATAGGGAGGCGGTCCCTGATACGCACACAATGTCCCTATTGGAGCAGAGGCTACTAGACGACTTGAGGTATGCACAGCTGAACCCATACCTGGAAGGATCACAGGGAACCTGGCTAGTCGATGTCGAGATAGGATATCTCCTGACTTCCCCAGATGATGGACTACTGTCAAGCCTTCCCGATATGTTTGCCGATGGACAGGTCACTGTCCTAGTTGACAGGAATTGGGGGAGTCCGGAAGATGGGGGGAGGGAACACACCCTCAGACTCGCTATGGACGCCGAGACCGGAAGGATGGCAGGCTGGGTTCATACCAACGGCCCTTCGGGCTAGTGGAGCTTT
>CEWB01017731.1_pt1 | contig 10404 bp, 12 predicted proteins | sample 530831 | NCBI WGS metagenome assembly CEWB01 (sample SAMEA2621013, study PRJEB7988) | marine metagenome | biome: marine biome (ENVO:00000447); feature: surface water layer (ENVO:00002042); material: "saline water (ENVO:00002010), including plankton (ENVO:xxxxxxxx)" | depth 5 m | reverse complement strand
TTACATACGTATTATAGCAGAGTCAGATCAAGAGTCAACCGATTGTGTTGATTTTGTAACATCCACTGTATCATCCAATTTGGAGTATAATTGAGTGAATGACTCTTTGGTCTCATCATCAAATCTATTGAGACACATTTCTACTGCTTTCATCTTATTACCAAAGATAGAGTATGCTCTAATAATGTGAGTCAATCTACGTGTTGATATAATCTCATCAACACCACCGTCATTGAATGTTTTGCGAACAATCTCTGCCCAGTTACATAAGTGAGTGATAAAGTCTTTATGCTCACCTATCATAGGTATATTCAATGACTCTGATACTTTAGTAAGTATCTTAGTCTCTACTCCTACCGTAGGATATTCTTGTTCGATAGTAATAGGGAAACGCTCAAGAAATGCTTCATTGAGTACATTTGTGCCAATAAACCTACCGTCATCACTACCCTTACCTTTAGTATTGGCAGTTGCTACAATATTGAAACCAGCACTAGGTTGGATGTACTCACCTATCTTTTTGAGGAATACTCCCTTACCCTCTAGGATAGATTGTAAGCATAGTATTTTATTTGATGCTAGATCAACCTCGTCAAGTAATAAGATAGCACCACGCTCCAATGCCTCAATAACAGGACCATTGTGCCATACTGTCTCACCATTGACAAGTCTGAAACCACCTATCAAATCATCTTCATCAGTCTCAACAGTAATGTTGACTCTAATTAGCTCTCTATTAGTTTGGTTACATGCCTGTTCTACTCCAAATGTCTTACCATTACCAGACATACCAGTAATGAATACAGGATAGAATAAGCGTGACTGAATAACTTTCTTGAGATCAGGGAAAGCACCAAACTTGATGAATGTATCATCTTTTGTTGGTACAAGATTCTCTGCTTGTATTGTAGTCTTAGCAAGACCTACATTTGCAGGTGGTGAAGCAATTGCTTTCTCTAGTTGTGCTTTTGCTTGCTTGACAGTTACTTTCCAGTGACCACGTTTGGTTTTGAACTGATTGAGGTATTTGGTGATTGTCTGGTAACCAACTTCATGGTTAGTACAATATGCCTTGACCTTATCAGCATCAAGATCAGCACCATACTGATCTACAATGTTATCAATGTGAAATTTTGAATCTAAGGTTCTTGGCATAATGATGAATTTTCTTTGTATACTACTATTATACTGCTTTTTGAGGGTATTTCATGTCAAAGTGGACACCTTCTAAACTGTCACCTATGAGGTTGATAGCATCTGGAAGTATACCGTATTCTCTACGTTGTATTGCTTTAGTCAATGACTTTAGATCATCATCAGGCATGATTGGCACTTTAGATTGTAATATTATCTCACCAGAGTCTAACTCCTCAGTGACATAATGTACAGTAACTCCAGTCATATCATCACCTGACTCTAATGCTTGTTCGATAGCATTAGCACCTTTATACTTTGGTAGTAAGGATGGATGAACATTTATTATTTTATCAAATGATCCAACAAATCTAGATGATAGTATTCTCATGTAACCTGCTAATACTATCAGGTCAGGATGAAATGCCCTGATAGTTCTTATCATAAGATCTTCATCTTTATGAGATATATGTATATGAGGTACACCAAACTTTGCAGCACGTTTGACTGCACCACACTTCTCTTTATTGTGTATCATAAGCACAACTTCATGCTTATGCACTGTCCTGAGAATGTTCTCAAAGTTAGTGCCGTTACCTGAGCATAGAACAACTAATTTCATGCTATTTGCTTGATAAACTCCTTGACCATGAACTTGTTTGATTTCTTATTCTTGTTCATCTTCTTGAAAGCAGCAGTGATTTGTCTCTTGGCAGCACCTTGATCTACCTCTAACTCTGTATCAGTATGTAGTGAATGTTGCTGTATTCCACACCACAAATCGAAAGATTTATTACGAAAGAATACTGCACCATTTTTCCTAAGTTGATCCTTCATATCCTCAAAGAAAGTGAATGATAGTCTAGCATGTCTCTCATAGAAATATCTAGAAGATCCTTTCTCAAGTATGCGAATCCCGATAAAACTACAGTTAGGAATGTCACTCTTTACTGCCTCTACAAGTTTATTTGTAAACTCTACATCACTACCTTTAGAGATGTATGATTTACTGCCTACTCTAATTGTGCTATTCCATGGTGAAATTCCTGTTACACACATTTCTTCTTGACCACTATAATAAGATGTTCTCTTTTGGTTCATTGAAGCATGATAACCTTCACCGTCAGTCAATACAATTACATGACATTTTTGTAACTTAGCAGTCTTGATGAATTGCTTAGTAAGTTGACCAGCAGATACTATTGCCTCATTCAATGGTGTACCTGATAGGCAGAATCTACGTGCATATGTATACATAGCACCTTTCATCGCTCTTGTCTGTAACCATAAGTTGAGTATCATTCTATCAAAGTCTTTTGTTTTTGCTGTGCTTGTTAGTATGTTTACCATTCTAAATGCACCCTCTATGTGCATAGCATTTTCCTTCATTTCTTTTACTAATCTATCAGGTTTGATGTCATATTGTCTAAGTCCATCCATATCAGGATCTAGTGACCATGCGTCATTTGTGAAAGCATATACTTCAAATGGTATGTTGACTTTCTTACAGAACCATACTAGATTGAATAGTTGCTTCATGGTATTCTCTAGGATATTGTTCATTGAACCACTCCAATCTAATAAGAATACTAGACCATGATTCTTACCCTCAGGAATAACTGTAATCTTCTTGAATATATCTTCATTGAACATATATGTGTGCAATTTAGATGTATCAAGCACACCAGTTCTAGCAGTTGCTTGTCTAGCATAAGAGTCAGCAGATTTCTTCATCTCAAACTCTTTGACAAGATGATTTACATCCTTAGATGCTGATTTCTTGTACTCTCTAAACTCTCTAGTATCTGCCTTTATTCCATTACCTCTATAGTAATATGAATTTGGATCTGCCTCTCCTGTACCTGCCTCAGTAACAGTGAAATGCACAGTTAGATAGTTATTGATAGTGTCAAATGGTATGACAACATTGTCAAGATTCATCTCAGGTATAGTGACATAAGTTGTCTCTTGACCATTATTATCTTGTAGTTTCTGACTATTACTATCAAATGCCTCTTGAGTATCACTCTCATCTATATTATTCCAATCACCTGCCTCTTGACCAGCACCTTGCTCAGTGTCAAGATTATCTGAAGGATCAAACTCAGGATCATCAATGTCTGCCTCATCATCTATTTCATCATCACTCTCTGCTTGATAGTCTCTCTCATAAGAAGGATTAGATAAGTCAGAGTCCTCACCCTCAGTAATATCACTTGCTTGCTCTTGCTCTTGCTCTTTTTGTCTTGCCTCTTGCTGTTCCTTAGAATACTGATATACTCTATTAGATATATCTAATACATCATCAAATGACTCTGATTGTGATATCTCAGTGATGAACTGATTCTCAATGTCATTGAACTCTAAGCATAGGAAAGCACCTAACTTGAAGTATAGATTGATCTTATCAATAAACTTCATATCATTGATATTCTTACCATTCAATTCAAAGAAATCATTAGCATTTAGTTCTTCATATCCTTTGTAGAAATCTTTATTGAGACCAGCAAACTTATTCTTCATAAGTCTCTCAATACGTGCATCTTCAATTATGTTGACATATCCATGTGGTAGACTCTCATACTTACCTTCCTTCCACATTGTGCATGGTGTGAACAGTGCATGACCTACTTCATGTGCTACTAGCATGTCATAAACATAGTTACTAGCAGTATTCCACATAGGTAGTGTCAATACTCTTGTTTGTGTGTTGAATTGAGCAGTCTCTACTTGTTTATGCTCAACTATAAGATTTTCAGTAGCAAGCAATCTTGCCAAGTTACCTTTGATTTCTATGTTTACTGGCATGTTGCTTTGTGTGTTATACTACTATTATACACATAAAAAATCGCCCTGTCTGGGGCGATTGTGACACTTCTTCAACTGGTCAGTAGGACTTCCCTTCAAGTGGGTACGTTGCGATTCTCTTTCTAAGCGTGTGAGAAACGTGTCTCTTGCTTTCCTCGCTGACCTCATTGCCTGAGGTTTCAAATGACGTTTGGCATCCTTCCCTGAGTTGTGCATCCAATTTGGAGTATTCATGTTCCTTTAGTTTTCTTACTGGTACTACACTAGATACTACAACATTTATTGCCCTGTGTGGTAGCTCATCTGTGCCAGTTCCACAAGCGGTACACACTGACATGTATCCTCCACTTATAAAGGATATAATACCATAGTCAGGTTTACCAAATCCACATTCTACAGGATCACCAACATGAAAATCTCCATCTTTCCACTGATGTTCATAATTATTGCCATAGTCAGGGGGTGGAGTCGGGTGTGGAACTACCATAGATACGTTTAGGATCTAATAATTATAGCATGAATACTATGTATGTCTATTGGGGATCTAATGATTCAGGAAAAGCACATGTAAAACATTATGCAATGGTAAACAATAAAACTAATTTATTATGGCATAATAATTATATCAAAAAAATACACAACATTGTTCATCACCATGAGGAGTATTGGAGAGATGAGCAAACACATAGAATAATATATCATAACATCAATGGTTTTAGAAGTTGTCAAAAAATAGAGAATAGAATATGGAGATATGAATCATTCTCTCATACTGGTAGTTCTATAAATCCAAATCATAAGAGAATCAATTATGGTCCTAGAGACAATAAAACAAAAAAACATAAAGGGTATACTAAAGAACACATAGAAAAATATACACAAATAGAGTATGTAAACACCAATGTATACTTTGATATAATTTCAAAATATGTTGAAAATATATCTGATGAAATGAATCATAACATTCTAATTGAAAATTATAATGAAATACTAAATGGGGTTGATTTGATTACATTTATATTACCTAAGTATGTCATACATGATATACAACATAATCTAAGAAATGCCTGTAATATAATACCATTCAAATCAAATATATTAGATTCTATTATTAGTAAATTAGATGGATTCAATAATTTTAGAACATCTGAGTATAATAACAATGTATTGCAAGTATATAATACTGATAAGAATAGGGTGTGGGATTGGTTAGATTCATTTCAGATTGAGATGAACAATACAATAAAAACACTTATTGAATATGATATACCATATCAAATGTTTGATTTAGATACTGATAGTTATAAAGACACATTTGGATGGGATATAGAAATAGATAGAAAATTCTCTCACCGTCAAAACTCTTGGGATTGTAATAACAATGAAAATTATAAAAAAATTGAAAATATTGCTAAAGAATATATTACATTGAGGAAATTATAATGTTTATTTACTGGGGGTATCCATGTGGCGGTAAAAGACACATGAAGAAATATGCACACATCAATAATAAAACTTATCTAATGTGGTGTCACCATGGTCATTGGATTAGAAAGAGAAAAGTAACAACAAATTACTATGAAAATGATTGGAGTGATGAAACTATTGAACGAATTTACTATCATAAGCATAAAAATTATGATAATTTAAGAACGAATAAAATTACAGATAATAAAATACATAGAAAAGGTGGAATAAGAGGTTGGAACTCTCATCCTAATAGTATTCTTACTGATAAAAAATATAAAGAGATTGAAGAACAGGTAAGAAGAAATAAAAAAGCAATAAAATACTCTCTAAAAGATATAAAAAAATATACACACGAACAATACTTGAATACACAAATATACCATGATATTTTATGCCGACATAATAAGATAATTTGTGAACAAAACCTATCTAATGAAATACTGTATGATTACTATGATGAAATATTCGACGGTGTTGATTTAGTTACTCATCCATATATGTGGACTGAAGCTATAATTAGGAGTAACGTAGATAGACTTAGATCATCAAATAATATCGTACCATACAAATCTGATATTATAAGTTCATATAAAATTAGACTAGAAGAATGGGTAAATGGTAGATGGATTATGCACGATGGGTTCCTCACATACAAAAAAAATCACGAAAGTATATTTGATGCTGATAAAAATAAAATATGGGAATGGTTAGACGAGTGGAATAACGATATAATCATAACCACTAATATGTTGAAAAAATATAACATACCATATCAAATGTTTGATTTGGATAATGATAACTATAAAGACACATTTGGATGGGATATTGACATACCAAGAGATTACAGTTATAATGATTCTATTTGGAACAATGATAGCACCAAAAAAATTGAAGATATTGCTAAAGAATACATTACACTAAGGAAATTATAATGTATAATAGTAAAACTATTGCCTGTGTGATACCTGCTAGATTATCGTCTAGTAGATTTCCTAATAAACCACTTGCTAAAATAGCAGGTAGAGAAATGGTACTAAGAGTAGCAGATATTGCTGCTAAATCCAAGCACGTTGACTGTATTGTTATCGCAACAGAAGATGAGGAGATAAAAAATTTAGTAGAAGATAATAATTATATCTCAGTAATAACAGATAAACATTATACCTGTACTCATAGAGTAGCAGAAGTTGCTAACAATATAATTGAAATGGATTATGTATTCAATCTACAAGGTGATGAACCACTCACTAAACCTGAGTGGATAGATGAAATGATTGAATTTGGTGTAGATAATGATTATGATATGGTTCAATCATCACGAAAGTTAGAAGAAGGTGAGATAGAAGACGAAGATGTTGTCAAAATGGTAGTCAATAATAATAGAGTAACACATATGCAGAGACAATGTGATGTTGTTTGTGATAATATTATTACTCAACTAGGTTTATATCTCTATCGCATTGATGTTATTCGTGACTTTCCTAATCTCGACATGACATTTGTGAAGTACTGGAGAGGATTAGACACTATTGGATTCTGTGGTAAATATAATGTAGTGCCATACGATCTGAAGTGTGGTAAAATAAGAGCAGTAGACCGTCCTAACCACATACAAGAAGTAGAATGTTGCCTGTAGAATTTACATATGAACAATTATCAGCATTTGCAATAGCAGAAAAAATAGCATTGATTGGTAATGGTGGTAACCTTGCTATTGCTCAACATATGGCAAGTGACATTTATAGACATACTGATAAGTTTTGCTTTGCACCTGATAGTGTGAACCTAACAGCATTAGGTGCTGATAAAGATTGGAAAGATGCATGGATAGATTATGCTGAACACGCAGCAGATCTAATCATTGCTATAACATGTAGAATTAGCTCACCTTTAGTAAAGGTATTGGAACAGACACCTACAAAGGTATTACTCATAGCACCAAAGAAACATGAATTTATTGACACTATTGTTATTGATGTAGATACTTATCATAAATTTGAATGTCAAGCACTATGGGCAATTTACATGCTTATGGAGTATAATGGTGTTGAACTACCAAAATTACCATGAAAGATATACCACCACTGGTTGAAAAATTTGATGATATAACAGAAAGAAGAAAAGATATTTATTGTATTGATATAGATGGAACACTAACAGAACCACATGAGGGGACACCATGGGAAGCAGTGCCAAGACCTGATCGTATATCATATGTCAACGAGTTATACGATGAAGGTGCTACAATATATCTTATGACAGCAAGAGGTTTCATAAGAAGTACCTCAATGCATCCGCAAGACATCACCGCAGCACAGCAGGAAGCAGATGATTATTGTAGATCACGAACTGAAGAACAACTTACCAAATGGGGCGTAAAGTATCATGCACTATTCTTTGGTAAACCTAGAGCAGCTGTATATGTGGATGATCGTGGTGTGAATGACGAGGACTTCTTTCCTGAATCCTAGACTTCAACCACTCATATGATTGTTGATACTCAGGATTGAGAACAAACTGCTGACTATACTCTAGAAAATTATTATTCATAAGATCTTCATGTAATTCTGCTGGTGACTTGAGTACATCAAGTCCTAGCATTTTTTCTGTGAGATATTTTCTTACATCTTCTTCTATGTCATTCCACTTTCTAGTCCATTCAAAAAATGTTTTTTGATTTGGTGACAACCAATCATATCCCCACTTCAAATAATGTATCACCATACTATTTTCTCTTTCCATCTCTCCCCTAGTCTTGGTACGATATTGCTCTAACTTATCATAGATGTGTATTGTTTTACCTAAAAACTCTGCGTAGTAAACATCTGTCCCAGGCCACGGGATATACACATGCTCATGTTCTAAAAATGCTTTTGATAATATACCCTGTCTTGTTATAGGATCTCTCATCTGTATAAACTTACAGTCACCACCCAGTGTTATCTTATCATAATTCTCCCAAATATCACAAGATCTCCATGGAAGGAGAAAAGTTGCAGGACGAGGTGCTGCATCAACTAATTCTTGAACATCCCACCATTCATCATCTCTTATTGTTACTTGATCGTCTCTTGGTAAGAAGAACAAACTTCCCCTAGGTTTTGACAAATTTCCCTGTCCTGCGACCCTACCGAGTTCCCACAGAAATGGAGCAGTGCCGTAATAAGCAGTTTGATTACTAAATCTTCCATTGTTTATCTTGTTTGCATGATGTTCTGACCAAGCATATATCTTATTGCTATTAAAGCACTCACGTTTTGTATACATGTGATCATAACGACCTATTGCTTCACGACATACACCTGGTATTATACCAAATAAAAAAGAGGTATGCTCGGATAAACCGAGATACCTCGCCATGGTGTGATGCCACTTATCAGATTTGTCAGCATACATAACAAAAAGAAATTATTATACAGTTCCCCAGTTAGCTCCTCCGTTGTGTGACTCAGCATCAGTAGCAGTTCTAGAGAATCCTTGGAATTCAGATTTCTCAACCAGTATAGTATCAACCTCTGCGTCTGTCAATACACCTTTCTCTAGTAATAATTGTACTAAACCTTCAGTAGCAACTTCTACTTTATCCGAGAACCATGGAGTCCATAGATTCCAGTGCTCATAGTCTGCTATAGTACCATAGTCACCGTTGACTGCTTTACTATAAAGATAACGTGAGTGCTCTGTCTCTGTATCATTAGGAGCACATGTATATGGCAACCAATCTTCGTCTAATGGTGTGAAATCAACTTCTAAGTTGATCATATTATGCTCAAGATTTGCCCACTTAGGGTTTCTTGCTTGTGCTACTTCGTAACTTGCTGGCATTGTTTTTTCCTCTTATGCGTAACGTAACCAGAGTGTTGCTGAGTAAGCAACAGTGGTGTTGACTGTAATTGAACCAAGGTTCACGTTGACTGATGTGTTACCAGCAACGTTCATGTTACTTGTATCAACGTTACCACCAACGTTTGTTGTAACACTGGTAGATGCGTTAGATGTAGATGAACCTGATGAACTAAGACTTAGGTTACCTTTACCACCCTGTATGTTACCAGAAGTGTTGACGTTAGTGTTTGTAGTGACGTTAGTCGTTGCTGATGAGGAGGCAGTAGCACCAGTCAATGTAACTGAATCCTGTTCTACATTACCACCTTGCAATGTACCAGTACCAGCAGCAGATCCACCAACAGTTCCTGAGTTCGTCAGTGCTGCTCCTGAGTCATAACCCATACATCTCCAGTTACCTGCTGGAGTATCAGTATGAACACGACCAGTAGCGTCAGAGTATCTCAGATCTGCCCCTGCTAAAGTATCACCTGGATCGTACTGTGTATTACCAGATGCCTGTTGCATAAAGGCATAACTACCAACTGATCCAACAGTTGCGTTAGCATTCAACGTAGCATAAGTAACTGACGATGTATTGATAGCACTAATTCTTTTATCCGAGTCAACTGTAATGACTGGTATTGCATTACCAGACCCATAGTTACCTGCAGATACATCAGTGGTTTGGTTTACATTAGAACCAGTACCGTATAAAGCCATTTCGTCTTAGTCTCCTACTTTGTTATTTATACTTCTTGAAGACAGAACTTGTACTGCTTACCAGTTCTTCTGTTTTTCAAGAATAAATCGTTCTCACCTTCTTCTATTAGGTAAGATCCCCATGTGTTATCAATGCTGTTAGCACCTTTTGCCTCATTTGATAAATCTAAGTCAGAACTGTAGACGTTTGCCCACCTAGTTCCAGATGCACCAAGGTCTCTAGTACCGTTACCATCAGGAGTAATTGCCTGAGTGGTCAATGCTCCAGTTACACTGTGAGCACCAATTGCTGTAGTTGTTATAGTACCTGAACTTGGGTTGTATGATAAACCTGTGTCAGTTTCAATTCCTTGTGTTCCAGTTGCACCATCAACAAATGTGAGGTATACTGACTCATCGGTTGAGTTGTTAGCACTTGCAGTAACACTTGTTGCTATCGCTGAA
>CEWB01102151.1_pt1 | contig 10414 bp, 8 predicted proteins | sample 530831 | NCBI WGS metagenome assembly CEWB01 (sample SAMEA2621013, study PRJEB7988) | marine metagenome | biome: marine biome (ENVO:00000447); feature: surface water layer (ENVO:00002042); material: "saline water (ENVO:00002010), including plankton (ENVO:xxxxxxxx)" | depth 5 m | reverse complement strand
TACTGACACAGGTTCTTTTAAATTTTCTTCTACATCTTCTAAAGTTCACAGAATTGTAGCAGACTTAATTGAAAGAGGTGTAGATATTAGCAGTATTAGTAATAAAATATATGATACTAATTCCTTAGATAAATTAAAGTTAATAGGTTATTCACTATCTCAAAAATTAGAATTGACCTGTAATGGGAATGTAGCATATATTGTTCTTTCAAGACAAGATTTACTTAATCATAACTTTAAAAAAGGTGACACTGAGGGTCTTGTAAATTTTGCTTTGTCAATATCTAATGTTAATATGGCTACCCTTATAATTGAGACTAAGGAAAGAATAAAGTTTTCATTTAGATCAATAGGTACGTTTTCAGTAAATAAATTTGCCAGAAATCATTTTAATGGAGGCGGGCATAAAAATGCTTCCGGGGGAAGTTTAGAAAATAAACTTTCAGTAGCTTTGGATAAATTTTTAGAAAGTATTTCAAAATACTCAAAAGACTTAAATTATTAACTATGAAAAATTATTCGTTAATTATATTCTCAGTATTTATTTTTCTCTCTTCTTGTGTAGATAAGGAGAAGACTCTCGATAATGGTGTAAACATAAAATATTTAAAAAGAGGAGACGGCAAGGAAATAAATGAGGGTGAAATAGTTATGCTTAATCTTAAATATTTTGATTATGATGGGAATGAACTATTAAATAAAGTAGGTAAAGATCCCGTTGTATTACAGAAAGACTCTTCTTGGAGGGTTAATGGAATAATATATGAGGTGATTGACAACCTTGTGAATGGTGATAGTGTATTTTTTCAATTAACTACTGAGCAGTTTTTTAAGAATGCTCCACAAGCAGTTGAGATGCCAGACTCAGTAAAAAATAAATTGATATCGTTTTACTGTGGAGTCCAAGATATAATGAGTCAAAAAGAGTTTGAAGATTTTCAAAGAGAACAATATGAAAAAATGCAAATAGAAATGGAACAAAATAATGAACAACAATTATCAATTGATTTAGAATTAATTGCTAATTACTTGAAAGAAAATAACATTAATGCAACTAAGGCTGAAAGTGGACTACATTATGAAATTACTAGAGAGGGATCAGGTGAAAATGCGGCTTCTGGAGATAATGTAACTGTACATTATACAGGTATGTTGTTAAATGGTGAAGTTTTTGATTCTTCAGTAGAAAGAAATCAACCATTCTCATTTCAATTAGGACAGGGTATGGTTATAAGAGGATGGGATGAAGGTATCACATATTTTAATAAGGGAGCAAAAGGTAAAATTTATATTCCTAGCCCCCTTGGATATGGACCTTCTGGTGCTGGAGGAGTTATACCTCCGAATGCAGTTTTAATATTTGAGATTGAAGTACTAGATTATTAAAAATATAAATGATCAGATTATTTTCAATTATAATTTTTCTTGTAATAATTACTTCTTGCTCTGAGGATAGTAACATCATTGTTAGAACGAAACAAGAGCAACTTAACCTTGATATTTCTCGGATAGAAGGGTATATAAGTGAAAATAATTTATCTGGTTATTCCTCATTAGATAACGGTCTACATTATAAGGTTTTAGATGAAGGAAATTTGACTTTTCCACAAAATGGAGATACTCTTGATGTGGAGTATGTAGGTCAGTTACTTAATGGCATTGAATTTGATAGAAGTTATACTAATCAGCCTTTCGAAATGATACTAGGGTCAGGAGAGGTAATTCAGGGCTGGGAAATAGGTTTGCAACTAATAGATGAGACTGGAACTATTATCTTAATAATACCTTCTGGTTTGGCTTACGGAGGGACCTCATCAAACTCTATACCAGAAAATTCTGTTTTAATTTTTAGAGTGAAATTGATCAATATAAGATGAAAAGAGTTTTATTTTATTTATTAAGTTTTATAATAGTTTCCTGCAATACAACTGAGATTTATATTGATGTTTATGATCCAGTTCAGGCAGCTCTTGACTCTATTGAACAAAGAGAAGATGACATTGATTTAATTTATTCATATCTTCAGTCAGAGAATATAAACTACGTTGACACTACAAATTCTGGTGTTTTTTATTCGATTTTAGATGAAGGTAATAATGAGATTTTTCCAGAAAATAATGATCTAGTAAGTATCCACATTACAGGTTATTATACTAACGATTCAATATTTTTCACAAATGACTCTGTCGACCTTGTCATATTTGACACAAATATTCAGTCACTTGCAGAAAGTATTGGCTATTTTGACCCAGATAAATATTATTCTCCAATTGTTTATACCTATAATGGTTTAGGTAGTTTCTTCCCTGTGGTATCAGACCACGGATATTTGGCACTTCTTTCTGATTTTAAGTTAACGCTGGGTAAGGCGCTAAGTAAGATTAGTGAGAGAGGAAGAATTAAAATTTTAATGCCATCTGGTAATGCCTATGGTACCACTGGAAATACTACATCACCAGAAATTCCTGGGGATGCTATTCTTATTTTTGATATTCATCTAATTAAGATTAGAAAATGAATAAAATCTGTTTTGTTACAGGTAATAAAAATAAGCTCAGAGAAGTACAAAAATTATTATTTTCATACCACTTATTATCTTTAGAGGATCTTAATTTTAGAGATGAAATTCAAGAGACTGAGGATACTATTGAAGGAAACGCATTATTAAAAGCTAATCATATATATAAAAAATTTGAGATTAATTGTTTTTCAGATGACACTGGTTTGTTTATTGACTCCCTAGATGGACAACCTGGAGTAAAATCTGCAAGGTTTGCAGGAGATAATTCTAATTCTGAGGATAATATTAGATTAGTCTTAAAAAAATTAAATGGTAAAGAAAACCGTAATGCAGTATTTAGAACTGTTATCTGTCTTATAATTAATGGAAAAATAAATTATTTTCATGGAGAAGTTAAAGGAATAATAACTAAAGAAAAGACAGGAGATAAGGGTTTTGGTTATGATCCAATATTTATTCCTGAAGGTTTTAACAAGACATTTTCTGAATTTACTTTGGAAGAAAAAAATAAATTATCTCATAGGGCAATTGCTGTAAGTAAACTTGTAAAATTTTTAAATAGACATGAATAGTATTCTCTTTGGTATTAGTGGTAGTAGTGCGTCAGGTAAATCTTTTATAGTAAAATATATTCTAGAAAATTTAGGAAATGAGCTTGTGTCAATTTTATATCAAGATAATTATTATAAAAAGAGAGAAGAGCAGTTAAAAGACGAAAAAGGAAATTATAATTTTGATCTTCCTAGTTCATTTCATATTGATCGGCAGATTGATGACATAAAAAGAATTAAAATAGGAGAAAAAATTATTAAGAATGAATATACTTTTAACAATCCAGATATTGTTCCTAAAAAAATAATAGTAAAACCTAGGCCTATAATTTTAATAGAGGGATTATTCTTATTTGATAATCCTAATCTTTCTTCTCTTTTTGATAAAAAGATATTTGTTGATTCTAAAATTGAAACTATGATCAAAAGAAGGATAGAGAGGGATTATGAAACCAGGGGATATGATAAAGATGATGTTATATACAAATATAGAAATCATGTAATTCCAGCTTATAAAAAATATATTCTACCACAAAAAGACTATGCGGATTTAGTAGTTGATAATAATAATAAGGATTTTACAGGAGCTGAGACTACATTAGAATATATTAAAAAAGAATATGCTCTATATAATAAATAATTTACCTCTTAGTTAATTTCCATTTATTTCAATACTTTTGTCAACTGATTTTTGAAAAATAATAATGAAGAATAAAGGATTAATATATTTTTTAACGGTAGTAATATCATTCTTATCAATTTATTACCTTCAGTTTACTTTTGTGTCTCAACGTATACAAGGAGAAGCTACGGAAATCTCAAGAGATTCAAATGGAAATATTGATTTTAAGAAGAAACAAAAATATCTCGACTCTATATGGAACAAACCTGTTTATAATTTAGTTTCAGATTTTACTTTCAAAGATATTAAAGAATCAGAACTTAATCTTGGATTAGACCTACAGGGGGGTATGCACGTTACTCTTGAAGTTTCACCAGTTGATATATTAACTGGTTTATCATCTGACAGTAAGGACCCAGATTTTTTAAATGCTATAACTTCTGCAAAAGATAAAGTTAGAGGCACCCAATTGAATTTTATAACTGAATTTTATAACGAGTTTAAATCTTTAGCTCCACAGAAAAATCTTTCACAAATTTTTGCTACTGTTTCAAATAGAGGTAGGATAGGTTTTGATTCTTCTGATGCCGAAATTATTGATATAATAAATGGTGAAGTTGAGAGTGCTATTGATAGATCTTTTAATATACTTAGAACTAGGATAGATAGGTTTGGAACTTCACAACCTAATATTCAGAGGCTTCAAGGTACTGGTAGGATTCAAATTGAATTACCTGGAGTTGATAATCCCGAGAGAGTTAGAAAACTTCTCCAAGGAGTTGCTAAACTAGAATTCTGGGAAGTGGCGGAAGCTAATGAGACTGAAGTTCTTCAGACATTACAAGTCATTGACCAGTTTGCCAATACTCAAAATATTTTAAATAATAAAGTTGATAACGATAGTGAAAATAGTTCAAATCAGAATTCACAATCTGATGATCTTGAATCATTGCTTTCTGGTAATACAGATAATAATGAAGAAGACAATAGTGATACTGAAGATGCTACTGCTGAGGAGTCTATAGATTCAGAAATAAATAATTCTTCTTCTCCACTTCTTGGCAACCTAAGGTCTGAATTTGGGGGATTATATTATGACTTAGAAGATACAATGTCAATTAACACGATCCTTTCTAATGATAAAGTTAAACAGCTTATTCCTAATACTATTAAATTTTTATGGGCTGTTAAACCTACAGAAAATACTGCTGATGCTAGTGATCAAGTACTAGAATTATTTGTTATTAAGACATCAAGAGGAGGTAGGGCACCTCTAACTGGAGAGGTTATAACAGACGCAAGACAAGACCTAGACCAAAGTGCTAGACCATCAATATCTATGCAGATGAATTCTAATGGAGCAAAAAATTGGAGAAGATTGACCTCATTAAATGTTGGAAGAAGAGTGGCAATAGTTTTAGATAATTTTGTCTATTCAGCTCCATTTGTCCAAAATGAGATTCCAAATGGTAATTCTCAAATAACTGGAGATTTTACAATTGAAGAAGCCCAGGATCTTGCAAATATATTAAAGGCTGGAACCTTACCTGCTCCTACAACGATTGTTGAAGATGTAGTTATTGGTCCGACACTGGGTAAGGTTGCTCAGAGCCAAGGTTTTCAATCCATAATGTCAGGATTAATTATAGTACTTATATTTATGATAATCTATTATTCTGGAGGAGGAATTGTTGCTAATTTGGCACTATTCTTTAATATATTTTTTATTCTGGGAATACTAGCACAGCTATCTGCTTCCCTTACGCTTCCAGGCATAGCAGGTATTGTACTTACTATCGGTATGTCCATAGATGCTAATGTGCTAATCTTCGAGAGGATAAAGGAGGAATTAAGAAATGGAGCTAATATAAAACAAGCTATATCAAATGGATATGATAAAGCGTTTACTTCTATTATTGATGCTAATTTCACAACACTATTAGTTGGTCTCATACTTTATAATCTTGGTCAAGGTCCTGTAAAAGGATTCGCCATTACTTTAATTATTGGAATAATTTGCTCATTCTTCTCAGCTGTTTATATAACAAGAGTAATAGTAGAAAGATGGAGTAGGAATGGAGATAAGAGTTCACTTAGGTTCTCATTTCCATTCTCTAGAAATTTGTTGACTTCACTCAAAATTGATTTTCTTGGAAGAAGAAAATTAGCTTACTATTTTTCAGTTGCATTTATTAGTGTTGGTCTTATTTCTCTTCTTATAAAAGGTCTTACATTGGGCGTTGACTTTAAAGGTGGGAGGTCATATGTTGTAACATTTAATAATTCTCAAAACCCAACTCAATTAGAGACTGGTCTTCAAGAGCCTTTTAATAATGAAGGAGTTGAGGTTAAGACTTTTGGAGCAGATAATATTCTTAAAATAACTACATCTTATCTTATTGATGATGAGTCTGATGATGCGGATATTAATGTAAAAAACCAGTTGGTTTCTGGACTCAAAAATATAACAAATCTTAATTTTACTGAAGATGATACAATGGTAGATGAAAATAACTTTACTATATCAAGTTCATCAAAGGTTGGTGCTACTATAGCTGATGATATTCAGAACTCTTCCTTTTACTCTGGCTTATTAGCACTTATAGCAATTTTTGTTTATATATTAATAAGGTTTAGAAAATGGCAGTTCTCTACTGGGGCTGTGTTTGCTCTTTTCCATGATACTTTATTTGTTATATCTGCATTTTCTATAGCTAACTTATTTGGAGTTTCATATGAAATTGACCAAGTTTTCATAGCCGCATTATTAACTATAATTGGATATTCAATTAATGATACTGTAGTAGTATTTGATAGAATAAGAGAAAATCTAGGGATAAAAGCTGGTAGTGAGATTATTCCTGTAGTAAACGAGTCAATTAACAAGACGATAAGTAGGACTTTAATTACATCGATGACAACATTTATAGTTGTTTTAGTTTTATTCTTATTTGGAGGACCTTCATTAAGTGGGTTTTCTTTTGCACTTCTAATTGGAATTATAGTTGGAACATACTCTTCAATATTTGTTGCAACGCCTGTCTTTGTTGACCTATTCAAAAAATCATAATATTTAAGAAAGATTTCTTAACAAGTATCATCTAAATACGTAAGCTAGCTTATATGAAAATAAAATTATCAATTTTATTCATTCTTTTATTAAGTAATTTTCATGCATTTTCTCAAGAACAAAAGAGAAAAATTTTTGCAAAGAAAATATCACAAGAAATAGTATTAGATGGTGAGATGAATGAAGAGTTTTGGAAAAATGCTGAATCTTCTAAAGGTTACGTGCAGTATAGTCCAAGAGATTCTGTTCCTGCTGAATTAGATACGGAATTTAGAGTAGCATATGACGATAAATTTTTATACATATTAGCAAAGATGGAAGATATATCATCTAAGAAATTCATTCTTGGGGATCTAAAAAGAGATTTTTTTGGAGGATCAACAGATTATATATCTTTTACTTTTGATACATTTCAGGATGAGACTAATGGATATAATTTTGGTTTGTCTCCATATAATATACAGAGAGAGGCTTTACTTTCAAATGGTGGGGAAGGTAATTTTAGTTCTGGTGGTGGTAGTAGAGGAGGAATCAGCTGGTTTAATATAAATTGGAATACAAAATGGTATTCTGGGGCAAAGGTTTATGATGGATATTGGATTACAGAGTTTAAGATTCCTTTTAACTCTATAAGATATAAGGCCGGAACTAAGATATGGAATTTGAACTCACACAGAGGAAACAGTAAAGTGGATGAGGGTTCTATATGGTCTCCAATACCTCTAGGATTTTCACCTGGAAACTTATCCATGACCGGAGAGCTTGAGTTTGAGTTTCCTTTGGAAAAGTCATCTCAGAGTATGGTACTAATTCCATACCTTTCTGGTTCAGGAATTAGAAATAAAGTTGCAGAGCCAGCTAGAGATTCTGATATTGATGTTGGTTTAGATATGAAGTTAGCACTTAGTTCTTCATTAAATTTAGACGTAACAATAAATCCAGATTTTTCACAAGTTGAAGTTGATGAACAAAGAACTAACTTAACAAGGTTTGAATTGTTTCTTCCTGAGAAAAGAGAGTTTTTCACTGATAATGCTGATCTTTTCTCAAACTTAGGATCTCGTGAGGCAAGGCCAATGTTTTCAAGGAGAATTGGTATTGCAAGAGATACTACGACAAGTCAATATGTCCAGAATCCAATTATTTTTGGTGCAAAACTTTCAGGGAAAGTTAACGAAGGATTAAGAGTTGGCTTATTAAATATGCAGACTGCAAAACTTTCTTCAAGTGGAGTTCCATCTTATAATTATGGTATGGCGGTTGTAGAAAAAAATATTTTAAAGAATTCTAAAATATCATCATTTCTTATAAATAAGCAATCCTTATTTAACGATAAATCTGTTGAATATGCACATGACTTAAGTAATTTTAATAGGGTATTTGGTTTCGAGTCTAAGCTCCAAACTAATAATACAAAATTTAAGTCTCAACTATATTATCATCAGTCTGTTGAGAATGAAGATGTAACTGGTGCAAATTCTTATGGTGCTAATGCCTCATACGAAGAGAGAAATTTTGAGACAAATGTATATTTTTACGGTGTAGGCGAAAATTTTAATCCTGAAGTGGGGTTTGTTCCTAGAAAAGATTATGTTTTTTTAAGCCCATCATTTCAATATAAATTTCTTCCTGAAAATATTTCTTTAGTTCAACATGGACCAGGTGTTGATTATGAGTTTTATAGAAATAAAATAAACGGAATTACCGACTATGATATAGATATTGATTATAATTTTAGATTTAGATCTCAGGCGTATCTAGTTTTAAAAACAAATATCCTCTATACTAAGTTATTAGACGATTTTGATCCATCAAGATCTGATGGGGTTCCTTTAGATGCTTTTTCAGAATACAATTATGTTAATCATACATTTTATCTAAGAACTTCAGAAAGAAAAATATTTTCTGTGAGGCTTAACGGAAAGGTAGGGGAATTTTTTAATGGAAAAATAAAAAATATTGGGGGTACATTCACCTATAAATTTCCTCCTTTTCTCAACCTTTCACTTGGATCTCAGTACAATGATTTAGACTTTCCTGCTCCTTATTCTAGTGCTAACTTTTTCTCTCTTAACTCTAAAATAAATGTTAGTTTTTCAAAAGATTTATTTTTTAGTACTTATTTACAGTATAACAATCAGTTTGATAATATTAATTTAAATGCTAGATTCCAGTGGAGATTCCAACCATTATCTGATATATTCTTAGTGTATACTGATAATTACTATGCTGAGAATCCTCTTTTTCTAAATTTAAAAAACAGATCTTTTGCTTTCAAAATTAATTATTGGATTAATATCTAGAATTCCATGCTGATTTATTATAAGTAATAAATTAATCATTTATTTACCTTAATATAAATAGCTTAAATGCCAGATCCTCCCCTTGATCCTGAGAGAAATCTCACGGCTATGATTAATCCGAAAAATGATATTATGGCACCAACCATGAAAGGTGCACCAGGAAAGTAATAAAATGAATTTTCACTTGTGAAATAAGAAAATAAATTAGTCATTAATAATGGACCTATTATTGCTGTCAAGCTAACTAAACTTGTCATGCCTCCTTGAAATTCTCCCTGTTCATCATCTGGAATTTTATTTGTCATAATACCTTGTAATGCTGGACCAGAAATACCTCCTAATGAAAGAGGTATAGCAAAGGCAAATACCATCCACCCTTCCTCTGCAAAGGCGAACAATGAAAGACCTAAAATATAAAAAATCATACCAAAATAGACACTATTTATATTCCCTAGTTTTGGAATTATTACTCTTATAAGCCCACCTTGAACTATAGCTGCCAATAGACCAATAAAGCCAAGTGAGTACCCCACTAATTTTTCACTCCAATCAAACTTCTCGATAGTAAAAAAAGTCCACGTGCTATGAGTAGCATGTTGTGCTATATTAAATAAGACTATACAAATCAATAATCCTGATATTACAGGGTATCTTTTTAATGACATTAATGTTCCAACTGGATTAGCCCTTTTGATATCAAATTTTCTTCTATTTTTTTTGTCTAATGATTCTGGTAAGATAAAATATCCATATATTAAATTTATGAGAGTAAATGCAGCAGCAGCAATAAAGGGAACTCTTGAACCAAATTGACCTAGGTACCCACCAATTACTGGTCCCAAAATAAATCCTAAGCCAAATGCAGCACCAATTAATCCAAAATTTTGTGCTTTTTTTTCTGGAGTACTTATGTCTGCAATGTATGCTGAGGCTGTTGTTAGACTTGCTCCCATTATTCCCTGAAATATTCTACCTAAAAAAAGCCATATTATATTTGGTGCTAGTGCTAGAACTAAGTAATTAATTCCAAATCCAAAAAGTGAAAGAAGAATTACTGGTCTTCTCCCATACTGATCACTTAATCCTCCTAGAAATGGTGCAAATAAAAATTGAAGAGAAGCATAAGAAAACATAAGCCATCCGCTATACTTTGCAGCTTCACTAATAGAACCATTTATTAACTCAGTTATTAATGCTGGAATAACAGGAATAATGATACCTAATCCTGTGATATCAATGAAAATTGTGATAAAAATGAATAATAAACTATGGTCTTTTTTTTTCATTTGTGACTCGGCAATTTAGCTTTAAATTTTATCAAATAAATATTTTTCTTAATTTACCTTT
>CEWB01015356.1_pt1 | contig 10574 bp, 20 predicted proteins | sample 530831 | NCBI WGS metagenome assembly CEWB01 (sample SAMEA2621013, study PRJEB7988) | marine metagenome | biome: marine biome (ENVO:00000447); feature: surface water layer (ENVO:00002042); material: "saline water (ENVO:00002010), including plankton (ENVO:xxxxxxxx)" | depth 5 m | reverse complement strand
TGGATGGTAACAACTAATGATAAAATAATAAAAAGATAATATGGAAAAACAATTATTAACAGATGAAGTAATATACGAAGCTCTTGAAGCTGATGGTATTATGCAAGAACCAGATGCTAACTGGCTTATAGAATACATTGAATCAGAGTATGGCGGAAATATAGATAACAATAGTGATTGGTGTGATAAGAAATATATATTAAAAATATATAGTGAATCAACAGCTGATAGCTATGAAATATACTTTTGTACTCACGATGAAAAACCTTATGTATCACAAGATGGTTATTACTATGAAGATTATTGCGAATGGTCAGAACGAGCTGTAGAAGAACTAGTATCAGGTGGTGGTGTATGGGTAGATCCTAATATATGGGGAGATATGGAATATGAATTCAATCATGAACTAGAGCAATGGTGGACAGATGTATATGAAGAATATTTTAACCAAAAGAAAGATGAGTTGTTAGACTCAGGTGAGTACTATGAAGAAGAAGAAAAGTAAAAAAACATTAGAGAGTATATGTATTATATTATTTATAATACTATATACAGTGATAGTAAATAAATGGTATATATGAAAAATATGAGAAAATTTAATAGATATAAAGAAAACTTAAGACGAGTAGGTAATGACATATGGTCTTACTCTACTCATGTAGCAACAATAGAATATCCTGGTAAACTAATACAACATGGTTGGTGGAGTGTAACAACACAGAAACATATTAACTATGTAGCTAGAGAATTAGGTTTAACTATTGAAGAAGATTATGAATAATAGATTAGCAGAGATATTTAAAAATAATTATGGAGATATATTTGGTGTTATATATAATAAGACAAAGAATAAACATTTGTCTCATGAAATAATACAAAAAACTTTTTTTAAATTATTAAATAGTAAATCTAAACCTAAAGATACTAAGCTATTGTCTTATATAATAGTAGCTGCAAGTACTACATTGTTAGATCATTACCGTTCATTAAAAACTAGAAGAAAAAATCTAGATGATAATAGGTATGATGAAAATATTTTAGACATGGTGGATAATAATCTATCAATTGAAGACGTTATAGTATTGGATGATAATAATAAATTAATTAAGAAATTAATTGATTCTTTATTACAAGAACAAAAAGATATTATAATATATAGATATTATAAGTATATGACGTTTAAGCAGATAGCTAAAAAAACAAATGTTAGTATTAATACAGCTTTAGGTAGACATAGATATGCTATCAATAATTTAAAGAAATTAACACACGGACTAGATATAAATAACTTTAGATAATAAATACATGAATATATTTTATTTACATTCCGACCCAGTTAAAGCTGCACAAGTACAATACAATAAACATGTAGTAAAAATGATACTTGAATCAGCTCAAATGCTTTGTACAGCTCATCATCATTATGGATCTGGTGATAATGTTCCTTATAAAAAAGCACATTACAATCACCCATCAACAATATGGTGTAGAGAAAATAATAAACAATATAGATGGTTATTTAATCACATGTTAGCTTTAGGTTCAGAGTATACTAAAAGGTATGGTAGAAAGCATGTGTCAATAGATAAATGTTTTGGTCCACTATCTTTCTTACCACCTAATATACCCACAGATCAAGAATTTAAAGAACCTCCGCAGTGTATGCCTGATAAATATAAAGTTCCTGGTTGCAGTATTACAGCGTATTGGAATTATTATGAAGGTGAAAAATATTTAATAGCATCATCAACAGAACAATTAATAACTAGACACAAACTATATGGCACAGAGAAAATTATATAATCATTTTATTTATACTGATGTATTTGGTATTAGAACTAAAATAAAACAATTTAAAAAGAAAAGCAATGACAGAAGAAGAACTAAATAAACTAGCTAATTTAATAGTAGATAAATTAGTAGGAGCTCAACAAGAAAATGATGCTGAATTTAAAAAAGAGTTAGCTGAGATGCAAGCTCTTAATCCTAATTTAGAAATAGGTACTATCACACAAGAAGAATTAATTAAACAAGAGATAGAAGGATTACAAGAATTAATGGCAAATCAAATTGCTAATGAATTATATAAAGAGGCTCAACGAACTCACAATAAAGTTGAAGAACTTAAAAAGAAATATAAATTATAGTATGCATAGTAATGTGTATAGCATAATGAAGCATTATGAATGAACGTAATATAAACTGGTTAATTGAACGCAGGATTATATTTAGACGAGATCCTATAAATGATAAGCCAACGAGTGAGACACATCAGTATAAATACTATGAAGATGGGACATATGAGTGTTATCATCTATTTAATAGTAAAGCTAAGATCACTACATACAAATCATTAAAGTGGCACTTCTTTGTATTATACTATTTAAACATAGATGGTGTTGATGGTGACATTGTGTCACTTGAAGATGATATGAGATATATATTTAAGTTTATAGCAAATAAAGAAAATGGTTTTGTAACGTTCTTTATTAAGAATAAATTGTTAGAAGAAATAATTCAAGATGTATTAACACTAGGTGGTGATCCTCCAAAAAATAAGCTAAGGAAGATAATATTTAAGATGTCAACGGGGTTATCTACTAGGGAAAAGTTATCAATTGTAGGTAAACTAATTGGTAGATCTAAAATAGATAATAGCATGATATATGATACTATGCTGTATATTAGATATGGTTTAAAGCAAAAAGTAACTATTAGTAGAATTGCTAAAATACTTAATTTCTCTACAAGAACTATTTATAGAAATATGAATAGTCGTTTAAAAATAGAAAAATACACGTTAAATGAAGAGTTATAATGTAGCTAATTACATTCGGTATAAAGAAGATTTAAAAAATTCTATGCCAGAAGATAAGCCTTATGAAGATTATACAAGAAACGAAATGATAGTAAAATTTATGCCTCTTGTAGAAACTATGGCTAGAAAGTTTTCAACAGCGTCTGTTGCTTGCGGTATTTTATCAATAAATGACTTTATACAAGCTGGTAATGAAGCTTTAGTCAAAGCAGTTGATAAATTAGACTGGATAATGTTAGCTAAATCAGAAGATGTAGAAAAAACATTAAAAAGTTTTTTTAGTAAAAGAATTAAAGGAGGGATAAGAAGACGTATAGATATTAGTAGAGGTACTATGAGAATACCTGAACATAGATTAAATGAACTTAGAAATAATCCTAAAGATAAAAAAATGGTAGCTATGTTTTTTAATAGTATATTTTTGTCAATAGATAAAAACCCTACATTAGATGAAAATATGGCTTATCAAATACCTGATAAATCTGAACCATATAATATACAACTAATGAATTTGTACTTAAAAAGTTTAATGTTAAAACATTTAAATAAAGATGAGTACGAAGTATTAAGATTAAGCTATGGTTTAGACTGTGATAAGTATTCAGCTAAAGATATAGCTAATGAATTAAAAATAGTAGGACCAAGTGCTTATGTTAGAGTTTCAGAACTAAAAAGGCACGCGGTACAAAAACTTATAGATAACGTAGATCACTCGCAAGTTCTTGACTATCTTTAGGTTACGTATGTAAATGATAAACAAAACATGTAATTATAATAATAACGCTTAAAAATAAAACGAATGAACATAAACGAAAAATTAGCGACTATTCAAACAAGGTTTAAATCTAAAAAAAGTAGATTTAATTCTTTCGGTAAATATTACTTCCGTAGTGCCGAAGATATTCTCGAAGCAATTAAACCCTTTATTAAGGAGCTAGATGTAACAGTAGTAATAAATGAAGAATTAGTAGATTCTGCAGTTATTAAAACCACAGCAACTATTACTGACGGTAAAGAAACAATTAATGCTACAGCTGTAGTAGGAGTTGATTTAGATCAGAAAGGTATGCAAATGCCTCAACGATATGGCTCAGCTTCTAGTTATGGAAAAAAATACGCATTAGGAAATTTATTTCTAATTGATGATACACAAGATAGTGATGCTACTAATAAACACGGTAAAACAAAAAGTAAATTAAATGATATAGTTGCGGCTAAAAATTATTTAAACAACGGTGGAAAAATACAAACCATTAAAAACAAATACCAACTAACGCCTGATCAAGAAAAGGCATTAAATACCCTATAATATGAAATATAAAACAAAAGCAATAATATATGTTGTGCTAATTGCGTTATTTATATGTGACGTAACAGCTCAAAATTTTAATGGTCATTGGGGCACTAATGACAGCAGTTATTATTTAACAATAAAAGATACTGTATTTACAACTTATAAGTTTGTACCAGTAACAGATGAGAAAAACAATCTAACATGGGATAGAGTTTTATCACCCGGTGTAGAAAAGTTTATTCATAAAAAAGATAATACAATTAAAACAAATTATTATATAATTAAAGATAATTATCAAGTTTATGTTACTTATACTTTAATTGATGATGAAACTTTAAAAGCAGAATTTAAAGGTAGTTTAAGAAATGAGTTTTACTACGATGTTATAAAATATAAAAAAATAAAGTTTGAAGGTAAATAAAATAATAGAAAAACTTAGAGATGATGAGCATTATTACGGAGAGTTTGGTAAACAATACTTAAGTAATAGTGACATTAAAACTTTATTAACTAACCCACTAGCTTTAGGAGAGCCCTCAAAACCGAGAGCTGCGTTTCTAGTAGGCGGATATTTTCACACCGCTATACTTGAACCAGATAAGTTGAAGAAATACCGAATAATACCTTCGTCAACTAGAAACACTAAAGTATATAAAGAAATGTCTGGTGGGGAATTATGTTTGTTACAGCATGAAGTTGATTCATTAGAATTAATTATAGATAAAGTTTTAAGAAACAAAATATGTAAAGATTTAATTAGAGGTGTAAATGTAGATTATGAAAAACCAGGTATAAAAGAAATAGCTGGTAGAATGTGGAAAGGAAAAGCAGATATAATAAATCACGATGAAAAATTAGTAATTGATTTAAAAACTACAAATGATATTCAAAAGTTTTCTAAATCAGCTTGGCTATATAATTATGACTCACAAGCATATATATATAGTTTAATATTTGGCTATGAACTTGTGTTTATAGTTGTAGATAAAAACACGCATCAAATAGGGTTATTCGACTGTTCACCCGAATTTTTAGAGCGTGGTAAAGACAAAGTAGAAAGAGCAGTAGAACAATACAGTCTGTTTTTTGAAACAAAAGGTTTCGAACCAGATCAGTATTTTATTAATAAAACATTATAATATGGCATCAATAATTAGAGCTAGTATTAATCTTACTAACGTTGATAAAACTAAAATTATCAATGGTAAAAAAGGTAAATACTTACCTATTGTAGTAACATTAAACGATGAAATAGATCAGTTTGGAAACAACGGTCCTATTACAATAGCACAAAGTAAAGAAGAGCGTGAAGCTAAAGAAGCTAAAACTTATTTAGGTAATGTTCAAGTAGTTTGGACTAACGGTAACAATGTAGATGTTGCTCCAAGAGAAAACAACAAACAACAGGTTAAAGCTCCAGTAGTAGCTCCTGACGCGGTAGAAGACGATTTACCATTTTAATATATGATAGAACAACAAGAGATTAATGGGTTTGCTATTGATAAATTCAATCAGTACGGTCTAGAAGTAGGGAAAAAACAAGGGATTTGTCCTTTGTGCTCACACACTAGAAAACCCAAGAATAAAAAGCTTAAATGCGCTTCTTACGATTGGGAACGTGGTCTCGGTACTTGTCATAACTGTAATTCTACATTTCAAATTCATACTTATCAACGTAAGGGAGCAACGGATAAAGAATATGTAAGACCAGTTGATCCACCAAAAGAGAATTTTAATATTCCACGTACTAAAGTAGCTGAATGGTTTGAAACAAGAGGTATATCTACAGAAACTCTCATTGAACTACAAGTTGGTGAGGGTTCTGAGTATATGCCACAAACAGGTAAGAAAGAAAATACAATTCAATTTAATTACTATGTAGGTAGTCAGCTTATAAATGTAAAATATAGAGATGGTCGTAAAAACTTTAAACTATATAAAGGTGCTGAAAAAGTATTTTATAATATAAACAGTATAGTTGGATATGATAATTGCATTATAACTGAAGGTGAAATGGATGTTTTAGCTTTTCATGAAGCTAATATTAAAAATGTTATATCAGTTCCAAATGGAGCTACTCTTAGCCACAACAATTTAGATTACTTAGATAACTGTATAGATTATTTTGAAGATAAAACAAAAATAATACTAGCTGTTGATACTGATGATCCTGGTTTAGCTTTAAGAGCAGAGTTAGTTAGAAGATTAGGAGCTGAGGTTTGTTTTTTAGTAGATTTTAAAGATTGTAAAGATGCTAATGAATATCTAATAAAATATGGAAAAGAAAAATTACAAGAGTGTATTAATAAAGCAAGAACGTATCCGCTTGAAAACGTTACAACGTTCAAAGACATTGAAGGAGACGTTACAGACTTTGTTAAAAACGGATTTAAACCTGGTTATCAAGTCGGTTTGGAAAACTTTGATAGAATTTTTTCAACATACACCGGTCAGTTTATTACTGTTACTGGTATACCTAGTAGTGGTAAGTCTGATTTTGTTGACCAAATGGTTGTAGGTTACAACGCTAATTACAATTGGAAAACAGCATTTGCTTCACCTGAAAACGCGCCTAACTATTTACATGCTCATAAATTAATGAGAAAAGTTTGGGGTGATATGCCTAGAAGAGATGATATTGGTGGATCTAAATGGAATGAGGTTGCTAATCATGTAAATGATAATTTCTTTTTTATTGATATGGAAAAGTATACATTGGAATCAGTGTTACGTAAAGGAGCTGAGCTTGTTAAGCGTAAAGGTATTAAATGTTTAGTTATTGATCCTTTTAATAAAGTTAGAGATAAAAATGCTTCATCAATAGATGTTAATATATACACTATGGAGTATTTAACTAAAATAGAATCATTTGCTAAAAAGTATGATGTGCTAGTATTTATTGTAGCTCATCCAACTAAAATGTATAAAGATAAAGATGGAAAAATTGAAGAACCTACGATGTACAATATTAAAGGGGGAGGAGAATGGTATGACGCGAGTTATCATGGCCTTCTCGTACACCGCGACTATATACTCAAGAATACTAAAGTCAAGGTGCTTAAAGTTAAGTTTCAAAATCTTGGAGAAAACGGAGCTGAAGCTTATTTTACATGGGAACCGAATTCAGGTAGTTTTATACCGCAAGTAACTGATACAATAAATGATGAACCAATGCCTTGGGAATAAATGCCGAGAAAAAAGAAAGATGTAATGGGTCAATATATGCCTACTACAGAAGAGGTAAAAGCGTATGCTTGGTGTATCAACAACATGATATATATATCACCATTCGCAACTGGCGAAGGGACTTGGTACATTGACATACAGATAAATAATAAGAAACATAGATCTCCACAGACATATGGCTCTGTAGCTATATGGATTAAGATGTATGAGTATTACAAATATTATTATATTAAATATGCGAACAAAGTTTAGAAATGCAGAAGAAGCTTATAATTATTTTCTTGATAAGATTATAATTGATGGTATACCACAAGGTGATACTAAAGCTTTATTTAATGTAGGTTTTACTATGGAAAAACCTATGGAAAATTATATAGTAAACGAAGAACGTAATTGGAAACTAAGATATGCTGAAGCTGAATGGGAATGGTATTTATCAGGTGATTCTAACATTGCTAAGTTAGGAGAAATATATGGTAAAGTACCTCAAATATGGGAACGTATGGCTGACAGTGAAGGATATGTTAATTCTAATTATGGCTGGCAATGGCAAAGAAAAGACCAAATAGATTATGTTATTGCTAAATTAAGAAACCAAATAAAAACCAATAAACCAACAAGACATGCAGCGATTTCAATTTACGACGCTAAGGAGTGGCGTCAATATAGTAAAGATACTCCTTGTACTTACGCAGTACAGTTTTATATATTACATAATGCATTAAACATGTGTGTTGTGATGCGTTCTAATGATCTCTGGTACGGCTTCTGTAATGATCAGTATCAGTTTTCATCATTACAAAAAATGATTGCAGATAGGTTGTCTATTGATGTAGGAACTTATTATCATTTTGCTCACAACTTACATTTATATAATAACAAACTCTAATGTACTACATATATCATATACCTGGAAAAAAAATAGGTGTTACTCGTAATTTAAAAAACCGCGTTACATTAATGCAAGGTTATAAAAAGGGAGAATACGAGGTTTTAGAAACACATGAAGATATAGATTATGTATCTAAAAGAGAGTTAGAATTACAAAATGATTATGGTTATAAAATAGATAATAAATCATATAAAGAATTAGTTAATAACAATAAAAAAATGAATGTAAACGTAACAGAACAAACCACAACGTTTCCATGTCCTGTAAATAAATTAAAAGGACAACTTATGGACAATATAAAAATGACATGGAAAACTCAACATGGTATATTTCAATTAGACCCACCTATGGTTAACTGGATAATGGAAAATGCTAGAGTTTCTATGTACAACAATGACCGAAGCTATATATATAATAAAGCATTAGCTGGTTGGTTTAATCAAAGAAATAATTTAGAATCTTTAATTGATTATAGCGATAACATAGAAAGACTAGAAATTTTTAATAAAATAAGAGAATGGGCTAGATCTAGAGGGTTGTTTAACGAAGGAGACACTAGAACTCAATATATTAAACTACAAGAAGAAGCTGGTGAATTAGCTAAAGCATTATTAAAAGATGATGAAGAAGAAGTAATAGATGCTATTGGAGATATGGTTGTAGTATTAACTAATTTAGCTCACATACAGGGCGTGAGCATAGAAAGGTGTATAGCATGCGCTTATAATGTAATTAATAAGCGTACAGGTAAAATGATTAATGGAACATTTGTAAAAGATGAATAATTATACAGTAAAGACTGAAGATAAAATCGTACAACAAGTTATCGAAAAGATAGATCAACGTAGTCTGGTTGGTCAAGCTAAATACGGTGCGATGATGATGGAAGAAGTTGAAGGTAAAGATAAAGACTTAAACGACTTTCTAATTGATGTACAAGAAGAAATAATGGATGCATTATTATACATACAAGCAGCAAGAGCTTGTTTACGTGATGAAGTTGAAGAGTGTATGATTAATAGACAGAAACGATTCAATGATAACATCTCTAATATAGATGTAAATGAAGAAGAAGAATTATAAAAAAAAACGTGGACCAGTACAAGCAAAAAAGGTAACGTACGATGGTATCAAATTTGCTTCAGGTCTTGAGCGTTATATGTATAAAGCACTTAAAAAAGCTAAAATAAAAGCTATATATGAAGGTGCTACATTTGAAATAATTAAAGGCTTTACGTTTAATAATACTTCATATGAACGTACAGGTAATGGTAAAGGAGAATTTAAACAGCGTGGTAGAAAAAAAATACTGCCTATTAAATATACTCCTGATTTTATCTGTCCTGATTATAGTTTTATAATTGAATGTAAAGGTAGAGCTAATGAATCATTTCCATTAAGATGGAAATTATTTAAAAAATATGTAATTAAGAATTACTCAGACACAATATTATTTAAACCACAAAATCAAAAAGAATGCGACGAAACAGTAAGGTTAATCCTAAGTTATCTAAATTAATAGCTAGGAAAAAATATGCCGAACGTCAAATTGATAAGTGGGTTAAATGGAGCTGGAGACAAAGAGGTAAAATAAAATATAAAGAATTGTTAGAAAAACACAAACAATACAACATTAAATGTTATTAATATGAATGAAAAACCCACATACTCGTTAGAAATAGGATTTTATCCCGGTATTTTATTTGGCATCAGAAGTTATGATGAACCAGATCAAATATCATTTGTAGGATACATTCCTTTAATAGATTTTTGTATAACTTTTTATAAAGGATAACATGAGTTTATTTAAAGAAAGAATACCGTATAAACCATTTGAATACCCTATTTATTATACAGAAGGTTGGTTAAAACAAGCTCAAGCATTTTGGTTACACACTGAAATACCAATGAGTGGAGATGTTAAAGACTGGAACGAAAAGCTAACACTAGAAGAAAAAAACTTAGTAGGAAATATACTATTAGGCTTTGCTCAGACTGAATGTGCTGTAAGTGATTATTGGACACAAAAAGTAGTATCATGGTTTCCTAAACATGAAATACAACAGATGGCTATGATGTTTGGATCGCAAGAAACAATACATGCTGTAGCATATAGTTATTTAAATGAAACGCTTGGGTTAGAAGATTTTGAAGCGTTTTTACATGAACCAGCAACTGCAGAAAGATTTGACAACTTAGTTGGTTATGAAGGTAATGATCCTGTAGGTATAGGAAGAAGTTTAGCTATATTTTCTGCTTTTGCAGAAGGTGTTAGTTTATATAGTGCTTTTGCAGTGTTATATAGTTTTCAACTACGTAATTTACTCAAAGGAGTAGGTCAACAAATGAAGTGGTCGGTAAGAGATGAGTCATTACATAGTAAA
>CEWB01016635.1_pt1 | contig 10673 bp, 11 predicted proteins | sample 530831 | NCBI WGS metagenome assembly CEWB01 (sample SAMEA2621013, study PRJEB7988) | marine metagenome | biome: marine biome (ENVO:00000447); feature: surface water layer (ENVO:00002042); material: "saline water (ENVO:00002010), including plankton (ENVO:xxxxxxxx)" | depth 5 m | reverse complement strand
TTCTCCTCTAAAACCAAAAGTATGGATATTTAGTAAGTCCGTACCATCAATTTTTGAAGTGGCATGCCTAGAAACAGCCAAAGATAAATACTTAGATTTAATCCCATTCCCATTATCGACCACTCTAAGTAACGTCTTACCACCATCAGCGTAAGTAACATCGATACGACTAGCGCCAGCATCTAGAGAGTTCTCAATTAGCTCTTTAACAGCAGAGGCAGGCCTCTCAACAACCTCACCAGCAGCAATCCTATTAATGGCATCATCCGTTAGTTGGCGAATTTCCCCAACCGATCTAACTGACAGTGCATCTATCTCATTCATAGAAATAACCTAAAGTATTTTTTCTTAAACTTCTATTATTTTTAAATACTATTCATAGTCCTTCAGGTTTCCCCACGACGACTATGGTAAAATCTTCGAACGATAATAACTTTTTTGCTACGAGCGCTATATCTGAAGATTTTACTGCTCTTATTTTATCGTTTCTCGATTTAATGTAATCTTTTCTTAAACCAATAAATTGCATGCTAGCTAGTATCTTAGCGATCCTAACATTTCCGTCAAATCTTAATGGGTAAGCACCAATTAAAAACTTCTTAGCCCCTAATAATTCTTCATCACTAACGCCATTTTCTGCCATATTTAATAATTCTTGCTTAAGAATATCTATTGCGATCGATACTTTTTCATTAGATGATTGGAACATACCCAAATACAATTCAGCATTATCATACTGTGTCAAACTCGTGCTTACAGAATAGGTTAAACCGCGCTTTTCTCGAATTTCTTTCATTAACCGAGAATTAAATCCTCCCCCACCCAGTATATGGTTCATAATAAACGCATCAAAAAAATTTTGATCTGTTCTTTTTATGCCTTGAAGAGTAAAAAACACGACTGATTGGGGAGTTGGGTAATCAATCACGTTAATACCTAAATTAAATTTTGAAGTAGCCCGGCCCGGCAGGGCTTTAGTTGACTTTGGTACATCTCTTAACAGTTCCTCTAACATATGAACTGCTTCTTGCTCTCCAATATCACCTACAATAGCTATTGAAACACGATCATTGTTCAGTGATATTTTATGAGCCCGGATTAAATCATGTCTTTTCAATCTGTTTATTGTCTTTTTATCGCCTAGCTCACTCGAGGAATATAAATGGTCTGAAAAAGTTAATTTAAATAGCTCAGATTTTCCTATTTTCCTGGGGTTTTTCTTATCTGATTCAATTACAGATAGGATTTGCTTTCGAACTCTTTCTGTTGCCTCCATATCGAAGCGAGGCTTCGTTAAAGCATCCCGAAGTAATTCAGTAGCCTTTTGCCTAGTTTCACTGAGAAACTTGGCAGACACAGACAAATCATCACGTCCTACATCGAATTCAAATGAAGCAGCTATACGATCTCGTTCTTGCGCGAAAGATACAGCATTCAAAGATCCAGAACCTTCTTCTAACAAGGAAGTCATAAAATTTATAGCGCCACGGCTTTCATAATCATCCATAGAAGTTCCACCTCGAAACCTCATTTCCAAGCTTATAAATGGAAGGCTTCTTTCTTCAACCAACCAAAATTTTATTCCATTATTAGTTGTTAATTCCTTGATATCTAAATCAGCGTACATTGGCCTTGCGCCAAAAAATACAAGCATAAAAACGATAGCTATTAAAAGTTTCAATTTTCCACCTTTGTTGGCTTTCTAATCCAACCTGTTACCGATTTTTCTTTTTTGAATAATGATTTAGCAGCTTTCAAAATTTCTGCGGAACCAATTTCCTGCAATTCTGCAGGCCAAACCAAAACATCTTCAACTTTCAGCCCAGATGTTAATGCTGCTCCAAATCTTCTCGCTTGAGAGAACGCACTATCAAGTGCATAAATCTGATGAGCCTTATACTGAAATTTTATTCTATTGAGGTGTTTTTCATCTATTCCATTTAATAATAAATCGTTAATCGCGCCATCTAATTCTATTTCAATTTCTTCCAAAGAGACCCCCTCTGATGGCACAGCAATCAAGCTAAAATGTGTGTCATCATAAGAGCGGCCATCATAATAAGCGTTAGTATAAATTGCTTTTTTACTATTAAGCTGTAACTCTTTTCCCAAAATAGATTGAATGCCATCTGATCCAAGTAAATCAGCCAATAAAGTCAAGGCAGCAGCATTTATTTGTTTACCATTATTTCTTTCTTCTGCGATATAAGTCCTTACTAAATATGACTGAGAAACTCTTTCATCTTCAAATATCAATCGACGCTGCGCAATTTGAGGTGGTTCTGTTGGTCTGACACGATCAGTTAAATTGTTAGTTCTTTCAATTTTACCATAGAATTTCTCAGCCAATAATTTAACTTTATTTGGCTCAACATCTCCCGCTACAATTAAGATTGCATTATTAGGGGCATAATAACGGTTGTAAAAATTAATGACATCTTTCCTGGTTAGATTATCTAACTCATGACGCCAGCCTACAATCGGGATTCCATAGGGATGGTTCAAATATAATGATGCCATATTTTGCTCATTAAAAAGAGCACTTGGATTAGAATCTGTTCTTTGATTTCTTTCTTCGATGACTACATCTAATTCCGTCTTAAAATCTTTCTCAGATATCACTAAATTTTTCATTCTATCTGATTCATAATACATGACTAATTCAAGATAGTCACTTGATACCCGCTGGTAATAACCTGTGTAGTCTTGTGAAGTAAACGCATTGTCAGAGCCACCTAAAGACTCCACTTTTTTACTAAATTCCCCTGTCTTAACGTTTTTTGTTTCTTTAAAAAGCAAATGCTCCAGCAAATGGGCAACCCCAGATTTACCCGAAATTTCATCTGCTGCCCCAGCTTTGTACCAAACCATATGAGTAACAATAGGGGCTCGATGATCCTCAATAACCACCACTTCCATTCCATTGTTCAGAAAAAAAGAAGTAATCTGACTTCTTGCTTCTGAGTAAGACAAAAATGACAATAAAAAAAATGTAGTAAAGGAACAAAATTTTAGCATTACACTATTTGTAATTTGGAGGACGTGCTAGAATTTTGACGCCTAACTCACTTAAACGATCCATTTCTTTTTTACTATCGAGCGTCATTGATGAATAGGCCCTAAAATAAACATTCATATCTATCAGACGTTCAAGAAAAAGGCCTTTATTTTCTTCTCTAAATTTCTTATCGGCCGTAGACAACTCATCCTTTATATTATCAATTAATCCAAAACGAGTAATAGCTTCCTCTAAAGATTTATCATTCCCAAAAGTATCATTTGTTAGCTGCAAAACGCCACCTAAAGCCGTTATTACATCTTCTCGTGGATTTATATCAGTTAAATTTGACCCCCCTAAGGTTGGCGCAGGCAACGTTGAAAAGTCACTTGGCATTTCAATCTCTCGAAGAGTAACGAGTGCGAACTCGTCTGGGCCATTTCCAGGATTCCTTAAAGTTAAAAGATTAGGATCATTATCTCCACATGAAACCAACAACATGGCAAATAAGAAAATCTTGAAGAACAAATTCATTGAATGCCTACATTTGTTTAAAATTAGTCTTGTCATTAACGTATATAATAAAATTCTGCGCTAATCACAATTACTTAAACCTTTTTGTTAGAAAAGAAAATTATAGCAAAAATACCCAGAAATATCGCCACGTCTGCTATATTAAAACTATACCTATTTACTATACCACAACATGACATGTTCAAAAAATCCACTACCGCTCCATGAAAAAAACGGTCAAAAACATTACCCGCAGCACCACCCAAAACAAATCCCGCCATAGTTCTTTCAAAGTTAGTGGTTAATACTTTGAAAGTATAAAGAGTTATAAAAAAACATATTAATAATGTTATAAAAATAAGAACCCATTTTACAAAAGCTTCATTTGAAGAAAACAAACCAAAATTTATTCCCTTGTTCCACGCAAATTGAAAAGTTAGATAAGGAGAAAATACATCAAAACTCCTCAATTTCTCCAATTGTAAAACATAAAGTATCCAGAATTTTGTTGCTTGATCTATTATCAGTATAAAAAATGCAATTAAATAATAAATATGCATGGATAAATTCCTAATGTTTGAAATGGCGAATATTTGTGAAACCCATTGAAATTCCAGCGTCATCAGCTGCCTGAATTACTTCGTTATCCCTTATTGACCCTCCAGGCTGAATAATTGCTGCTGCACCCGCCTCGATAACCTCAGAAATCCCATCGGCAAATGGAAAAAAAGCGTCTGAAGCAATAACAAAATCCTTATAAAATTCTTTTTCTAAATTCAAAGAATTGATCATTTCATTTAATTTTCTAACAGCCACTCTCGAACTATCTACCCTACTCATCTGTCCAGCACCTATGCCAATTGTGGATTGATCTTTTACTAGAACTATAGCATTCGATTTTACGTGTTTAGCCACTTTCCAAGCAAACATTAGATCTACTAACTCAGTATCTTTTGGCACCTTACGGGTTACGACTTTTATATCGTTAAGTGAAATAGCATTATTATCCTCTTCTTGTAACAAGACGCCACCATGAACTTTTTTCCAAGTCAAAGAAAAATTATTTTGTTTTGACAAATCACCAGTTATTAATACCCGAAGGGCTTTATTTTTTTGTAAGAGTTTTTTACTTTCTTCCGTGCAATCTGGAGCAATTAATACTTCTGTAAATGTATTTAATATTAACTCTGCTGTTTCTTTTTCAATACAAGTATTTAAAGCGATAATCCCTCCAAATGCTGAAGCCTGATCACAATTGAAAGCTTTTCTGTAAGCTTCGTCTTGACTTTCACCCAAAGCAACACCGCATGGGTTTGCATGCTTCACAATCGCACATGCAAAAGTACCGTTATCAAATTCCGAAACCAAATCAAACGCCGCATCAACATCATTAATATTGTTATAGCTTAGTTCTTTCCCTTGAATCTGAAGCATTAAATTTGCTTCGCTATCCTTATAGAAGCCAGCTTTTTGATGTGGGTTTTCTCCATACCTTAAAGGAATGTGCAAGTTCCCAATAAAACCAAATGACGAAGGCATATCATCATTGCTAAAGTCGCTCATCCAATTTGAAATTGCCAAATCATATGCCGAAATCGCAGTGAATGCTCTTGCTGCTAATTTTTTTCGAAAATCCTGATCAGTCGTAAAATCATTCTCACTTAAATGATTTAATAAATTATCATAATCATTCGGGTTAACAATTACAGTCACATAATTATGATTTTTGGCTGCCGACCTGATCATTGCAGGGCCACCAATGTCAATGTTCTCTATACATTGATCATAACTCGCCCCCTCTTTTACGATTTCTTGAAAGGGGTAAAAATTTACCACCAGCAAATCAATTTCAGGGATATTATTTTCGAGCATCGAACCTAAATGATCCTGATTATCACGTAATCCTAATAAACCCCCATGTATTTTAGGATGGAGCGTTTTTACTCGCCCATCCATCATCTCTCCAAAACCTGTTATTTCAGAAACCTCTGTTACTGGGTAACCAGCCTCGCCTATGACTTTTGCTGTACCTCCAGTAGAAATTATCTCAACACCTAAATAATCTAATTTCTTAACAAAATCTAGTAATCCAGTTTTATCAAATACTGATATAAGTGCTCGTGATATTTTTCGTTTTCCTGGTATCATAAATAGCCTTTTAATATTCTATCGAAGCTCCAAATAACAACAAAATATAAGATAGAAATGTTAACTGTTTAATGGTCTTCTTATAATCTAAGATTATCTTAGTTTGTAAGTTGAAAAGATAAAACATTCTGTTTGGTCGCAGTTCTCTCTTTACCAAATTAAACCAATCAATGCTCCCATTAATTTTTATTGTCCAACACATCTTTTTTTCTCATGTGAGATATAAAAAAACCATCCATGCCTCCATATTCAGACCAGAAATCTGGTCTCGTACGTATACTTTTGTTCAGACTTTCACATTCCTTAGATAATCCGACTGACTCATAATCAATTTTGACAGGATAAATATCTGAGTTATTTAATAAAAATTCTTCAATTTGACTTTCCCCTTCATCATATAATAATGAACAAGTACAGTATAGGATATGGCCCCCAGGCTTAACAAACTCTCTTGCACGACAAAGCATTTTCTTTTGCAATATAACAAGTACAGCCAACTCCTCCTCACCTTTCAAAAATGGTAAATCTGGATGTCGTCTAATTGTACCAGTTGCGCTACAAGGCGCATCCAATAGAACAATATCGTATTCTTCATCCTCTTTATAACTGAAGATATCTGTAGTTACTAAATTTGCGTCAAAATTAACTCTTTCTAAATTTTCTTTAAGTACCTTCATCCGGTTTCGAGAAATATCTAAGGCAGTTACATTCGCTCCCCCGTCTACTAATTGCATTGTCTTACCACCTGGTGCAGCACATAAATCTAAAACACTTTTCCCACGCAGATTGCCGAGCAATTTGACTGGAATTGATGCAGCTGCGTCTTGAACCCACCATTGACCTTCTTCGTATCCAGAATATTTCGATATCGCACCTTTCCAAACTCTGAGGGAGCCGTTAGGTAATTCTTCTAAATTTTTTTCAACGCCTGCTTTAAATGTAAGATCTATTGGCGGAATTTTAGAATGCACTGCTTCTATTTTCTTTTGGATGATTTTTCCGTGTTGTTGCTTTAGTGGCCTACCAATCCAAATTGGTAGACTCTGTGGTCTGATATCATTCCAAACTTTTATCCCATCTCGCGATACCTTCCGAAGCACCGCATTAACCAAACCAGAAAAAGACGAACCTCTTTTTAATTCATGGGTTAGCTTCACTGAGTCATTTACAACACCATGGGCAGCAGCCTGGTTAACACATAATTCGATCACTCCAATTATTATTATCCTCAAAAATAGCTGTGGAGGCGTTTTAGTCAAATACGATTTCAACAACATTTGAGAAGGTTGATAATTCCTGAAACAGTCCAAAGAAAGCCGAACTGCTGCTCTTTTTTCTTTAGCATTACACAACCGATAGCTTTCAATATTTTCCTTTTGCGCGGAAGTTATCATAATACCCTGGTCTATTACCATTGCTAAGAGCGCTAATGCAGCCCGCCTAGAGTTAATATTATTCATTTAATTATCTTTGCAATTTTCTAATTCTAAATTATGTAATGCTTATAGATATTGGAATTATACAAATGTTTAAAAAAAGCAATAAGTGTTTATCAGCGGCAGCAAAGCGTTCTTTATCAGAAGCTGAAGAACGCAAAAAACAAGAAAAGAAAAAATTGATCCCAACTGAGTTGGGTGGCCGAGATGGGCCTGAACCCACCCGATATGGAGATTGGGAAAAAAAAGGTATCGTCTCTGATTTTTAAGGCATTTTAACTTAGAAATTAAGGCTCAGTCGAGTCCCAATACATCTAGCATATCATATTCTCCAGGCTTTTGGTTTTGCCCCCAAATAGCTGCTGTTAAAGCTCCGCGTACAAATATATTTCTATCTGTAGCAATATGTCTGAGTACAATTCTTTCACCGGGTGCTGCAAAGACAATATCATGCTCTCCTACAACATCGCCACCACGCGCTACTGAAAACCCGATATCACCACGTTTTCTAGGCCCCGTTATACCATCTCTTCCACGATCCGCAATTTTCGATAATTCTTTTCCTCTGCCTGAGGCAACCGCCTCTCCTAACATCAGAGCAGTGCCTGAAGGCGCATCAACTTTCATACGATGATGAGTTTCTAATATCTCAACATCAAAATCCTCATCCAAAGCCTTTGCTACTTTCTCAGCCAACTGGGATAAAAGATTTACCCCCAAACTCATATTCCCAGCTCTGATGAGCACAGCGTGTCTAGCGGCAGCGCTCAATTTTTGAAAATGTTTTTCCGAAAACCCAGTTGTTCCGATAACATGAACACATCTAGCTTGAGCTGCAAAATGAGCGTATCTAGTACTTGCTGATGGAGTCGTAAAATCAATAAATGCTTGAATTTTTGAAAATACCTCTAAGGGATCATCGGAAACGGACAAACCAAAACTCTTACCACCTATCATTTCACCTACATCAAGCCCTAACCAGTCATGCCCAGAATTTTCCAAAACTCCAGCAAGTAAAAACCTATCATCCAATATCAAGCTTTTTATTAGCATTTGCCCCATTCGGCCAGAGGCTCCAGCAACACCAATTTTTATTTTTCCTGACATATCAATCTCCTCAACCGCTTATCACTCAATAACCATTATATACGTCTAAAGCAAAGGGTCTGTTGCAGAATAAAGTGATCTACAATAATGATGCGTTTGTGACAGGAGAAAATAATGTCAAATCAATTCGAACAAGGCCATGGTCCAAGCCAACGTCAACTAAGAGTTGGAGAATTAGTTCGTAGAGCATTAGCTGAAGCGTTTTTAAGAGATCAAATTTACGATGACATTCTAATTGGCGTGTCTATTAATGTTGGGGAAGTACGCATGTCCGCAGACTTGAAAATTGCTCATGTTTTTGTTTCACCATTAGGGGGAGAAAATTCTAAAGAAATAGTTAAAGCACTAAATTTAAATAAGATAGAGCTCAGGAAAATAGTGACAAAAAATGTTAAATTAAAATTTTCACCTGAGCTAAGATTTTTGTTAGATAAGACTTTTGACAATATGGATGCCACTCGAAAGCTTTTTAATAAAGCGGAAATAAAACGTGACATTCAAGATGAGTGATCGGAAAAAAAAATTCAAAAATATATCAGGATGGATATTAATTGATAAACCTCGAGGTATCTCATCAAGCGCGGTCGTAAATAAAATTAAATGGTGCTTAAACGCAAAAAAGGCAGGCCATGCCGGAACTTTAGATCCGGAAGCAACCGGCCTGTTAGTTGTAGCTTTAGGTGAAGCAACTAAAACAATTTCTTTTATAACCGAGGCATTCAAATCTTATGACTTTACAATTAATTTGGGAAGTCAGACAACTACTGATGATCTTGAAGGCGAAATAATAAAAAGCTCCACAAACAGACCAAATAAAAAAAATATTCAGGAAGCTTTAATTAAGTTTCAAGGTGAAATATCCCAAGTACCGCCTCAATTCTCAGCAGTAAAAATAAATGGGGAACGAGCATATAAACAAGCTCGAAAAGGTAATCATTTAAAATTAAAACCCCGATTATTAAAAATAGAATATCTAAAATTAGTAGAAATCCACGACAGTCACTCTGTTTCTTTGAAATTGAGATGCGGTAAAGGAGGCTATGTTAGATCTATTGCCAGAGATCTAGGTATCGAACTTGGCTGCTTCGCACATGTAAGGACTTTGAAAAGAATAGCTTCCGGACCATTCAAGATCGAGAATGCTATAACATTTGACATTTTCAAAAATAAGGGTCAGGACAGGTGCCTCGAAGAATGGGTCTTGCCATTGGAGTATGGTTTAAAAGAACTGAATAAAATCGAAATTGATTACTTAAGTGTAAAAAAATTAAAACATGGCCTACCAATCGAATATCAAAAGAGTGATACACCTAAAGAAGCTAATGCCTGGGCTTCATTCAATAATAAAGCAATCGCAATCATTACTTGTAGAGATGGCATTTTGCACCCATCAAAGGTTTTTTTGAATAATGATTACTAAGAAACATATCAAAGATGATATTAATAGTGAAGCTATCTACTCTGATTGTGAGCGCTATCGCTACTCTTTAAGTAGAATTTGGGATTCTAATAGGCAAAATGTTTTATTTGTAATGCTAAATCCATCGACAGCAGATGAGTTTAAAAATGACCCAACTGTAGAACGATGTGAAAGACGTGCTCGAATGCTAAATTTTGGCGCTTTCTGCGTATGTAATATCTTTGCTTGGCGGGAAACAAATCCACATAATTTAATAAAAATTTCTAACCCTATAGGAAAAGATAATAACTTACATATTCTCAGGGCTAGTTGTTCAGCAAACCTTGTTATTTGCGCTTGGGGAGTACATGGAAAACACCTAAATCGAGATAAGGAAGTTACAAAGCTATTGCTCGACAATAACACTAAGTTATACCACCTAGGTTTAACAAAAGAAAATCACCCAAAACACCCACTATATATACCATACAGTCAGGAAATTATTCCTTGGTAGCTGCTGAAAAACTTAAGAACTAGAATGAACAATCAAACCAAAGGCATTATGATAACGGGTATTGGTGTTATAGCACTTATACCAGATAGCCTAATAATCAGACTAGTTGATGAGGCAACTATGACTGTAGCGTTCTGGCGTGCTGGCTTATCAGGAATAGCAATTACGATTTTCCTTTTAATAACTCGCGGACCAAAATCCTTAATAAGTTTTTCATGGCCTACTATTTTTTTTGCTACTTGTTACGCGATAAATACTATTCTTTATGTTATCGCATTAAGTTTAACATCCGTAGCTGCTACTGTTTTTTTACTTGCAACAGCCCCAGTTTGGGCTCTCATTATAAGTCGCATCTTTTTAAAAGAACCTTTTACCACTCGAATGACACTTACTGTAATTTTTACTATGTTTGGTATTGCTATAATTTCCGCCGGCTCCAGCTTGAATTTTGGTGCTTTTTTAGGGAATCTAGCCGCCCTAGGAGTTGCAATATCTCTTGCCATTGCATTTACGATAGCTAGATCAGCACCCCAGATCTCTATGATACCGGCAACAGCA
>CEWB01061175.1_pt1 | contig 10765 bp, 10 predicted proteins | sample 530831 | NCBI WGS metagenome assembly CEWB01 (sample SAMEA2621013, study PRJEB7988) | marine metagenome | biome: marine biome (ENVO:00000447); feature: surface water layer (ENVO:00002042); material: "saline water (ENVO:00002010), including plankton (ENVO:xxxxxxxx)" | depth 5 m | reverse complement strand
CCCTATAACTTATGTCGCTAATCTACCTAAAAATACCTTTCAAGGATTGAGTCTAAGGCTCTCAGAAAGAGCTTCGATCATTAATGAGAATAAGAAACTGAAAGAGGAAAATATTCTACTCAAATCTCAATTGCAGGAAGTTTATAAGCTGGATGCAGAAAATAAAAGACTTTATGAGCTTTTAGGCTCTTACCCAGACAGACAAAGGAATTTCCTATTTGCTGATATCATTGCAACAAGCCCATCGCCTGACAAGCGTCAAATCACAATAAATAAAGGCAGCATTGATGGAGTCAATATTGGTGATGCTATTGCTGATCCATATGGAATTATAGGGCATGTAATTAGAGATCAAGTTTTTTCATCAGAAATATTGCTTATTGCAGATCTTGAGCATGCAATTCCAATTGAAATTACGAGCACTGGAGAAAGAGCAATAGCCTATGGAACAGGAGATATGAATCGTTTGGAGATCAGATCATTGCCGCCAAATTCAAAAGCAAAAAAAGGCAATGCAGTTATTACTTCAGGCCTGGGTGGAAGATATCCAGAGGGATTCCCGGTAGGAGAGATATCAAGAGTTGAAAGGATAGAAGGAGAGAATTTATTGGCTATTGAACTCTCGCCATTTGCAAACCTAGAAGTCATTAATGAAATATGGGTCATTCAAACTGAGGTCTCTGGGGATGAGTAGGAAAATTAATAATTTGATTTTTGTCTGGTTCATCATGCTTCTAACAACCATGATGACAATAATGCCTTTACCAGAATTTTTCTATGGAATCAGAATTGAATGGGTTGCGCTTGCTGTCATTTTTTTCTCAATAATGAACGTTTCCTTAATGGGGGTGATTGCTGCCTCATCGATTGGCCTTTTATTAGATCTTCTTCAAGGAGGTTTACTGGGGGAAAATGCATTAATTCTATCTGTGATCAGTTACTTATCATATCGATTCAGATTTCAGATCAGAGTTTACCCTGATTGGCAGATTATGGTTGTAACGCTCTTTTTGCTTTCTTTTGGAAATCTAATATCTCTTTGGATTAGGGGATTCAGTGGCCAGGTGCTCTTTGTCACTGAAGAATGGTTCAGCATCATCATTGCGGCTTTGATTTGGCCGATCTTCATGAGAATGCTTCAAACACTCCAAAATTACTTTGTTGAAGAATGATAGATAATTTTAAAACCAAACAAACACAAGAAGCAGAACGATCGGTCTTTTTAAATCGGATTATATTTTCTTCCTTTGCAATACTTTTATTAGGGGGCCTAATCATTTCAAGACTAATCTATCTCATGGTTATTGAGTCAGATGCGCTCAGCTTGAGATCAGTGAACAATACCCTAAGGACCCAATCTATTCCAGCTCCAAGAGGACTAATTTTTGATAGAAACAATGAAGTAATTGCAGAAAATAAACCTAAATTTCAATTAGAAATGATTCCTGAACAAGTAAACCAATTAGATAATTCACTCTTATCTCTCACAGATTTAGGCATCCTCAGTAAGGATGAAATAATAACTATCGAGGAAAGGGTCCGTAAAAATTATCAATTTAAAAGCATTGTGGTCAAAAGAAATTTGAATGAGAGGGAGATAGCAATATTAGCCAATAATAGAATGTTGCTTAAAGGATTTGATATTAAGTCAAGACTCACGCGAAATTATCCTCAAAATGAAATTTATGCCCATGTTGTTGGCTACATGGGCTCTATCTCAAAGAGTGATTATGAGAGATTTGATCCCAGTTTTTATACGGGCAAAGAACAAATTGGCAAATCAGCTATTGAAAGAGAGTATGAGCACATTTTAAGAGGCGCTCCTGGTAAGCAAAAACTCTTGGTTAATGTTAGGGGCCGAGTAATGGATGAAATTGAAAAAGATGCGTTCTCAACAGGCAATGACATCATATTGACTCTAAATAGCGAATTGCAAAGAACCGCTTATGAATCAATGTCAGGTAAAAAAGGTTCAGTTGTGGCACTGGACCCAAGAAATGGAGAAATCCTTGCTATGATCAGCGTTCCATCTTTTGATCCAACAGCTATAAGCCTAGGTCTCACACAAGCTGAATTTGATAAATTAAACAGCGATAAAAAAAGGCCTCTATTCAATAGGGCGATAGCAGGACAATATCCGCCTGGATCTACTGTCAAACCAATGCTTGCACTTGGTGCACTTGATATGGGCATTGTTGATTCAGAATACTATCACACATGTGAAGGTGAGTTTAGGCTCCCAAATTATTCCAGACCCTTTGGTGATTGGTCAACACATGGTTCTGTAAATACGAAAAGGGCAATTCAAGCTTCCTGTGATGTTTACTTTTATGAATCTGCGGTTGAAATGGGAATTGAAAGAATGAGTGCTTTCTTGAAAAAATTTAATCTCGGCAAAGAAACAGAAATAGATTTGGCCTCAGAAAAAAATGGCGTTGTTCCAAATAAAGAGTGGAAGAAAAATAATTTTAAATCAAAACAGAACCAAAACTGGTATCTAGGTGAAACAGTGATTGCGGGGATAGGGCAAGGATATATGCTTGCAACACCACTCCAATTGGCATATGCAACGTCAATTATTGCCAATAAAGGTTATGCCTATAAACCTCATATTTTGAAGCAAATATATTTGAATGATACTGGCGAGATTCTAACAAATGAAGCTGAAAGAACTGATCACCTCATGGAGATTGATCAGCAATATTGGGACATCGTATTCGATGGAATGAATGCTGTTGTCAATGAGCAAAGAGGCACGGCATATGGTGTCTTTCCTGAAAATTCAAATATTGCTGGAAAGACTGGTACTTCACAGGTATTCAGTATGGATAAAAGATCTGGAGACGATGTCCCTGAAGAGCTGAGAGATCATGGACTCTTTATTGGATTTGCGCCCATAAATAATCCAGAAATTGTGATTGCTGTGATTGTTGAAAATGGTGGTGGTGGCCGAGTGGCTGCTGCGCCAGTTGCTGAGAGAATGTTTAGTAAATTCTTAGAAATTGGAGGAAGAGAAGTTGATCAATCCAATTGATACATGGCAAATCCAATCCAAAGAGGGCTTAATGCATCAATTACATATAGACATGCCATTGATGATAGCAGTCCTCCTAGCCAGCGGTGTCAGTGCCATCGCAATATTTTCAGCATCCAACAGCAGCGAAAACTTTTTAATGTCTCACTTGGTAAGTATCGGCCTATCAATTCTAGCTATGATTGTAGCTGCACAATTTAGCCCTTTATTTTATTCAAGAATATCTCCCTGGCTATATGCAGTCTGTTTAATTCTTCTGATAGCAGTCTTTTTCTATGGGGAAACAAGAAATAATGCTACTAGGTGGATAGACATAGGAATCTCCTTTCAGCCCTCAGAGCTTCTCAAGATTGCTATGCCTTTGATTGTTGCAAGGTATATTGCATCTGGGTCAATTCCATTAAATAATATAAATATTGTGGCATCTTTGATTCTTGTGCTTCTCCCTACAGCACTAATCTTCAAACAACCTGATCTTGGAACATCTGTTCTAATTGCTTTTTCCGGGTTAGTCATCATTTTCCTTTCGGGAATCAAAAAGCGTTATCTTTTTTCAGCAATTACTCTTTTCTTAGGGTGCCTTCCATTCATTTGGAAAACAATTCATCCCTTTCAGCAGCAAAGAGTTCTAACTTTTCTTGATCCAGAAAGTGATCCTCGCGGTGCTGGATACCACATCATTCAATCAAAAATTGCAATTGGGTCAGGAGGCTTGTTTGGCAAAGGTTGGCTGAATGGAACCCAGGGTCAATTAGATTTTCTACCCGAAAGAACAACGGATTTTATTTTCTCAATATTGGCCGAAGAATTTGGACTAATTGGTGTTCTATTCATCATATCAATTTACCTTTTTATAGTAGGAAGAGGCCTTTTGATTGCTATAAATTCTGATGACCTTTTTTCAAGGTTGGCTGCATCAAGTATCAGTCTAACGTTTTTTATTTATGTCTTTGTCAATATAGGGATGACTTCTGGACTACTTCCAGTTGTTGGAGTACCGCTTCCGTTGATAAGCAAAGGTGGCACATCAAGTCTTACACTAATGGCAAGCCTTGGCATACTTATGTCATTGCATACACATAAGAGATTGATACCAAAATAAGGATTAAAATGATTCATAAAATAAAACTTTTCATCATTATTTCAGTCTTTGCCATTAGTTTTCATTCTGCACAAGCTACTAATGATCAAGAAACAGAAAGGAGCCTTCTCATTGATGAATTAATTCAGGAACATGGTTTTGACGAACAATATGTTCTAAATATTTTCGATAATATGAAGTTTTTACCCGAATTGATTGAATCGATTTCAAGACCAGCTGAAAGAACAAAAACTTGGCCAGAATATAAAAAGATCTTTGTGACAAATAAAAGAATCGCTGCAGGGGTCCTTTTTGCAAGACAACATGAAGAAATCATTGATCGTGCTGCAAACGAGATGGGTATACCAAAAAAGATTTTGCTAGGAATATTAGGCGTTGAAACTTACTTCGGAAGAATTCAGGGAAATTATAAAGTTGTAGATTCACTCTATACGCTTGCAACTGGATATCCACCTAGATCAAAATTTTTCAGAAGTGAATTGATTAACCTTTTCTATCTGTGCAGAGAAGAAGGCTTCTCGATTCTGGACATCAAGGGTTCATACGCGGGCGCAATGGGTGCGCCTCAATTCATTTCTTCCAGCTACAGAAATTATGCTGTCGATGGAAATTCGGATGGCAAAATTGATCTTTTCAATAGCTGGGATGATGTGCTCATGAGCATTGGAAATTATCTAAATAAGAATGGATGGGATACATCGGGATCAATATATAGTCGGTATCCAATAGATGAGCTCAAAACCTCAAATCTAGCATCAAAAACAATAAAACCAATGTCAACAATTCAGGACCTGATCGATGAAGGGATTAAAATTGATGGTTTTGAGAAAGATGCCATAGCACAAGTGATTCAATTAGATGGACTTGGCGTCAAGGATGATTCTTATATTGGGCATCACAATTTTTATGTTATAACGACTTATAATCGAAATGTAATGTATGCATTGGTTGTGATTCAACTAGGAGAGGCAATTGATAGTTATTTGGATTAATTTACACTCATGAACAAAATACTTTTCTTCTTATTCTCTTTTATCCTGATAATGTCAGGATGCTCTTTGGGACAGCAAAATAATAACTTCAACCTCACAGAGAGAGAAGTCATCTCAATCTTAAACGATGGGTGCACAATTAAACGCGATAAAAGACAGCGATATAAAATTGATGGAAAAAGATATAGAACACTCTCTTCCAGTCGCGGTTACAAAAAAAGAGGCATTGCATCATGGTATGGCACAGACTTTGATGGAAAACAGACTGCGTGTGGAGAAGAGTATGACATGTATGATTTCACAGCTGCTCATAAGACACTTCCACTGCCTTCTTATCTAAAGGTCCAAAATCTTAGAAATGGAAAAACAGTTATTGTAAAAGTGAATGATAGGGGCCCATTTGTTGATGATCGTCTGATCGATCTATCTTATGCAGCAGCAAAAAAAATTGACATGTTAGATAGTGGCACATCACCAGTGAGAATCTACACTGTAAGCGAAGCTGAGGCTGCAAACTATTTCAAAAACAACGAAAAATCTATCTTCTCATTTAGTCTATTTGAAAAAATAGTCAATAGAGATAAGAGGAATATTACTCTTCAGGTAGGGGCATTCAGCAATTCAGATGGTGCAAACACACTTAAAGAAAGAATTGAGAGACTGGGTGTAAAGGATGTTTTCATCACAAAAGCTCGTTCGAAAAGAAAAATATTTTATAGGGTGAGGGTTGGTCCGGTAAAAACACCTAGAGAATACGAAGATGCCATTAGGAAATTGAGTTCTTTATCACTTGATATCAATCTTATATCAGACTGAAAACCCTTCCCTACATACCTAAAGGACTAGTTTTATGTTATTGTTGAAAAAAAATTGAGGAGTTTTGGCTCTGATATATCTATACCCATGAAAACGTCTTTTAAAATACTAAACTTTATAATTGTGATTCTGTTTGCACCGATTGCTAACTCCATTGTAATCGTACCAAAACCACCTCAGGTAAAGGTTGAGAGCTATGTTCTTTATAATCCCAATACTGGAACAATTATTGCCAGTGAAGAAGAGACGAATCAAATCAAACCAGCAAGTATCACAAAACTCATGACTGCTTACTCCGTTTTCCATGCCATAAAGGAAGGACAAATAGCAATGGATGATCCAGTAAGAGTTAGCAGAAATGCGATGGATGCTGCCGTAGGGGGTTCATCAATGTTCATAGATCAATATATGGATGTCAAAGTCGAAGATCTTGTTCAGGGTATGATTATAGTCTCAGGAAATGATGCCAGCGTTGCTCTAGCAGAACACGTTGCTGGAAATGAAGAAACTTTTGCCATTTATATGAATATGTATGCAGAATCGCTTGGCATGAAGAATACAAATTTTACTAATTCACATGGCCTAGAAGACGAGGAACATTATTCATCTGCTCTTGATATTGCCTTGCTTGCAGGGAGAATCATTGATGAGTTTCCAGAACATTTTCATTATTACTCACAAAGAACCTATGAGTTTGATCAAGCAAAGGATATGAAAACTGGTAAGCCCATTCTTCAATACAACAGAAATAAACTTTTGAGAAGAGACTTATCTGTTGATGGAATGAAAACAGGCTATACAAGATCAGCAGGCTACTGTCTCGTCGCGACGGCACGAAGAGACGGTACTCGACTGATAGCAGTTGTGACTGGAGCAAAATCTGATGATGAAAGGAACAATGCTGCAAGTGCTCTACTGAATTATGGTTTTCGCTTTTTTGAAGAAAAAATGATAATCGAGCCTGGAAAAGATTATGGCCAAGCACAAGTCTGGAAAGGAAATGCAGACTTTGTTCAAATGGTGGCAAGAGATCAAATCGAACTTACCATAGCAAAAGGGATGTTTGATGAAATAGAATCATCAGTTGAAATCTTTGAACCGGTGATAGCCCCAACTCCAATTGATCAACCCATTGGAAAACTCACCATGAAGCTACAAGGCAAGGTTATTGCTGAAAGTAAGCTATACCCAAAGAAAAAAGTAGATGAAGACAGCCTTTGGGGATGGTTATATGATTCTGGATTGCTTCTTTTTGAATAATTTAAAACTCTGACTAAGAAAAGAAAAATTATCCTCAAGGATTTGGGTCTCATGGACTATGAAACAATAGCTTTGAGAATGAAATCCTTCAACGAAGAACGCGGAGAAGAAACAGATGATGAAATCTGGTTTCTTCAGCATAACTCTGTTTATACATATGGAGTCGCTACCGATCAAAAAAGCATCCCTGTTCATTTGCGCTATCCAGTAGTGGGTTCAGATCGTGGGGGAGAAATAACTTATCATGGTCCTGGACAATTGGTCGTCTATATCTTGATAGATTTTCGTAGAGCCTCAATTAAACCAAAAGAATTCATCAGAAAGTTTCAATCTTGCATCTTCAAAACAGTCTCATATTACTGTAAAGAATTTATCTTAGATGAGAAAGAAGTAGGGATTTTCTTCAAGGATAAAAAGGTGGCAAGTTTTGGGTTAAAAATGACAAAAAGAGGAAGCTATCATGGAGCCGCAATCAATCATAATATGAATTTGGATGCATGGAATGAAATTGTAATTTGTGGAAATCCAAATCACCAAGCAATTGATCTTCGCACAATGGGTATAAATATTGACAGGGATGAATTAATCGGTGAAGTGAAAAAAAATATTTTGCTTGAGTTCGAGAAACAGATTCTCAAAGCCTCTTGAATGCCGAATCTAAATCAGAAATGAGGTCCTCTGGATCCTCAAGACCTATGTGGATCCTAATCACTGTGTTTCCTAATTTTTCCAACGAGGATTTTCTGTCTTTCTGAATTCTGACCGGTGTTGCGAGTGACTCAAAACCTCCCCAACTGTATCCCATGGAAAAAATCTCCATGTGATCAAAAAATTTCTCCAGATCCAGATCTTCGTATTTTTTATTCAAGACAATTGACATCAGACTTCCGCCTCCTGTGAAATATTTATCCCAATTTTCAAAATATTCGGAACTTGGTAGTGGAGGAAATAGAACAGTTTCAACCATTGAATGTGAGTCGAGCCAAGAAGCAATTTTCATGGCACTTTCAAACTGTGCCTCCATTCTTATAGCCATTGTTCTCAGGCCTCTTAATCCTAAGTAGCAGGCATCTGGTTCGGCACTGATTCCTTGGCTTCTTGCCGAATTCTTAATTCTTAAAAAATTTTTCTCATTGCATGCAACGATACCCAACATTGCATCCGAGTGCCCGACAACATATTTTGTAGCGGCCTGTATTTCCACATCGATATCATGATCAAAAGTTCTAAAATAGAGTGGTCCTGCCCAAGTATTATCGAACAATATTGCTATTTCTTGTCCAATCTCATTTGATTTATTTCTGATTGCATTGACAACAGTCTTTATATCTAATACCTCAAATGTATTCGAGCTTGGCGCCTCAAGATAAACGACTTTTGTATTAGGCTTGATTAAATCGGCTATTTCTTTCCCAATCATCGGAGATATAAAATCAAATTCAATACCAAACTTTGATAAATGCCCCGAGAAAAACTCTGCGGTCGGTTCATATGCACCCTCTGTAACCAGAGCGTGACTTCCACTATCCATAAATGCACTAATAGCGACATTGATTGCAGACATTCCTGAGTTGGTTGCTACAGAGCGGTAGGCTCCAGAAAGCTCACTGTATGCCTCTTCAAGCGCAAGACTATTGGGAGAACCCAAGCGACCATATCGGTAGGTTGAGTATTCGTGATCCCAATCTTTGTACTCCTTTAATGTATCAAACAATACTGTTGATGATCGATATGGAGGTATATTGACTGCTCCTTTTGCATATTCACCTGATCTGCCTGACTGAGCTAAGATTGTTTTTGATTTCCTTTTCTTTTTATTCATTTCTTTTTTCTGCTAATTTTTTTTCAGCCTCAACTAATCTCCTCATGGTTCCTACGTCTAACCAATCGCCTTCAAACAGTTCACCTGTGATGACTCTTTTCTTAATATGCTCATGTAACAATTCTGCAAGTGAAAAATACCTCTGAGATGACTGTGTGAAACAGCGTTTTGAAAAGTAACTGATTCCACTAAAAGTATATCTTTCATCGGTGGAAATGGTAACTCTATCTCCCTCAAGGCAGAAATCGCCAGAAGAATTGTGACGTGGATTCGGTACCAAAACAATATGACCTAGTGTCTCTGGATTCAATTGAATCTTATTAAAAGAAAAGCCCGTCATGATGTCGGCATTGACGACCCAAAAATGATCTTCATTTATTAGTCCTTCATCAATAATATTGAAAATTGCACCAGCAGTCCCCAATGGTTCCTTGCCTTCATTGATGTACTCAATGTTCATCTTTGATTGCTCATAATGATCCCTAAGGAATGATTCAATCTGATCTCCCATCCTGGATCCATTGACAATAATCTTTTTAACTCCAGATTCAATAAGGCGATTGATGTTTCTCTCAAGCAGATTTTGCCCTGAAACTGCTATCAAAGGTTTAGGAGTCAACGCAGTCAATGGTCTTAACCTCTCTCCCTTTCCTGCGGCAAGAACAATAGCGGTCATTTCAATCACTGGAGATTTAATTGAATTAATAAGTCTTCAATCATTTCATACTGCTTGCTCAAATGTTTCAAGTAACTAATTGTGAGGGGAATATTATTCATATAGTTTTCTTTATTATCGCGATGTTTCAACCTAGAAAAGATTCCGATTGCTTTCAAATGCCTTTGAGCACCCATTAAATCAAAATCGATCATGAATTCATTTAGCGGTTTATTTGTCATATGATTTTTGACCAAATGATCATAATACATCCTTAACATGTCATGCATCAGGGATGGATCAATTTTTACATAGCAATCTCTGAGTAGTGAAACTATGTCATAGGTGATTGGTCCACATACAGCATCTTGATAATCAACCAATCCCATTTTTTCCTGATCTGAGATCATAATATTGCGAGAATGATAATCCCGATGAACCAAAGCTCGATCTTGATGGTTTGCTCTTTCAGTCAAACGGTCAAAAAGAGGATTAAAATCTATTTTCCCAAGCTGTCTTACACTCAAACCAAGCTCATGAAAACAAAACCATTCTTTGAAAAGCTCCATCTCAGAATGCAGCAAGTGATCATCGTAATCGGGAAGTTGATCCATAAGACCGTTGCCATTGGCCTGCATAAAAACCAAAAGCTCTATTGCCATAGAGTAAAAACTTTCAATTTTGCTCTCATTCCTATAATCAAATAAAGTTTTTTGGCCAAGGTCAGTGATTAAGAAATACCTACCAGTGTCATCCTGTTCATAAATGCTTGGAATCGGCATTGATATTTGATTGAGAAGATTCGATACCCCGATAAATTTCTCATTATTCTCTAAACTGGGGTCCGAATCCATGACGATGAATGGTCCCTTCTCATCATCAATAGCTCTGAAGTAGTTTCTAAAACTAGCATCAGAGCTAACTTGTTTGATTTCAGTGAAGGAATAGCCGTCCAATGAGGACAACCATGTTCTAATTTCTTCGCTAAAATCGCTCATTTAAAAAATCATTTTTCAATTCATTATAAACCAGTTGAATAAGGAGAAAGATCAGTAAATTCAACATAGATCATATAATATTGTTT
>CEWB01099236.1_pt1 | contig 10873 bp, 9 predicted proteins | sample 530831 | NCBI WGS metagenome assembly CEWB01 (sample SAMEA2621013, study PRJEB7988) | marine metagenome | biome: marine biome (ENVO:00000447); feature: surface water layer (ENVO:00002042); material: "saline water (ENVO:00002010), including plankton (ENVO:xxxxxxxx)" | depth 5 m | reverse complement strand
CCAACCAAGCCAATGGCTATCGAGGTCAAGGACAACTTCCCTGAGCTCTGCAGGTTCGCAATCCGAGACATGGGTAAGACCGTGGCCGCCGGAATGTGCATAGCCATAGACAAGAAGGAATAAGTCGACTAAGGTGAACAGATGCCCGTCGTCACGACCATCAGGCTGACGGGAGAGAATCACACTGATGTAAATCAGGTATGCGACCAGATCAAGTCCATCTCCGACGAGACGGGCGTAAAGCTTCGAGGGCCTATTCCCCTGCCTACTCGCAGAATAGTAGTGCCATGCCGAAAGAGCCCAGATGGAGAGGGAGCTGAGACTTGGGACCACTGGGAGATGAGAGTGCACAAGAGGCTACTAGAGCTAGTGACTAACACCTCCAGGGACGAGAAGGCACTGAGAAAGGTTCTGAGGATACCCATCCCCGATTCAGTGACCATCGAGCTCTCGCTTCGCAACCTAGGCTAGGCTACCCATTGGGTCCCATGCGTCCAGAACAACTGGTTCAGTCTCAAGACCTTTGATCATCTCCTCCGGGAGATATTCCTTCGGAGCAGCGATCTCGAACATGTGCTCGTCGTACCAGCTGTCGTTCATGGTGTAGTATCCCTTCTGACCTGAGTCTGCCCCCCAGGAGTTCTCGACCCTCCATCTACGCGGATTTCCATCTACAACGTCGACCCCGGTGAACAGCATTGCATGAGTCATCATTGTCTGTCCGAAACGGAGTCGGTCTGCCTTATCCATTCCGTATTCAATACCATAGAGTTCGTTTGTCTCGAATAGATTCGCATCCCAAAGGCCCCTCTTCCTCTCCATCTGCTTGCCGACGTCACATCCCATCCAAACAGGGAGGCCATCCTCGAGAAGCCTCTTTGTGATGTGCTTCATCTCCCCACTTGGAACGTTGAGGTAGACAACAGGAGGTCCACCAGCGACGTTCTGCAGGTATTCTACCGTGTAAGTCCTGTAGTACTCGTTACGCGGATCGTTGACAATGCACACGTAGTTCTCCCAGTCGATATCGACAAACTCGCTAGCAAATTCTTGAGGAGTGATGCTGCCCCTTCGGTGGAATTTGTCGTCCTTATCCCTCCATTGGAGGTCGAACTTCTCCGGTGGAGTGCCGAGATGGATGCACAGGACCCTCCAGATGTCCTGGATTCTCTTCTCCTTGTGTTCCCTGGCATCGGACTTGCTTCCACCTGAGTCTATGATCTCCCTCAGTTCACTGGCCGAACTTCTGAGAATATCCTTCAGGATTGCGTTCATCCATCTTGTGGCGCTACTGCTTCTGGATTCCGGATAAGCTGACTTGGGGACCAGCCCGTGCTTCCTGATTAGGTTGGTAGCCATGTTCCACTGACCTCCGTCGCCTATTGGGTCGGAAAGGAGGAAGTGGATAGTGCGGTCATCGACTGGCCTGTCTGATGTCTCAATTATGGCCTCGAGGAAGTGATTTGAGCGTTCGAACTTGTCCCAGAAGTGAATGTGTGACTGGCTGAACTCGAAGTTCTTGACGTTCATCTTCTTCATCGTCCCCGGTCTGAAGAGATTGAGTGTAGCGAATAGCCAGCACCTGCCACTGTTCTTCTGGTTGGTGACCTTCCAGTCATCCAGTTTCGTGCTGAAGGTTGAGTCTATTTCCTGAACTAGGTCGCGGCGCAGTGCAACGTCTGACAGGTTATTGCTGGTTACGGCGTTCTGGGCTATCTTGGCGGTTGGGTCTTCCTTGAAGGCCTTCCTCATATTGCTAATCTGTTTCTTTGTTACCGTCTTGCCCAATGGCTCACCTCTTTGTGTGTGGTACTGAAACATGACGCCTCTAAGTCATTCCGAGTGACTAGAGGTCTGCAGCTTCCGCAAAACCCGCGGCGATGAGCGTGTCAGCGATAATGGAGGGACAGTTCTCGATGTCCCCAGCACTGAGGGTGATCTCCGAACCGTCCTCTGCAACTACCGGCTCAGACATGTCTTGGAGGACTAGAATCCTCCTCATATCACTGACTGGTTGAATTGGGGCTGGCTCAGCGGGAGGGGCAGCGCCGGTCCCCATCTCAGGGAACGCATCCATCTCCCTTATCCTGTCCTCCTCATCATAGTCAGGGTCTTCCCAATGAGCCGGTTCTTGGGGAGGGGGTACGGCCTTCTTCTCTGGAGTTGGGGGGTTCTGCTCCTCGATTGTGAACTCAGTCAGGGGCGCAGTGTGCAAAGGAGTCTCTGGGGCCGGAGGGGGGGCCTCCCATGAGCTTCGTAATAGGGAGTTGAGAGAGACCTCATGCTTGTACCTGTCAACCAGGTGTCCTATGCCCGAGTAGAATGCCCTCTCCGATGGATCATGCCTCTCCCACTCGATCATCCCAGGGCCGATGTCCTCGGACATCGAGTCTCCCTCAGAGCCACGCAGTAGGTTAGAGAGGATGGCGTGCTGGGTGAACGCGTTAAGTCGGAGCCTAGTGAGATCGCTTACCTGCGTTCGTGTTACTCCAAGCTTACGAGTTTGCAGCTGGGCCTTTGCCGTGGGGCCCTCAGTCCTCATGGTTTCAGCCAGTTCAGACTCGAGATGGGTCACTAGTTGACCGACCGCAGCCCAGAAGTTTGGCATTGGCAACTCGACTGGAATGGCCGAAGATCTCTGTTTTCGGCTAATCTCCATAACAGCCTTATCGACAGCTACCAACTGGTGTGAGTTCAGCCTTGGAATTTGATTATCGCCTTCCATGCCGGACACCCGGAGCGAGTCCATGCAAGGAGACTCTTGAACAATTCCTCTGGCACGGAGTGCGGATGTGCAGAGGCGCGAGTATCAAGAGGGTGATTACGCTCGCAATCGCCGCAGGTGTACCCGAGTGGTCAAAGGGGGAGGGCTCAAGATCCTCTGCATAGCGCTTCGCAGGTTCGAATCCTGCCGCCTGCACCAGAATTCATCATAACCTGTCAATGAGAGCCCTGAGGAGCTCCAATGAGCCTTCCTTGCCGTGTGCATCTGTTACCGTGTCCGCTGCCTCGACTACGTTCGAATAGCCTGAATTTACGCAAACTCCGAAATCCACCATGTCGAACATCGGAATGTCATTCGGGGCATCGCCACAAGCGATGACCCTCTTCGGATCTATTCCCCTCTGCTCGAAAGCGAACCTAAGTCCCGAGGCCTTGTCATGCCCTGGGACAGTCAGGTGAACGGCAAATCCAGTGGGTATCACAGAGATGTCGGACCACTCAGAACCAGCTATGGCGTCCCTAACCTCTTCCCAGTCGCCCACATCGATAAGACACCACTCCGTCTCCCTCCATCGATTGGACTCAATGCCTGCAGCGTCCAATCCCTCGATTTGGGTCCCAAGCCACTCGGCTGCCTCACGAGTTCTTGACCCGTCTGCTAGGGCCCTGATTGGGTGGCCCTGATACGAGTCCCAGACAATTCCCCCGTTCTCGCCCACTATGAATCCAGAAATAGCCAGAGACTGGTGTATGGGAGTGAGGTTTGGAAGAGTTCTCCCCGAGGCCAATGACACGATCATCCCCTTCTTTTCGAGCTCCCTGACAAGCGTTATTGTCTCTGGGATCATGCCTTCTGCATCGAGGATCGTACCATCGACATCGAAGACCAACATGTCCCACTCGCGGTCCTCGGGTAGCTCCACCATGTCCGCCCGAGTGATGCCGGCCTGATGACACCATCGCTATCGCACTAATCAGATTCAAGGCATTCCCCCGTGTCCGGAATATATGGAGGGAGCAGAGGGGTACTCCATGTTGACACCTGACGGCGTCCACGACTTTGAGTGGAGCATCAGGGGAATGGACTGCCCCGACTGTGCCATGAAGGCGACTAAGGCGGTCAGCAGGCTACCTGGGGTCGAGTCTTGCAACATTTCAGTCACAAAGGGTACTGCGCGGATTGGGTTGGATGTCTCCAGAGGCAGGATATCGAGGGCCTCGTCGGTTCTTGAGAGCCTTGGGCACAGTCCCGGGTTAGAATGGTCACAGGTAGTGGGAATCACCCCCAGGGAGGCAGCTAAGAGGGTAGGTAAGGATCGCAAGGGGCTGAGGAACGAGTTGCTTGGAGTTCCCGGGATCCTCGGGGTCAGGATGGATGAAGGGAGAATAGAGATCCAGAGTTTGTTGCTCGAAGACAAGGAGCTCAGGGCAGTGTGCAACTCCATGGTTTCAGGGATACTAGGGGATGACATCCTGTTTGAGCCCTCCACTACCAAGAGGCTGAGGGATGACCAAGTGAAGCTCATTACCGCAGTACTGACCATTCCGATGATTCTCGCAATTCTGATAGTGGAAGGCAGCGGGCTTCCGGGAATCCTAGCATCGGTAATCGGTTTCGTTGGGGTTTCGGTGTGTGGATTCAAGATGTTCCAAGAGGCAATGGCAAGTATCCAGAACAGAATCCTCGGCTTCCAGGTACTGACATCCCTGGCTGTCCTAGGAGCGGTTCTTCTTGGGGAGTGGTCGGAGGCATTGATGGTAGTGGGCCTAGAGGCATTCGCCTCGCACCTTGAAGACAGGGCATTGGTGAGGGCTCGAGAGGCGATGCAGGGAGGGCTAGATCGGATGCCTCGAAGAGCTAGGATTGTCAATGCTTCAGTCAAATCTGATATTCATATTAGTCGAGTGACAATGCTTCAGTCATACGTTCAGGAAGAGGTTCACAATGACGAGATGACCCCAGTGGAAGCGATTATTCGTGGTGATTTGGTAGAAGTCAGATCAGGGGAGATAGTCCCCGTTGATGGAGTCATAGTTGAGGGGGCCGGCTCTCTCGACAAGGCGCCCCTGACTGGCGAGCCAGTACCTGTCTCGATCACAAAGGGAGATTTTGTGGAGGCAGGACTGAACCTCGTCAGAGGGCCTGTAGTACTACGTGCAGAGGCCAGTGGCGATGAGACTAGGCTCTCGGGCCTCATCGACTTGGTCGGCCAGTACAAGGACAAGCCCACACGAACTCACAGCATCATAGAGACGTTCACAAAGTATTGGATCCCAATGGTACTGATATTGTCCCCTATCCTTGCGATCATGGTCCATGGCAGGACGGATGAGGCATTGATGACGACGCTCCTCCTCTGGGTAGTCTCCTGCCCGTGCTCCCTGTTACTAGCCTCCCCGATACCCCATGCAGTGGCCCTCTCATCCGCCTCATCCTCTGGCTTGATCGCCAGAGGGGGGGACATACTAGAAGCCGCTGCCGGGGTGAATATTGCCCTGCTTGACAAGACTGGGACCCTGACTAGCGGACGTCCCACTCTGACTGGCATCACCGTGGCTGAGGGGGAGTCGGAGGACAGCGCTATGAGAATGGCCGCTGGACTTGAGATGCGATCAAACCACCCCTATGCCAGGACTATTCTCGCGGAAGCGGAGAGTCGGTCCATCACGCCGATGAAAATATCAGACATCACCGATGGAGATGCAGGGGTGATAGGTTCCCTGAGGGGGCAGAAGCTGATGTTTGGACGTGTGGACTGGCTATTGTCAGAGGGAGTGGAAATACCGGATGATTTGGATTCCTCGCTAGCAGAGTTCCGGAAGTCCGGTTTCGGAGCCAGCGTTCTGGCGGTTGAAGGCAGGGCAGTGGCTTCTTTCGGATTCTCTCATGACGACACGCGCGATGGGGTCGAGGAAATGCTAGAGGCCCTGAGGGCGGACGGTGTCGCGATCGAGATTCTAAGCGGTGACGAGCAGTCTAGCGTCGAGTCGTTCGCTAACAGGTTCGGGATCCCCCCGGAGTCATGCAGAGGGGGGGTTGATCCCGAGGGGAAGGCCACTTGGGTGACGGAGAAGGCGAAGACGGGCAGGGTCCTCATGGCCGGAGATGGATTCAACGATGCCGGCGCTTTGGCAGCAGCAGACGTCGGTATTGCTGTTGGAAGCGGCGAGCAGGTCAATCTGGATGCAGCAGACGTCCTTATCCCAGGGGAGGATCCACGGGCTCTATCGAGGCTCATTAGCCTCTCAAAGAGAACCAGAAGTGTGGTTCTCGCCAACATCGTATTGTCTCTCGGAGTGACAGTTGTCTTAGTCACCGCAGTTCTACTTGGGGCTGAGCTCAACCTAGCAGTTGGCGTTGCCCTGCACGAGGCTAGCGCCCTGATGATCATCCTTAACGGAATGTGGGTAACTGGTTCGGGAATGCAGAGACTGACCACGATAGCCGATCTTGGGAGGGACATAGGCAGTGACTTGGTGGGGGCGTTCAGGGCCCTAATTGGACGTGATGACGCCGAAACCCTACGACCGCTTGATAAATCGAATACGTGAGGGTCAGTCATGTCGGACGTTATAGAAATAGAGTCCAAGCACTCTCCCCCTCTGGTCGAATGCGTCAATTGTGGGCACATGCTCCCCCAGGGGCTCGGCGAGATAACCTGCAAAGTCTGCGATGCGGTTTGCAGAGTTACCCATCAGCCTACTGTGGACGCCCTGAAGTCAGAGACGCTGCCCTGCCCCCACTGTAGCACGGTCGTGGTGGCTGGTAGCGACGAGCGTCCGCTGGACATCATCTGCGCTGCTTGCTCCGGGACGTTCAGACTGACCGAGAAAGTGAACAAGGTCGAGATTCAGTGCCCTGGGTGCGAGAGTAAGCTCAGAATCCGGCCTAAACCAGGGACGAAGGAGCTGGGCTGTCCGGCCTGCGATGCGGTGTTCAACGTGACCTTCTGAGCCGTGCCTACGGCACGACCCCCGAAACAGGCGTTATCCGCCTTTCAGGACCCCCCTTCCTCAAATAGGGAGAAACCAGCGTCAGACTGGGGATGGGAACCCATGAGTGAAAGCAAGTCACCGAGCGAGGATGAGCCCGATGGGGCTGATGAGCTGGCGGCACTGCGCGCTCAGCATCGCCTCGCCACATCTCCCAGCATGGAGTCGATGGCCCGAACGAGGGACCTCCTGGATGAGGAGTCCCGAGTCCGTAGCGGCATCAGGAGAGAACGCAGGATGAGGATCGCAGAGATGACCGAGAGACTGTCTGGGGTACAGGGAGCCATGCGAAAGGGGTACGACATTCTATTCGACGAGCAACTCCAGCAGCTAGAGGCTGACTTGAGGGCCGAACTCGAGGACGAGATGGAGAGGCTGGAGAGTGAGGCTCTCGAAAGAGAGGAGCGCTTGCTCAGGGAAGAGATGGTTCACCGTCTCAGGAGAGAGGAGAATCGCCTCAGAGAGCAGTTAGACCTCGAGAGAGACAGGAGGCTGGAAGCCCATACGGCGAAGCTTAGGAACAGGCTGAAGGAGGAGATGGAGATCGAGCTGGGCAGGAGAAAGGCGTTCCTGAAGGAGAGACTCGAGCTGGAGGCCTCACAAGAGGCGGAAAGGATGCAAAGACGAGTCGAGATGGACCTGCGTGAGTCGTCCGAGTCCCAGATACATCGCAAAGTGGAGGCTCATCGACTCGAGCAGGAGATCCAGATGAGAGAGAGGCTCGCAGAGTCTAGGAGGGAGCACGAGGCGAAGTTCCAGAAGCAGCTTGACGAGGAGCGATCGTCCTTGGAGGCCGAGATGCGCTCAGACGTCGAGGTCAGGGTGAAGTCCCTGGAGGAGGAGGCCGAGAGGAACGCACTCTCGGAGCTCGACAGGAGATTCCGCTCAGAGAGGGAGACCATGGAGGCCGCTCTCGCACTGAAGAGGCAGGAGGTGGCACTCGAGATGGAAGTAGAGATGGAGCAGTCGGTGGCGGAGTTCGCCAAGGACAGGGAGTCGGAGATGCTATCGAAGCTGGAGGAGCAGCTCTCGAAGCGGGGCGACCTATCCAAGAAAGAGGTCAAGGAGATCCTGAAGTCCCTGAAGTCCGAGCTGAAGGTGAGGTGGGAGTCAGCTCTGCTTGACGCGAGGCAGACCGCCATGGAGAGAGTCGGGGCCGAGGACTAGCTTCCGATGATGCGATTGATCCTTTCATTGGCCTCTCTTGCCAGCTCCCAGTAGGCAGAGCTGCCAGGATTGGACTTGTTCGGCTTACTCGCTATCACTATCGGCGCCCCCTCGAGAGGGGCCTCCGCTATTGCGACCAGCCTCGGGATCTCCGTCTCGAACACCCTGTCGCCGAAGTGGCGTCTCGCCTGCTCGGCCACCGTCTCTCCGAGCCTGCTGTTGGTCTGCACGAGGGTCAGAGCGATCCCAAACAGCTTGAGGGAGGGGTTGATCGATCCCTGGACATTCCTTATCAGCCCCAGGAGTTGGCTCATCCCCTCCAACGAGTAGAACTCTGCCTGAATGGGTATCAGAACCCACTCGGCCGCGGATAGGCCGTTTATGGTGAGCAGCCCGAGTGATGGGGGGGTATCGACGATTACGACGTCGAACTTGCCGGTGGCCTCCCTCAGTGCGAGCCTTAGCCTGTGCTCCCTTCCTATCCTAGTGGCCAGGTCTATCTCGACGCCGGACAGGTCGAGGTCGGCGGGCAGAACCCACAGGTTACGGACCTCGATCGAATTGGGAGGGCCTCTCTTCCTGTCCGGGTTGTGCCTCTTCCACGCTAGCCTCATCGAGGAAGTCAGCTGGGGAGGGCTGAGGAGGCACTCGGAAAGGGGCACTGGATCGCTGTCTATGCCTCCCTTGAACAGCTCGTTCATCGTCGGTCCCAGAGTGCTCTTGTCGATTCCGAAGGTGGTAGCGACGTTTCCCTGGGGGTCTAGGTCCACCAGCAGTACTCGCCTAGCAGGGATTCCCATGTCGGTGTCGCCCTTGGCGAGTGCTGCTGCCAGGTTCACAGACGTGGTGGTCTTGGCAGTGCCTCCCTTGTGGTTAACCACGGCAATGACAACCGGCCCTTGTGACATCCGCTCCGCTCCCTCAGACCGCAAGAGTGCTACCAGACCCGTGAATATTCCGAATCACTGAATCACTGGGACAGGGACCTCAGAGAGGATCTTCCTCATGATGTGGTGTCCCGTAACGCCTCGAATCTTGGACTCGGGCTTGAGCATGATCCTGTGGCTTACTACTTGGAGTGCGACCGCCTTGATGTCATCTGGGATGACGTAGTCGCGGCCGTCGATAGCAGCGCTGGCGCGGCTGGTCTTGAAGAGGGACTGGCTGGCACGGGGAGATGCCCCTGTGATGATCCTGTGGTCCTCCCTGGTCCTCTGGACCAGCTCGACGATGTAGGACATGATGGCTGGGTCGACATGGACTGTCTCCAATGCCTTCTGCATGGCCACGACCTTCTTCGGGCTTGTGATCTGCTCGATATCGTAGTCGTCCTTGCCTCGGAGCTTCCTTCGCTGTAGGATGGCCTTCTCCTCCTGCCTGTCCGGGTAGCCCATTGACATCTTCATCAGGAATCGGTCCATCTGAGCCTCTGGGAGCGGGTACGTACCCTCCTGCTCTATCGGGTTCTGGGTCGCCATGGTGATGAACGGTGCCGGTAGCTTGTGGGTGATACCCTCGATTGTGACCTGCTTCTCCTCCATCGCCTCGAGCAATGCTGCCTGAGTCTTGGGCGGAGCCCTGTTGATCTCGTCAGCCAGAAGTAGGTTGGTGAACAGCGGCCCTGGTCGGAGCTTGAACTCCCCAGCCTGCTGGTCGTACATGTATGTCCCCATGACGTCAGCTGGGAGCAGGTCAGGGGTGAACTGTACGCGCTTGAACTTGCATCCGAGGGCCGACGAGAAGGTGTTCGCCATCAGAGTCTTGGCCAGTCCCGGGAAGTCCTCGATGAGCATGTTTCCGTTGGACAGGATGCCTATGGTCACACGGCGCAGGTTCTCCTGCTTGCCGATGATGACCTTGCTTACCTCGTTCATCAAGCCGTTCGAAATCTGGGAAACCGTCTGAATTAACTCTCGGGACTTAGCGTCACCAGTCTTAGACATCGTCATTTCATGCTCACCTAACTAAACTCAGGCCCTCTCACTCACTACTTGAGTGTTCGGTTCTCGTGGGACGGGTGCACTTCATTGGGTCTATCGTCCCCAGAAGTGGTCATCCTTACGGTGGATTTCCTGGAGCTCCTCCAGGACTTCCTCCTCAGCGGCACTCAGGTCCATCCTCCTGAGCTTCCTGGCGTGGGACTCCGGGACGTCCACCAGGAGGATGTCCTCCTCGTCGATCTGCCTCCCGACCGTGACTCCCTCGATAGCCAGGGCGACCTCTGCGCCCTGCATCGCCTCCTTCATCGACTCCTCGCCGGAGCGGATGGACTTGATGCGGCCGACGCGGTTCCCGTCCTTCAGCAGCCTCTGGCCGACGTGGATCCTCCCTGCGAGAACCCTCACGCCGACGACTGCCGGCTTGGAGATGCGGAACGTGTGGTCGGGTAGCAGCAGGATCCTGCCCGGGTAGACGATCTGCTCTCGGTTCGCCTCCTCAATCTCGCGGTTCCTCCTCTCGATCCACTCCTCCCTCTCCTCGAGTATCCTGTAGATGATGTCGGACCCGATGTGGTGGACCCCGGTGTCGGAGGACTCTATCTCCGCCTCCGCGTCCGGCAGTATCTCGGTGCTGAAGGCCATGATCACCCTGTGGAGGGGATCTGCTGCAGCCTCGGCGGACCTGACGTCCCTTCGGCTGACCTTGCCTATGGTGGCACTGCGAATCGGCACATCGAGAGCCTGTAGCTCCTTGGCGAGCGCCTCCAAACCACCTACGGTGTCGGCCTTTATCGCGACTCCCTCCTCCTCCAGCTCGATGGAGAGCTCGGACTCGGCCTTTGCCGCGTCCATCGCATCGTCCCTCTCGGAGTCCGTGTGGACCACGCGGAGCGTGGTGCCTGCGAGAACGTTGTCTAGGTCCGGTGCCGATATCTTGAGCCCGGATGCAGCGTGCGCGACCTCGGTATCGTCCCAGCGGTCCCCGGCGTCCCTCATCTCGCTCATGCCGCGTGGGCTGAAGAGCCCCTTCACGCGGGTGGACAGTCCTC
>CEWB01014405.1_pt1 | contig 10900 bp, 9 predicted proteins | sample 530831 | NCBI WGS metagenome assembly CEWB01 (sample SAMEA2621013, study PRJEB7988) | marine metagenome | biome: marine biome (ENVO:00000447); feature: surface water layer (ENVO:00002042); material: "saline water (ENVO:00002010), including plankton (ENVO:xxxxxxxx)" | depth 5 m | reverse complement strand
TTTAATTCCCCATATACGCTTTGATTGAAAGTCTGCACAAATATAGACTCCATCAAACGATTTGTTTTGATTTGAGTTGGAATACAAAACATAGCCTCCTGTAATCGAGACCCCGTGTTTACGGCGAAATGAAACTACAGGAGATATGTATTGTTCTTCTTCTTGTGGTTTCATGAATTTGGTAGAGAACAGTTCAAATCCTTCAAATACATTCCAACCATGGTTTTCCCCTGAGCGAACTATAGAAATTTCTTCAAATCGATTCTGGCCAACATCTCCTACCCATAAATCACCATTTTTTTTATCAAAACTAAATCTCCATGGCTGCCGCAATCCGTAAGCGAATATTTCATGACGTACTTTTAAGTGGGAGTGCTTAATGAATGGATTATCATTTGGTATTCTATATGAATTTCCATCTTTGTAATTGTTTACGTCAATTCTTAATATTTTTCCGGAGAACGATGTTAAATCCTGCGCGTGACCGTGAGGGTCCTCTTGCGGTCCTCCATCACCTACTCCTATATACAGGTATCCATCTGGTCCAAATTCAATTCCTCCTCCATGATGAAATTGTGTGGCAACTTCAAACTCTAAGACCTTACGAGTGGGTTTTCCGGAGTCAATTAGTAAATTTTTATTTGCTTCTCGTTCCCCAATAACCATGCCTCGGCGTACACCGTTTTTCACTTCATGCATAAAATAATATTTTCTGTTATTTATAAAATCCGGATGAAAAGCTAAGCCGAGGAGACCTTCATCATTTGTTACATAGACTTCATTTGGTATTTCAACGAAAGTTTTTTTAATTTCTCTACCATTAGAAGTTTTTCTAATTAACGAAATTTTTGCTCTGCTTTTTTCAAGAATAAAAAACATTCCAGGCCGAGATGGATGTTCTCCAAACCATACTGGTTTTTCTAAATCTAAGTCTTTTCCAAAGAAAAGTTTTATTGATATCGGCTTAGGAATTTGTTGGATTTCTAAAGGGCTTCCTATTTCATTTAAGCTTTGTGTATCCTTATTCTTTAGTTTCTCTAGATAAGCAATCAGGTTAGTAAATTCATTTTTCTTAAGTAAAGAATGTAGATTAGTTGGCATCATTGAAACCTTACTTGTTGATTGGTCCTTAATTCTCTCCTTATTGATTTTTTGCAGAGTATTTCCAGCTCCAGCAATAATTAGTTCTTTTTTTGATGATTTCTTAACTATTCCACTTAAAATCTTATTATCCTTAGTTGTTATAGTTACAAGCGAATATCCAGTCATAATATTAGAGGATGGGTCGAGTACGGAAATAATCAAATCTGAGCGAGAAAATTTATCTCCAGCAGCTGAGAGATCAGGTCCAGCTAGTTTGTTGCTACCATCTACGGTATGGCACTGAGAGCATAACGCCCGTTTACCTGTAAATATTTTTTCACCCAGAGCTGGATTGCCATTATGAGTCATTGCATGCTTACGGTAGTCTTCAATGGTAAGGTTTGTTTTTTTAATTTTATTTTTTTCTATTTGGCAAAATATTAATTCAGGAAAAGTAATTTGAATTATAATAAGTAATATGGTTAAGCGGTTGTTCATGAAATTAAAATGTTATTAGAATTTAATACGTCATTGTAATTATTTATAAATACCAAAAAATATTTTTAGATGAAAAGAAAAGTATAAAAATATGGAACCTAGTAATTTCATAGAAAGGGTGAAGTCAACTTTTATAGAATAAAAATAAATTTACCAGAAAAAGGGAAGGGGACAGTAATAGTTATTGCCTATATTAAACAACTATTGGTCTAATCTAATTTCTGTTATTTGTATTTGAATATATTCATTAAATCTTCATTCGGCTGCCTAATAAAAGAATCGAATTTGCTGTAAAATTTATTCAAAGATAATCCCATGTGTTTTTCGAAGGCAGCAGATTTGCCAATGCGAGGGACATCAAAATACCAGTTTTTTAACACTGTGATTTCTTTTGCCCCTTCAACGTGAATAAGATATGCAGTTGCCCAAGCTCCAAGCATATAATAAACTTGTGGAAAATAATCTTTTTCCCAGTAGGTTTCATTATCCAAATTCCATTCTTTACCGCTCAACAAAAAATCGTTTATGCCAATCTGACTAATATTTCCACCATTTTTAAGAAGCTCTAGCATGTATTTTCTAAAATCTACCAAATTAAGATTCTCCATAAACTTTGCTGAGCTATATGTTGCGCCACCTTCAGTCATCCATGAATTAAGATTTTTATCTGAAGTTCGTTTTTCGTAGGAATCGCAATGAGCTATTTGAAAGACATGATGATATTCATGTAGGGCTCCCCATGTGTTTTCGATAGGATTATTTTCACGTTCTGTAGCGTTAGTTGTGACATCTTCATATACTCGTACGGGTGACTCGCTCCAAGTTAATCCCCCTTCTTCTTTACCTTCTAATACAGCTTCAATTTCTGAGGTTACATTAGGCCGCTTTAAAAACTCCTCTATTTGTTTTCTTCTGGAACTTGATGGAATAGGGTTTGCTCGGGTTTTAGCTCTGCTAAGATAAATATCTAATATATTTTGTTTGTTGCTAGGCCCCATCAAGTAAACGTAATATGGACCATAGTTACCAAAATAGTCTATGGCGTAGTCCAAACCTCGTTTATAATTTTTTACAAGTGAGCCATCATTATTAAGCCCCTCTGCAACAAATATAATTGGTTTGTTCTTTGTTTCGTTATGAATATTTTTGTTATTACCTACGCAGCCTGTAGATAGCATGCTTGTTAATATTATGACTATTTGTAGATTTTTCATTAAAGGAAATTAAAATAGAGACTAAATATTCTAGTAGATATAAAAATCCAATTCTTGAATGACTTTCTTTTCATTTATAAAATTTGTATTTATGAATTCAAAAAAAATTGAAGAAAGAATGGCTCGTTGGCTAGCTAAAATTAATTCGCACCCTTTTTCAAAGAGAGAGGAGGATTTAGTATTGTTGTTGAATAAGGACAAGGTCGCTTGGGAGCGATATGGTAAATTTTATGATGGATGGACCTTTGAAGAAATTGAACAACTACTTAATGCTGTGCGTGAAGCTAAATAACAATTTGAAATTAATATTCAAAGTTAAATTTTGTATTATATACATTCGTATTAACTAATATTTTTTCGTATAGTTTTTTTTAACAGTTCAAAAAAACAGAAATAGTTTTTTTATCATGATAATAAGAGATCAAAATCTAATTATAAAATGAAAAGAGATCAGGGGTTTACTTTAATAGAGTTATTGGTGGTCATTGCTATAATTGCAATATTAGCAGGAATGCTTTTGCCTGCTTTAGCAAAATCTAAAAGCAAAGCGCGACAGACAGTTTGTATGAGCAACCAAAAGCAACTTGGTCTCTCTACTGCAATGTATGCTGAAGATTATGATGATAAGTTTCCAGTTTCCATTACCCCTCACTCTGTTCAGAATCATGCAAAATGGCTTACTAGCATGCATGATGTTGGGTATATGAGCTCAATGGATTTGTTTTCTGACCCTGCTGATGTTGAAAGTCCTCACAATATGATTAAGTTAAGAAAACGAAAAATTTTATTAGGTAAGAAAAGCCGAGATGTTGTGTTTTCTTATGGAGCAAATGAACAAATGATTGGACCATCAAATCAAATTTATAAAAAGATTAGCCAGGTGCCTCAGCCGGATAAAATTTTCTTCTTTGGGTGTGCTACATATATGGTGGTTCCTTCTTGGGATCATGAACGAGTTTATAATGCAAGTGGTCCTCATCAACCAAGTTCATCGTCAAATCCTCCAAACGAATTATATGCGCGCCATAATTCAGGGAAAAGTAATCGAGCCGGTGAAAAGAGTAAGGGCGGAAGTAATATTACTTTTGTTGATTTACACTACGAATACAAAAAACAATATTTTATAGATAAGAAGTTATGGTGGTTTAAGGACCATAAACCACTTTAAATTTAATTTTTTTTAAAATCAAATAAATGAAAATAATTCACATTTATAATCTTAATTTTATACTTACAACTATGAGGTATTAAATTAAAGGTTATATGAATAAAGTGGATAAATATGACGTGATAATTCTTGGCGCTGGTGCGGCTGGTTTATTTTGTGCAATAACAGCAGCAAGGAGAGGTTTGAGTGTTCTAGTTCTAGAAAAGTCCAACAAGGTTGGTAAGAAAATACTTATGTCTGGTGGTGGGCGTTGTAATTTCACTAATCTTTTCATAAGTGCTGAAAATTTTATTTCTTCAAATTCGCATTTTTGTAAATCTGCATTAGCTCGTTTTACCCAATGGGATTTCATTGATTTAGTTGAAAAATATAATATTGAATACGAAGAACGAAAGCATGGACAATTATTTTGCATTAATTCATCCAAGGATATTTTATCTATGTTACTACGTGAATGTGATGATGCTGGTGTGCAAATTAAAACCCACGTTGACTTAGATATTGTTGATAACTTATCAACTTCTGAAAGTTTTTTTAAATTGTCTTTATCTCATACTGGCCAGGAAATAAAAAAAGACGAATTTTTTTGTAAGTCGCTTGTTGTTGCTACTGGAGCACTTTCAATACCAACTTTGGGAGGTAGCGGAAGGGGCTACGATATAGCCGACCAGTTTGGCGTTAAGTTACGTCCGAGAAGCGCAGGATTAGTTCCATTAATGTTTGATGGTTCAATGAAAGAGTTTTGCGAATCGTTGTCTGGGGTTTCAATTAAAGTCGAGATCAGCTGTGAAGGGAAGACGTTTGAGGAACAACTACTTTTTACTCATCGAGGAATTAGTGGTCCAGCTGTTCTTCAAATCTCAAATTATTGGAAAAAAGGTGACGCTGTTGAAATTAATTTAATGCCAAAAGATGATGCAGCTAAGCTTCTGCGATTATTTAAAGATAAGAATCCATCCAAGAACCTAAATAATTCATTAAAGTCATATTTTCCTAAGGCACTGATTTTTGCGTTGCAGAAAGTATTTTGGCCGGATTCACAGGATAACCTGATGGCAGAGTTTTCTAATAAACAGCTCTCTGCTATTGGAGAGAAACTAAATAAATGGATAATTTATCCTTCTGAGAGTGAAGGTTATCGTAAAGCAGAAGTCACTCTTGGCGGCGTAGATACAGATGAATTAAGCTCAAAAAGTATGGAGTGCAAGCGGCAGTCAGGTTTGTTTTTTATTGGCGAAGTTGTTGATGTGACCGGTCATTTAGGAGGTTATAATTTTCAATGGGCATGGTCTTCTGGTTATGCTGCTGGATTGTCTGTTTGATTTATAAAATAGCTATTTCTACTCAAAGTATCTAGACATAGGGTTGTTATAAAAATAGAATCAATTTTCATATTCGTAAGAAGAGCTTTTAAGTTATTTTCCGTCAGGCATTCAATTTTTTCAATTATGGATAAAAATATTATTAAATCTAGATTATCAGAATTATCAAGAGACGATTTAGATCTTTCAAGGTTAGTTGACATAACCATCTTCGGCGTCAGTCGTGTTGTATCAAGCGATAAAAAAAATAATTTCGGTGTGAGCTTTCAAGTACTGGAACATTTTAATAATAAACCTGAAAAGACTCTTCATAGCATTTATAGATATAATGAAGCTGATATATATGAGCTGCTGTCAATTTTGATACGATTAGAAAAGCAGTTCGATAAAATGAGAAACGCTTATATTTCAGTTGAATGGAAATGAGTGTTTAATGATTTAATTGCTAGATATTTGAAGCCTAGAATTAATCTTGCTGCTGCTAAAACTAGAAATGGTTTAGACGTTTTATTATATAAGCATGATGATGCATTTGGTATTAGTATAGGTGGAAAAGAATTAATGCATTCTAAAGTTTCTGCATCAGAAGCTTATCTTGGAAAAATTGGAGTGGAGCATCTAGATGGGAGGGTGCAGTCGCGTGTTCTCGTTGGAGGACTGGGCCTTGGTTTTACTCTAAGGAGTGTTTTGGAAAACGTATCTCAATTAGTAAAAATCGATTTAGTTGAGATAATTCCTGAAATAATCAATTGGAATAAAACATTTTTGCATGACTTGAATGGATATTCCCTTAATGACAGTAGAGTTAATACTCAATGTTCTGATGTCGTTGATCTAATAAGTAAATCGGATCCTCGGAGTTTTGATGGAATAATATTAGATTTAGATAATGGGCCAGTAGCGATGGTAGACAAAAGTAATACTAATTTGTATTCTGATATTGGAATTAAAAATATTAAAAGAGTATTAAAAAATAATGGGAGACTTTCAGTTTGGTCTGCTGCTTCAGATTTGAATTTTGAAAAAGTCTTGCAGAATTCTTTTAGTAATTTTTATAAAAAAGAGGTAAAGCCATATGGCGCAGCTAAACGTGCCAGACATTTAATTTATATTATAGAAAATAACTAGCTAAAATATTGAGTCTAATTGTTTTTAAACTAAGTTTTTTACAAGTTGGTATTGTATAATTATCTAATCTCCAATCCCGTCTTTGTTCTTATCAAGAACGCCTGACATAGGATTATTTATAACAGCTTTCCATGCAATATGACGAAAAAGCAGATCCATTTCTTTGCTTGGATCATTTAGCTTTCCGAGCTTCTTATCAATTATCGATTTAAATGGGATTTCACCTTCTATGTGAACTGGTGACCTTTTGTAAACAGTTGCATAAAACACATAGCCTTCAAGGCGTTCAAAGCCCGGTCCTAAATGCCCTAGCTTATCACGCCAAATACTATAGGTTTCACCTGATAGCCAACGATTGATGCTTTTAACCTCTGGAAGCTTTCCTTGATAATAAGCCTGTACTGCAAGAACCATTGCGTCAGATGTTGGGATTATATGAACTTTGTTTGGGTATTTTTGTTCAAGCTCTTCCACCAAATCCTTAAGATTTTTATCTTTTTCTTTATCAAGTTTAACAAAAACATTTAGGTTCAGATCATCTTCGCTTTTTGGGGGAGGATTAAGTTGTCTAAGAGATGGCCAAGCATCGCTAAGATAAAATTCCATTTCTGGATTGTGCTTAAGGCAAAAATCAATCCAGCAGGAGTAATATTCAGCACGATCTTCATAATATGGCCCCCACATCATTGCATCCCAGCTTCCTGTAGAAATAGCCGAAAGAAGTTTTGGTTTTGGTTTATTTGTAAAATCAAAAATTCCATTTTCTTCTTCCCATTTATATCGAGCACTTCCAGTTATTCCTCCCCCAGTATGTGTTCGTAAGGGTTGTTCAAATCCAGCTGCCCTGCAAATTATAGGGAATGTTTTGTAGCCGGGAGCCATAAAGCTGTGACCTGTTCCAACAATTCTCAAAGCTATGTTAGGTTTCGGAACTTTTAATATAGGTTTAAAATCTTTAGGAAAAACTCTCTTGTATAAATTCTGTATCTTGGAAGGGGGCATATAGCAGACTGCATTCTCTGGAAAACGATTCTTGCTCCAGCCAGGATTGACACGAAATTTCATAGGTACACCTTGTCTTTGTGATGCCATAAAAGATTTGGCTTCATTAGGTGTAAGCTTTCCGTTTCTATCTTTATCTGCCTTAGGATATCTCTGTAATAATTGTTTTAGTTGGCCTTCTGTCTGTGAAAAAGCCAATGAGGACATAAGAAAGAAACAATTTAACAGGGTTGCGAATTTCATATTTATATAAATCTTGATAAATGGCTTTAAGGGATTAAAAGAGGATTTTAATTATCTATTAATTGTTAAAAATAAACTATACATATTTGACTAACTTTTAATAAGAAATATTACTTTTTAATAGATGGTTTAATGTCAACTTTCCAATTCTTATTATGACGAACCCCGTAATAAGGGTAATAGTCCCAATTTGTATCAAGGCCAAGTTCTCTGGGATCCCCAGTTTTAACTAAATGGTTTTCAAGAAGCTTTTTCATTTCATTTTGTGCGCTACTAAATTCTGCGCTTCCAGCTAAGTTTACCATTTGGTTTGGGTCTGTTTTGATTGAATAAAGCTCTTCAGCGGGTTTTTTACTGAAAGCTAAATCGTAAAAACGCTTTAAGTCTTGGGTGTTTCTACCATCCATAATTAATGTTTTAGTTGGGGAAGTGTCGACTTCACCAAATGGTATGTACCGAGCACAGTTTTCTCGGTCTGGATTGCCCGCTGGCCAACGATTGGGTTTGTAGTTTTTAATATATAAAAAGTCTTCTGTGCGAATCGCACGGCTTGGAAATCCTTTACCACCTTTTCGGCATCCATCGTGACGTTCCATAGCTATAAAGGCTCTAGTGCGTTTATTCTTAAGATTGTTTTTGAAAATATTTATTAAACTTTTTGCTGTCATCATTTTTGGAGGGCTTATATTCGATGCTTCAAGAAATGTAGGGGCAAGGTCGCTTAGATTCACAAAAGATTTAATAGTCCGACCTGGATTTTGAATACCTTTGGGCCAACGTATTGCTAATGGCACCCTTGTTCCGTCATCATATAAGGTAGCCTTTGCACGAGGAAATGGCATGCCATGATCACTGGTAACGACTATGATAGTATTATCAAGTTCCCCGTTTTTTTCTAATGTTGTAATAGCACTGTGTACCATTTTATCGAAATGCTCGATCTCCATATAGTAGTCAAGAATATCGCTCCTTACAATTGGGTCATTAGGGAATATTGGTGGGACTATAACTTTAGAGGGGTCTTTTCCAGATTTCAATCCTGCCCCCTTTTCAAAACCTCTATGCGGTTCATATGTTCCAAGCCAAAAACAGAAGGGCTTAGTGTTTGAAGTTGTTTTAAGAAAAGATTCAAAGTTTGCTGCATAATCATTTTGTGAAACATTTTTCAATGCAGTTGATGATCTCTTATCTTTATATTCTGTTCCAGCTGGATTGATAGTTCTTCCTCCTGGCTCAAGTCGGCCAGGGCTCCATCCTTTTCCTGTATAGCCAACATTATAACCTGCATCCTTAAGTAATTTGGTGTAAGTGATAAACTTAGATGGTAAAGTGCTGTGGATGTTACCGGCTTCCTCAAGGCGCCAAATTGGTTGGCCAGTAAGAATAGCACTGCGGGAAGGGCCGCAAGTTGGAGCATCACAAAAAGCATTGGTAAATCTCAACCCTTCTCTTGCAATTCTATCAAAAGCCGGAGTTTTGACTACTGGATCGCCATTGGCTCCAGTATGAGCATATGACTGATCATCAGAAATACAGAACAGAATATTAGGCTGAGACTTTGCTGCTTGAATATTATTATTCTGGAGAAATATAGCTGAAATTATCGATATTATAATGAATTTTCTCATTGAGATTGTATGTGTTGATATTTGATTCAAAATTATTTTTTTACCAGCAAAAGTAATGATTTTTAAATCTTCTGTTATTGATGTGAGTTAAGTTTCCTGATTATCTCGCTTTTTATTAATTTAATTTTAAAGTAAATTCACTGATGCGTTTTTTTGTTATAATAATATTTTGTCTATTAAGTGTTAGCCTTCTTGCTGGTAAACCATTGGTAGATTGGCCTCAATTTAGAGGACCGAATGGGAATGGTTACATCGGTAAATTAAATCATCCAATTGAGTGGTCTAAAAAGAAGAATCTTTCCTGGAGTGAGTCGATTCCAGGCGGAGGTTGGTCTTCCCCTATAGTAGTCGGTGATCGTATTTTTTTAACTACAGCAGTTGATTCTAATAATACAAAGCCTCTTGATCACGCTGGTGGTGTTCGTAACATGCGAGGAAAGAAAGCTTCTGAGCCATTCGCTTTTAAAGTTATATGTATCAGCCTTATTGATGGTTCTGTGCAATGGGGGAAAGATATAGCTGTTGAAACACCGAAGTTCCCAATTCATGCCTCTAATACTTACGCAACCGAATCACCTGTGACTGACGGTAAATATCTTTACTGCTATTTCGCAGCTATTGGGAGGGTTGTTGCCTTGGATATGGACGGCAAGTTAAACTGGTCTGTTTATGTAGGGGCTTTCCCTGGTGGAAATGGTTTTGGCACGGGAAGTTCTCTGGCTTACAAATCAGGAAAATTATTTTTACAATGTGATAATGATAAGGATTCGTTTGTATTATCTCTCGATGCAAATACAGGTAATGAGTCTTGGAAAAGAAAACGTTCTTCTAGTACTAGTTGGTCTTCACCGTTTATATGGACGAATAGTGAACGTACAGATCTTGTTGTTTGTGGATCTGGTACTGTTACTGGTTATGATCCTGTGTCAGGTAAAACTCATTGGCGGCTTACAAATGCTAGTTCTGCCTTTACAGCTTCGCCAGCATCAAATTCATCCCACATATTTCTTGGTAATAGTAGCCCCAGAGGGCAGGGGCCTCTCATTGCTATTAATTCAAAGATAAATGGTGAATCAAGTCTCGATATAAGTAATCTTTCTGAAGGCATAACTTGGGGGCATTTACGAGGCGGTCCAGGCATGGCTTCACCTGTTGTTAGTGGAGGTCATTTATTTGTTTGTAGCCGTGGCTTTCTATCTTGTTATAATACAAAGACGGGGGAGCGTTCCTATAAGTCCCGACTACCAAGTACTAAATCAATCGCAGCTAGTTTATGGGCAAATGATAAGTATGTTTTCCTGATGGACGAATCCGGTAAAGCATTCGTTATACAGTCAGGGCCCAAGTTTAAGGTTGTTGGTGAAAATCAGCTTGAAGACTTATTTTGGTCGACTCCTGCTGTATCTAAAGGGGCTTTATTATTGCGCGGGGCAAATAAATTATATTGCATTAGAAAATAATTACCAAAAGTAATTGATGATTGTTTATCGATCAGATGGGTTTTTGACTTCTTGATCCTCAGCAGGATCCTTCTTAAAGGGAAAAAAAAGCTGCTTTAAATATCCTTTTGGAAATTTAGTCTCCGATAATCCTGTTGATTTCGGCCATTGATTA
>CEWB01008305.1_pt1 | contig 11005 bp, 9 predicted proteins | sample 530831 | NCBI WGS metagenome assembly CEWB01 (sample SAMEA2621013, study PRJEB7988) | marine metagenome | biome: marine biome (ENVO:00000447); feature: surface water layer (ENVO:00002042); material: "saline water (ENVO:00002010), including plankton (ENVO:xxxxxxxx)" | depth 5 m | reverse complement strand
GCGGCTACATGAGCGCGCATCTTGCTCATGTAAAAAGCGCTCGCAACGGACGTGGACTCACGATCAAGTCGCGGAGCTCATCGATCACGTTGATGGGCGAATGATTTTTTGCATCAGTCAATTGACCCTGGGCTTGAAAGCAAAATTCCACTCATCCACCCAAACCTCCACCGGTACGAGTTGAAAAATTCACAACCAAAAAGTTGGCTTCAGGAAGATTTCAAAACTTTCCAAACCGGTCCACACTCCGATGAATCGGCGTCACATCCCTGCTTACACGGACGCGACTTATTAAAGTGATGTTTCCAGATTATAGATCGGATAAAGGTGGGACGATAGACAAACGAGGCCTGTGTCGAGCTCTCACAATATCTGTTCCAGAGAGATGCGTCTTCTTTTTGAAGACCTACAGTTGTGGCCGTGAGAGCGGTCGCAGAAAATACGAGAATATGCTGGTAAAGAACCTTTGATTTCACGTTGGCGTCATCTCTGTCTGAACTTCGTTTGTCAGCTTGATATTTCCAATCGAAAAAGGGAGTCCCTGGAAATCGACATTGCAGACTTAGAAGAGGTACACAACTTCCTCACTTTGTCAGTGACATCTTTTCATTGATGTTCTTTTGTGAAATATTAGTTTTGCTCATCGAAAGAAGGATATGAAAACTTTCCCAAGAGCGTACAATCTAATGCACGGCGTTATGCGTCAATCTTCGCCGAAGCAGCTGATGATATTATGCCCAGTAGTAGAATATTCGGAGTTTCTGATGAGGACGACTCTTTTGACGTTCTGATGCGTCAGGTATGCTGCAAGATTTCTTGAGCGTTGTCCACGATCCTTGCCAAATAGTGTTCTGTTTTGCAGAGAGAGGAGATTGGTTCGCATGCTGATGATGGCAAGAGTACTTCTCCTCAACTTCCTAATATTTTGCGGCGGCGATTTCGAGTGTACTTCAAGCCTGGTACAAAAAGTGCAGTTCGGACCGTGAGAAGCATTCGGGCAGCTGATATTGGACACCTCGTGACATTCACGGTAGTATGATGCAAGCAATAATAACCTTGTCGGTGTAACTGCATTTACTTTGGCTATCAGGGTATATGCACACGAGTCGGAGATGTGAAACCACTTCTAGAGGTCGCGTGTTTGACATGCGATGGCTGCGGCTTTGAAATTTACCAGGTTTGCACTGTTTGCCTCTTTCAAGCGTTTGTTCTGATGCATGTGCCAGGAGGTGATTGGCGATAGTTTTAACCCGATAAGCAGATGTCCCTCTGGGGTTTGCACCAATCGTGCACTTCACGGTGAGGGGCACTTATAATAACATGCTGTTTACCCGATAAAACATCATCCGCAGGAGAACTTTTCTTGGAGACCCGGGCATCCAAGTTCGTCAAGTTTCAGGTTGGTGACAATGCAATCGTCTGCCCAAATCAAAGAGTGCAGCCATGTTTCGTACTTTGCATTATGACAATCATTTTCCCTGGAACAGGAAGTAAAAGTGCAAGAGCTTTCCGAAGATGTACCAGTCGGTCATATCCCTCGATCTTTGACTTTACATGTAAAAGGCAATCTTACGCGAACAATGAGGTCGAGATCCACGCAAAATGTTAACGAAAATTATTTCAAGATGATTCGTCATCCCTGATTTGATTGGCATTATAATTTCGGCCTTTCCTTCGGGCCTGGAGACGTCGTGGATATTACTGGAATCTTTCTTCCAAAACCATTTACAGGGTTCAAGGTGCACCTGTTAAATTTTTTTGACATCAGATGAAGTAGTCACATCTAAATCACAGGCGATGCAAGCCGGTCTTGTTGCCAACACGTACATCGAAGCAATGGCTATAACACACACAAAAAAAAGATATTCTGATATTGTGATGTCTGCAGAACATACGAGCAATCTTTGGCATCATCACCAGCAACCTGACATGTATGGGAAGCTGGCGCAGTCAATCGCGCCAGAAATATACGGCCATGCTGATGTGAAAAAAGCGCTGCTTCTCCTTTTGTGCGGAGGTGTTACTCGGGAGTTAAGCGATGGTATTAAAATTCGTGGGGATATCCATGTTTGTCTGATGGGGGATCCTGGTGTTGCCAAATCACAGCTTCTCAAGCATATCACATCATTAGCCCCAAGGTAGTTACACCTCCCACATCTCGCCATAATTTAATTCCGTCATTATATTCTTTTCTCGACAGAAGCGTTTATACGACGGGTCGGGGGAGTAGTGGCGTCGGATTGACCGCATCCATTCAGCGAGACACGGTAACTGGTGAGATGATACTCGAAGGTGGTGCACTCGTGCTTGCCGATCATGGAATATGTTGCATTGATGAATTTGACAAAATGGAGGAATCCGACCGGACTGCAATCCATGAAGTCATGGAGCAGCAAACGGTCAGTATTGCGAAGGTGAGTCAACATCAACTTGATGGTGAGCATGCACTCTGACAGTGTACTGCAACCGCACACCATCATAATCACAGATGAGCCATATTATCTATTTTTGTCTGGATGATTGTTAACACATTCTTTTCTTGGATCCATAGGCTGGAATCACAACGACACTCAATGCGCGAACCGCGGTGCTTGCAGCTGCAAACCCAGCATATGGACGATACAACATTATGGCCAGTCCACAAGAAAACATCAATCTTCCTGCAGCGCTTCTCAGTAGATTTGACTTGATGTGGCTTATACTTGACATGGCTGGCTCTGAGTCCGATGTAGCTTTAGCGCAGCACGTCCTCCACGTGCACAAGGAGGGCAAACCACCGGTATGATTATATTAACTTGTCATTATCACATCTGACATTGTGGTGCATTTTTCATTAGGGCCTTGGGTTTGAGCCAATTGCAGTTGTGCAGCTCCGTGCATATATTGCGCACGCACGAACATTTAATCCACATGTCCCTGTCGAGCTGTCAAACTACATCGCTTCAGCGTACGCAGAGATGCGGCAAGACGAGCTTGATGCCGGAGATAAAGCCATGGTACGTCTATTTAACGTTCCAGATTCTACAAAGACTTGTTCAGTCTTCTGCTTGGCACTCAGGGCTACACGACTGCCCGCACTCTTTTATCAATTTTGCGTTTGTCTGAAGCTCTTGCGCGTTTACGATGGGCAGATCAGGTTCATGGAATTGGCACACTACTTCGAATATGTGTTCAATTTATATGTTTCAACAGGTCAGTGAGGGTGATGTCAACGAGGCTCTGCGGCTGATGAAAATGTCCAAGGTGGTCACTGTCCAGCATATTGTTTGCCAACTCTCTGCCTCATCAATACTTTGTAAATTTCAGATCAGTTTAGAAGAAACAGCAGGTGATGATACGACAAAGCTTGATCCAATTACAGCTGTCTACATGGTTCGTGAATTTTAGAGTCGGTACTGTTGCAATTTCATGATTCACTTCGACTCAGGCCATAAGAGATTGGGCCGATGCACAGCCAACTTCAGAGGTGAGGTACGAGCAGGCTGTCGCTTTGGGAATCAGCAAGGGGTACACGGTTGAGGTATAAAACATTTATTTATTTTCTCGATGTTTTTCTTCAACATCCATGCCCTCTGCGCAACAGACGTTATGTGCATGTTTGGACGAATATGCAAGCCTTGATGTCTGGGTTCTTGATGGCGAAAGGAACATTTTGTTCGTAGAATAGTACTTGGGAAATTGGTATGTGTATCAACATGCCACTACTTACTGCTCTGTAAGCTTGATTTGGCCCCGCCTAGTTGGTATTTCAAGCTCTATTGGCAGTGGGACATATTCAGAGGGGATGTGCGCATGTTTGCATCATAAAGCTTGGTAACACGAGCTTTATTTTCTGTCAAATAATGAATAAGCAGCAGGAGAGCGCCCTATCTATATATCTAGCTAGCTAGCTAGCTATATATGCTTGCTAGTAGATACCTTCGAAGGTAATATATATGATAATATTAGCTATCTAGCTAGCTAGTACGAAGGTAATAATAAAAAGGCTCCAGAGACCGGAGAGTGCGTGTGTGGTGTTGGTGTTGGCGTGCGGCAGGGTTTGCGTGGTGCGTCCGTTCCCAGGTGGTCGGCATAGCCACGCGGCGCGGCACGCGCGTCCGGCGCAGGCGATGCGGTTAACGGCTAATATACATTTTTCTGTCATTGAGTCGTGTAATTTACGCCAATTCAATTCAATTACAAGGACCTAGTACATAAGGGTTGGGTTTTTTATTAGTTTTAACGATACCAGATTAAGGCAAATAAAGGAACCTTCGATCGAGTAACATCTTGAGCGAGGGAAAAATACCCCTGGATTCGGTGACGTGTGTGAAGAGCTAAACCAAGATTATCGAATTTTAAAAAAAAAATGACAACAATGTATGGAACGAATAGACCGTGGTGTTTGATTAACGATACCAGGTGAACCGGACATTCATCTGACATTGAGTCGTGTAATTTACGGCTATGCCGAATAGATGATATTAAAATACGATACACATTATTATTATTAATAATATTGTTATATTATAATATATGTATATTCGTGCCATCACTACATACATATATATCGTGACAGATATATAGGATCAAATAATTTTCACGTGATTTTGGGATCATATATGAGTTGAAATATATCTTCGGCATAGCCGATCTTACGGGGAGTGCACGAAAAAAATTAGGTCGTTCGGGGTCATCGTTAATCAAGGTCGAAGGTTTATTTTCCCCATACATTGTGACTCATTTTGACATCGTTAACTCATAATCGTTGGTTCAGCGCTACATATAGATGTCCCTTCATTGGACGGAATAAACCAATTTTCTTGAGTCACGTATGCAAAATTTGTCCCATAGTGTTTGAAGCCTTCATCGGACGAAATGAACCAATTTTCTTGAGTCACGAGTTGAAATTTTGTCCGACCGTGTTTACTCATACGTGAGGGCATTTATATGTATTATAATAACTCAATTAATTCACATTTGATGAATAGACAAGTCCATATCACATCATACCATCCGAGCGAGCAACCGATAAATAAACGTACGTATGTAGTTCGTACCCTCTAATCATGTTTTAATTAATAAGTCCGTACATGCCAGCAGGGGGCTATGCCGATACACCTGGGAACGGACCCACGCAATCACGTCTAACGCTGTTTGCTCGGTCCCTGGAAAATTTTTATTATTATTACATTATTCTTTTAATTTTATTATACATACGAACATTAATATTATTGTATTAAGGGTTCTTTAAACGGTGAAATATATGAGAGATTTGTCTCGTACTTTTCTTGGTTATTAGCAAAAATATCTATCAAACTTTATGAAGACGCTTCGGCTTCCATGTATGAGAGAGAGTCGAGTTAACAGACCCTGTAATTTCTACGGGAAATTTAACTCGTTCATTTGACGGTCTAAATTATATTCCGCACATACAGAGCAAACAGTATGATCGTTTCTAAAATAGTCATCACACATATATATATGAATATCATTGAATATCTATCTAATACCTTTTTCGTTCTTGATGATATATATTAGACTATTATATTTATTATTATTAAATAAAGAGATAGATATGCTGTATATATATATATATCTATGAGCGATCGAGCAATAATAATAATCTTCCAGTGCCCGGACATTGTGCGTGGGCGTGGAGTTTTTGGCGCGCGGCGTGGTTTGCGTGGCGCTTCCGTTCCCAGGTGGTCGACATAGCCGGGTCGTGTGGTGTCGCATCGTCGTCGTATTGCGGCGCGGCGCGCGGGACGAGACCGGGCCGGGCGCACGCGCGTCCGGCGATGTGCACGACTCAGACGCGGACGCGGTTAACGCCTAAAACGAAAAGAAAACTGTGACTAGTAGGTAGAAACGCGCGGATCGATCACAAGGGCACAGTCACATTATTTACTGTACAAGCTATTTATTTATTGTAGTTTTAATGTATATTAATATCATAACATTTATTTGATCATAACAAAATCGAATGACATTATTTTCCTGGCTTTCCCGTCTTTTTCACAAATTGAACTGAAACTGCTGTTCTTTAGACCCACCCCCGAACGTTTGCAGCCTTCATGTTTACCGAAGCTACACACGTCGATGGTGCAGAGGAGGTGCTTCGTGCATTTCTCGCCTTCCTAAACTCGTACAGTTCTGATGTTAGTGAAAATTCGATCGACACCGGCAGTTCGATCTACCTCGATTATATCCAACAGTTGAAAGTTTTGCGTGAATGTGATGGGACCACTTTGTATGTCAATTTCCAGCACCTCGTCCGGTGCGTCAAAGGACATTCAAGCGCAGCTGACCGTTTTAATCCTTTGACTTTCCTCTATTCCTCACTTTGACTTCAGGTTTGATAGCTCACTTGCTCACGAGGCAGTGGAGGCAAACTTTTATAGGTATCAGCCAACTCTGCGTCAGGCAGTTCAAATGTTTGTTCGTGAGCATCAACCTCAGATGGTAAGTTGGGAAAGTGGCCAGGAGAAAGAGTTCTGGGTCGCTTTCGTCAATTTGCCAAGTGTGCTTCGACTTCGCGAATTGAAAGCTGAGATCATTGGGCAGCTGTGCTCATTCAGCGGGACCGTGACTCGCACTTCTGACGTCAGACCCGAGTTGCTACTTGGCAGTTTTGAGTGTATTGAATGTGGAACCTTATGCCAAGATGTCGAACAGCAGTGTCAATACACAACACCCGCTACCTGTTTAAATGCGACGTGTGCTAATCGTTTAAAATGGGCTTTATCGCGTGAAGGCTGCAAGTTTGTCGACTGGCAGCGTGTCCGGGTTCAAGAAAATTCTGAGGAAGTTCCAGCTGGATCTTTACCAAGATCTATGGAAGTGATCCTGCGCAATGAAGCTGTCGAGCAGGCTCGTGCAGGGGACAAAGTAATCTTCACCGGATCACTACTAGTCACGCCTGATGGTGCCCCTGCAAACATGGCAGGAGATCGTACTGAGCTTGGAAACACTGCAGCTAGCTCTACTCAAAGTGAAGGTTTAGGTGGCTTGCGTCGCATGGGTGTGCGCGAGCTTTATTACCGAATGGTATTTATTGCTCATTCTGTTGCTGTTAACACGACGGGCAACCTGAAGCCTGACGGCAACGATCGAAATGTGGCCGATAATACTGATTTGAAAGTACACGAAGCAACTGACGCCGTCCAGAGCCTTACATCAGAAGAAAGAAGGGACATAGCTTTGATGGCAAAGGATCCTTCTATTTATGAGAAATTTGTATCGTCCATTGCACCTGCAGTGCATGGGCACACTGATATCAAGCGTGCCATGGCGCTGATGCTTTTCGGAGGCGTGCATAAGGAAACGAGTGATGGTATCAATCTTCGGGGTGACATCAACGTATTAATTGTTGGTGACCCTTCTTGTGCTAAGTCCCAGTTCCTCAAATATGTATCTGCCTTTCTACCACGGGCCGTATACACTTCCGGAAAATCATCGTCAGCAGCTGGATTGACGGCCACTGTTGGAAAAGATGTCGAAACTGGGGAATACTGTATTGAAGCCGGTGCGCTAATGTTAGCAGATAACGGAATATGTTGCATAGACGAGTTTGACAAAATGGATGGTAAAGACCAGGTCGCTATCCACGAGGCCATGGAGCAGCAGACTATCTCTCTTGCTAAAGCTGGCATTAATGCCACGCTGAACGCACGGACCTCTATACTCGCCGCTGCTAATCCAAATGGTGGGCGATATGATCGGAGCAAAAAACTCAAGCACAATTTGAGTCTTCCACCTGCCATCTTATCACGTTTTGACCTTGTTCATGTCATGATTGATGAACCTGACGAATTTATAGATTACAACCTTGCACGTCACATTATCGAGCTGCATAGGCAAAAATCAGAAGTGAGCAATGCACACTTTACGCTAGAACAGCTCCAGCGCTACATTCGTTATGCGAGAACTTTGCGCCCTAAGCTGACCTCTGAAGCACAAAAAGAGGTTATAGGTGCATACGTGAAGCTAAGACGTGGGGATAGTCAGCCCGGATCACAGACGGCATATCGTATAACAGTTCGACAGCTTGAGGCACTTGTGCGCTTGTCTGAAGCATTGGCTCGTCTTCACTGCCGAACCGATATACAGCCAAAACACGTGAGAGAGGCTTGTCGATTATTATCTGATTCAATTATCGCCGTTGAGGCAAGGGATCTTGACCTTAATGAACCCGATGCAGTCTTCGAAGAAACTAATGAACACAATCTTGGGCCGATATTGCCACCTATCCATACACATAACCTCGTTGTTCCAGAAGGCCACGCATCTATGGTCTCACTCTTGTCATCTGAAAATTTGAATACCAGCGGCTACAAGGTCACAAAACAATTAAAAGTTTCTTTCCAGAAATTTCAGATGGTTCGAAACATGCTTATAAAGCGAATTTTAAATTCTGATTCAAAGTTAGAAAGGGGAAATGATTGTCAAGTTGATGGAAGGGGCAATCCTGAAGTGGACACAGGTATTTCTCAAATAGAACTTACAAATTGGTATCTCAGCGAGATCGCGAAGACCGAAGAAGTGAAGGACACTAATCAATTAGTTACAGAGCTGAAGCTTGTACGCTCAATCATCGGACATCTGATACATAAAGATTGTACCCTTGTTGTGATTCAGGATGTTGAGCCGGCGGAAGGAAATACGGTGGATATTCGTGTCTTTGATCGCAAGAATGCAAGTGAAGTAGCCAGTAAGAACAGGAAACTTCACTCAGTTGAAACTCGAGTTTTGGCAGTGAATCCTAATTTTCCTTTAGAAAATTGATAAGAAAATTGATACCGCATCATCCAATCTCCGAGAGCCAATACTTTTGGTTCTCTGCTCACAACATCGCACGACGTACAGACCGAAATTCGATCTTGCAAGTTATTAACGCAGCTTTGATTCGTGCAAATATCGATTTCTTATTGGGACTTTTGATCATCCGGTTCGATCGTGCATTTCGCCATGAAAACAACCTGATGAATGTTAAAGAACAGCTACTTTGCTCAAAAACCATTATTCTTTAGCAGATCCATTGGTCAGTACTTTTGAGGCTTGATTGCAGCAGTGGCTTGGAGTTCACAACTGTTGTCTAAACTACCTTTGCCGCCGACCTTCATGCGACACTCACCTACCACATTTATAAGTTCGCTTGGAAACGACGTGCGCGCTTGACGCATGAAATCGATAGCTGATTGAACAGGGGTTAGTCTAATTTTGCCTGTCTTCTTATCATGTAGCGTTCCCCAGGTATTCCCTGCCCAAAAGGCAAGTGACTAAAAGTGCCCAGCGATCTTGCCCCCCTCATCTTCGAAAACTGTCGTCCAGGACATGTGTTTTTCAAGCAACCCGCGCTCTTTATCTCTGAGTCCGGGAAATTGTAGATGGTTATTTTGCGTTACATGATTATGAAAGGAGAAAAATATGTTCAAGTGACACAATATGGTTCAAGTACGGCCCATTTTGCTACTGTATTTTGCTGGATCGCAGTCCGCGCAACTTTGTAAAGGAATAACTCAGTCTTTAGGGGAGACCAAATGCTGACTATTCAGAATGAGTGCATGCAGCTTTCCGACATCCTCAATGTAAGGCACGAGTTCGGTTGTCGATGACCGAATCTAGCTACTAGCTCGGTGGCTGTTCAGAAACTGCCCACCGCGAGCAGTCGAAAGCCAGTCCAAGACATCGTCCTTTCCGCAATCTAGCATGCGCTGCAAACTTCCTTCGTCCGCCGGATAGAACGTATTTGCCCTTGTCAGTGGCTGTGAAGGTAAAAGATCAACACACCACGACAAAATATCATCTGCATCGAGACCAACGCGCACGGCATTGTCAGATATTGCTGGAAGATTGTTGGTTGCACCCCCATCAATGCACATGTTGCCCTGGTAAAAGCATACGCCCGGGTGAGTCCATGTGGGTATGAATTGTGATGCAATCACTGCATCGATGAGATCTTCCCGAGATATGAATTCACTTCGCAAAACATTGTGTGGGAATGGCAACAGCAAAGAAATTGAGATAAACAGCCGTCCCTTGACTAGTAAATGCGCGTCTTCTGGTAGCAATGAATGCAAGAGGTAGCGGCAGAACTGTCCAACTTGTGAGAAGTGCCAAACAAAGTGGCGCCGATACCCATCAGCGATAGCTGGAATGTGAGCCCATATGTCCGCAGGATGAATTCCACAGGCAGCAACAGCTGCGACAAGAGCACCTATGCTCGCACCGGAGAAATACATCTGTCGGAGACCCAGCGCGCCAACGCTGTCGTATAAACCCCAGTACACGCCAAGATGATACCATGTTCGAAACCCTCCTCCGCACAGCTCCAATCCAACTTTTCGTGGCATTCTGGATGGATCAAGAATCGGTTTCCATAGAGGCTGCCGAGATACTTCCCAGAAAGCTAACCACAGCCCGAGCCAGCAACCGAACAGAATATTTGCCGGAAGCCCGAAGAGCATCCGAACTGTGACAATGGTTACGTTTTGCCTTCGGGGTCGTTTCAATGGGTTTCGCTTCGGAAAAGTGAGCGCATGCAGCGTGAGGATAAAGACATAGAGCGCAAAGCACGATTGGAACAGCTCGTCCCGCGTGAAAACCATCTTGAGGACGATTCGGGTAACTAACTATGGGACAACGATGTTACGGCAAGGTACAAAACCAATAAGTAGACGGTGTTCTCAGCAGGATATTGACTGCATGTGCCTTGCTTCGTCCAACAAAATACTCTAAAACACTTATTACGTACGAACGAAACAGCAAGCAACCTATCAATAAGCAACCAAGCAACCAATCAATCAAGGAGACATGAGGTCCATATGTGATATAAATATCATTATTATTATATATTATTCGGCATAGCCGTAAATTACACGACTCAATGTCAACACATTGAAAAATGTCCGGTTCACCTGGTGTCGTTAACCAAACACCACGGTCTATTCGTTCCATACATTGTAATAATAATAAGATCCTAATAATAATAATAATAATAATAATAATAATAATAATAATAATA
>CEWB01066675.1_pt1 | contig 11022 bp, 1 predicted proteins | sample 530831 | NCBI WGS metagenome assembly CEWB01 (sample SAMEA2621013, study PRJEB7988) | marine metagenome | biome: marine biome (ENVO:00000447); feature: surface water layer (ENVO:00002042); material: "saline water (ENVO:00002010), including plankton (ENVO:xxxxxxxx)" | depth 5 m | reverse complement strand
AATTGCTCTCATTGGATTGGGCCATTTTCCGTTTACTCTAGGAATTAAATTGACTTCGCCATTCGGATTGACTCCGATCTTAATCAAAAATGGCGCCTGATTTTCTCCAACCACTGATTCGCCCGGAATATTTGCCTTACTGAGCGCTTCGAAAATAAGTTCTGTTAGTTTGTTTGGAAGATTGAATCCTAATTTCTCAGCGTGTCGGAAAAGACGAGCAATATGCAAGTCGGCTGCTAATAGCCGAGAACCTCCATCCCAAGCGATGGTGGTGAATACCTCGGAACGGGGATCGCCATCCATAGACTTCGATAGAGGAATAGGGCTTCAACCCGATGCTGGTACAATCAGAGCATTTCGTCTAAGAAAGATGTGTCAATATCATCGTCTTCTGATTCTTCTTCATCCAAATCATCGAAGTTTAGGTCGTCTGCCATGTCATCGAGGTCCCCAAGGTCTAACTCTTCTTCATCCCCGAGTAATTCGTCCATAACGCCACTATCTGCGGATGGTGTCGACTCTACTTCCTCTTCCAATGGGGCTCCTGCACTAGCCATAGTCTCGGTGTAATCGCTCTTGCTTTCATCTGAAGAATCGTCTTCCTTGCGCCTAGCATTAGCGACTAGTCCGCCATCAATTTCCAATTCTTCAGCACCGAAGTCTTCGTCATCGGTAAGGCCGGCCGCCTCCCGCTCCATTTGCTCTTCCAACTCGACTTCTAGGGCGCCCATCTCCCAAGGCTCAGGAGCTGAATCTCCTCTTGGCCTGATGAACATCATTGCACCGATTAGGAACATTACTACTGAGAGTGCAATGATTACCATGTTCATGTCGCCTGCTAGTATTCTATCGACCCAGGACTCACCTGCGGCATCATCGCCTGGTTGGGTAGTACCAAAGCTGGATTCTTCCCAAGGTGGAACTTCTACTGGGTCGGCATAGAATGTGTGAACTTCTCCATTATAGGTTACAATCTCAATCCAATATGTCTCTTCACGGTCAATCATTTCACCATTGAATTCATTGAGAATCAATATCGTATCTCTCATACCAGACTTAACCAGCGAAGCGTTTCTAGTGTCATCGAACGATTCTAGGCTGACAAAGGCGTAGTAACTTGCATACATTGGATCCTCGGCATTATCCCAGGTTACCTCTATTAGAGAACCTGCAGCATTCCAACTGGCCCTAATTCCACTAACATCTGGACACTCTGGACACGGGTCTGCGGATAGTTCGTCTGCAAGTTCTATCCAAGTACTGGCGAGATTATCCGTCCAAGCATTGCCTGACGAATCAACTGCTACCACTGCAACATAGATTCGACGGTTTGGTACCAATGGTGTAGCAATGTCATCTCCATAGGCTGAGAACTCGGTTAGTAGGACTGGAAGGTCCTGTTCTCTATCAACGATCATTGCGGGTTGTAGGTCATCGGTTCTTTGCAACAGAACCGGAGTATCGATTACCGCGTAAATCCAATATTCTGCGATGTCAGAGGCGTCACTTGATGGGAATTCTACGAACATCGCATTTCCAGCATCATTTGGCCTATCTCTGAGTACCGGAGCTTGGAGTCGGTCGGGCGGAGATACATCTCCGCGGTTATCCATTGGAGTAACTAAGACCATATGTTCCGATAAGCCACTTAGGTGCACATTTCCAGATATATCATGAATAGTTACAGTGACATAGAGAGGAATCATAGATTGGATTGGACCTACTTCTAAAGTATCTACAGAGCTTCCATAAAGAGCACTTTCTGCAGTATATTCTAATTGGAAGTTGGCTCCAAACTGACGCTGGTTAATGACTACCAAACCACAATCAGGTGGTTTTTCACTGCAGGATTCCCAAATCTCGGTTACGTTGTTCAATGGGTACTCGGAGACCCAAACTGTGTAGAATGAGAAGTCATCAGCTGATGAGCGATTCCAGCGAATATCAATGGCTGAACCGTCATCTTCTGGATAATCCCACGCATCGAGTCCAGTGACTCGATCTGGAGGTATTGCTTCTCCGTCGAAATCAGCCTCAGGGGTAGCATCTACGACGAGTACGTTGTCGACGTCACCATTGCCCCAATCGTCAAAGGCTACGACTCCAATCCAGTAGACTATTCCATCGATTAGACGACTTTCGCCCAAAGAATCAATGATGATTGAAGTCGTTTCACAATTATCTGTATATCCTGCAACGGGCCAACCATCTACCGTTGAAGGGGGTTGGAAGCCGGAGGCTGGTAGAACATATACTGTGTAGTAGGTGCAGTCCTCCTCAGTATTTGCATCCCAAGAGACATTGATTCTACCGCCTTCATCGTTCGGCACGTCGATAGCTGTTGTTCCAGTAATCGGCATCGGAGGAATTCCATCATCGAGGCCACCTGCGGTAACCACTGGACCGATTATTGTGGCATTATTGATTGAAGATTGACCTGCTTCGTCTACACACACCGCCGCAAACCAATACGGAACTCCACCTTCTAATTGCAAGGCGGTTGCGTTCCCAGTACTCCAATGGAATTCGAATGGGTCTGAAAGTCCGACTACGCTGGTAATTTCTTGTTGCACAGCCCAAATCCTAACTCTATCCGGGTCAAGTTCAGTACAGGCAGCCCATTCTAGGAAAATGGTACCAGCCGCCCCACCCGAAGCTGGATTTGCGATCATCCAAGCAGGAGCGGCTGGAACCTCGTCTGTTGGAGTAATATTTTGTGGGTATGTCATTGGGACGCCCAGAGAGCCATCTGCATACTCGATAACAACTGCTGCACGGTATTGTCGGTCATCTCGCAATTCTTCCGTTACACCAGCATTATCCGCTCTTGTTACGGTCGCATTTGTGCGAGACCATGAGCCCGATCTAGTGTATGTAGAGAATGAATCTAAGTCCTCTTGAGTTGGCTCCCATAATGGGTCAGCGGTTGAATCCCATACATACAACCTGTAGGCGTGCCATGCAGCATCTTCTGCTGGTAACCAAGAGGCCTCGATTACACCTCCGCCATCATTTGGTCTATCGACTAAATTGGTAATTACGGTTGGAACCTCGATTCTTTCCCAATCGTAGGTTATGCGAACCTGCATTGCTCCATCTTGAGGAGATTGCATTTGGACATGTAAAATCGCAGACGATGTGCCAGGACCTACCGCAGAGATCGCCGATTGGAAGGCCTGTTGTATTCCTCCATTACTGGCGGCTAAATCCCAACTTCCAGTATAGTTTAGGGAAGTTGAGCGAGCCCAAACCCATGCGCCTCTTTGAGGTGCTAACATGGTCATAGTTTCGACATGCATTGGAAGTTTTCCTGGTGCTGAAGCGCTGGAGCTTTCAGGAATCTGAATAGGATTGTCAGGGGTGACTAGTACTGTTGCCATTCCTGGGTGAGTTGTATTTGTGATATCCCATGTTCGCCCACTGTACAACAAGGTCAACGGATCTGCACGGCGTTGATTTTCTCTTGCTGTCTCTTGCAAACTAACAGTCGGCTTGTAGACATGAAGGCCGTCATTTCCTACAGCATAGAATCCACTGAAGTCGATGTGACCTCCCTGAAGGCCGGTTATCACTCGGTTACTAACTACCTCATGTCTTCCGTCTACATCTACAACATCAAGCCCTCTTGGACTCATAACTACAAGATATTGGCCATCACTATGCATTTCGTACGGAGGCCAAGATAGTAGAGAACTGGTACTAACTCCTGTCTCCATTTGCATCATGCTACCATTCCAATGTACCAAAGGAGCAACATCGGTCGCAACGTGAACTCCCCAATCATCGGCAACAATTGCTCGAACATCGTTACTTGGAATCATATCGATATTATAGGTGCCATTTGCCATATCGGTGGCCAAGTCCCAAGCAGCTACTCCTGGTCTAGTCGGACCTTGGCCATTGTGAGAAATGAATATCGCCGCATCGTGATAAATTGTGGAATTTGTTCCGTCAGGATTCAGTACAACGCGTGATATAGGTCCTGCTTCGGTAATGCCACTCACAGTATTACCCATCAAGCCATCATTGAATCCGAGTGTATTGAGTACTGTTAGATTGGTCTCATGCAACACGGTAACTCCAGCGGCACCACCAGCCAGAACCTTACCTCCGCCCTGAATCGTAGTATTGATTGAGTGTAAGTGAGTGATGATTGGAGAAGGCAATCCATCTATCGTAGTAATCGGATTATCCCAATCGTCACGGGTGGTATTGTACATTCCAATTCCACCATGAGTTGCTATCATGATATGGTCTCCGTAGACCATGAAATCGCGCACGAGATTACTTGGTAGTCCGGCGATTAGACTTCCATAGCTCCATTGCCGACTTAGGGTATCGAAGGTTTGGAATCCGGCCGCTGAGCCTTCATTGCCCATTAGTCCAACATACATTGTGTTATTCTCAATTATCATCCCATCCATCTGGGCGTGAAGCGCGGGAGGGGTGGACACTATGCGGCGTTGCTTTAGGTCAATCGCCTTGAGTCCGCGGCCGGCTGTGGTTACCCACAGAGTCTCTCCATCCAAGGTCATTTCATTGACTACATCTTGTTGGAAATTGTAACCATATTCCCACCTAACCGAACCATTTGCTAGAATTTCTCCTTGAAGGATCGAAGAGCCGTAAAATGAACTAGAATCCAATGCTGAGGTAACCCATACATGAGTATCGTTAGAGATTATTTCCAAAACACGACCGCTGGTTAGTCCGGCCAATTCATCATAACCACTTGCAATCAATCCCGAACTATCCAATCTATCGACTCTGTTCAGGCCTGTTGTTTGTCCTGATCTTCCAATCGCATAGATTACCTGACCTGTTGACGAAGGAGCCCTATCTATCGAACAGCCGTCCATTCCTGGATCTAGAACCTGACCATTGGCGGTTGCGGTTCCAGAAGTTATCAGTCGAGAGATTCCGCCTTGGTTGTCGTACTGATGTGCGGCCAAGAGAACGTTGTTGTCATGTAATAATCCACCGGGGAAAATTCTGTCCTCGCTTATTCCATCTGCGGCGGTGAGTATTGAAAGATATGTGTCAGTATTGTAGTTGTATCGATCAATCCCGACTCCTTCTGTATCGTATGCGATGTAGAGAATGTCATTGGCTTCATCACAAGTCACTGCTCTAGGATCATTATTGGATAGCCCAGAGCTACCAGAGGTCATCGCACTAATCCATTCGTTGGTAATTGAGTCTGAATCATGGTCTACGAGGTCATATCGGGCTACACCGCCTTGATTCCCCCACCAAAATCGCGCGCCTATAGCAACGTGCACGATGTCATCGCAGATGCCGATGTCGGCTGCATATCCATCTGGAATATCTCCAGTCCCTAAATCCCAAGAAGACCAATTACCAGTCGTTCCATCCTTTCTCAATATCTGAGCATTTGAGTTCCATCCACTGGATTCCATATTTCCAACCCATAGGTCATTACCGATGACTTTCATCGAATAGAATTCCTCTTCTGTATTCGATGGTAAACCATCACCTGGAGTCCATGAATCAAGCCATGTTTCGTTTACAGGGTCCCATCTTAGGATACCGTTCATACTAGCGAAGAGATATTCTCCTTGGTATTCTTCCATCCCGCGGATTGGACCATCTACGTCCGTCCACTCGTCTAGTAATGTCATTGTGTCTGCATTGAATCGCCTTAGGATGAAGTTCCCATAGGCTACCCATAGTTCGCATGAACTTGTGTTTAGCGGGAAACACTCACCAAGGAATCTTGCATTTACTCGCAATACATTACCTATGGTTGACAGATCATCTTCCCATGACTCATTGGTCATGTTCCAGCGAACAATTGTTCCATCCCCATCATTCCAAGTCTGGGTTGGTCGAATGCCAATCCACAATTGGTCGTCAATTATTCCAATTCCATTGATTACACCATTCCACCCGGTGCGGTCGTCGACCTCTATGGTTGTTAGGCTAGTATTTGTTGTCAGATTGATACGGTAGATGCTATCTGAACCACCGCCCCACCAACTGGTTGAACGCTGGGTAGAGTAATGCAAAATGTCACCATAAATCTCTATGTCAGCCGGTATAGAATTGGAAAGGGTAGGGCCATTTGGATTCGAGCCTCTATCCCATGAGATGAGTACGACATCATTGATTACATCGATTAGTGTAAGTCCAAAGTCACCACCGGCCCAAATGGTGCCATAAGTCTGCCCAGGTACTAGAGCGGTTACATCATCATCATTGATGTATCCTTGATCACCATCCCAAGTCGTTAGCCATTCATTGTTGATTAAGTCATAACGAGCTATACCGGTGTTTTCGAATCCAAGGTAAAGGATGTCGTCAACTTTGACCGTGCGAGCACGCTGAGTATCGTCACCTGCAGTCCAAGTCTCAATAACGCTGAAGTTGTCCATGTTTACGATACCAGCACCTTGGTTTCCTCCTGTGTATGCTCTGTCGGGTGCGAGCATCTCAATTGTGTACACGAAGCGACTTTCGAGGCCATCGCCGGAACTTACACAATCTTGGAATTGATATTGCCAGTTCCATTTACAGGCCCCTCTATTTGTGCCAGCGTAGAGGCCATCTCCATCGCTTGTTACATCATAGAATACACTAGGTCGATTCCACCATGAACCGCTGGTTGTCAATGTAGTCCAAGTGCTCCCATCATAGCGCGAGAAAGAACCTTCTGAGCCGACCAATAGGCCTCCGAAATCATCCATCTCTAGAGATAATACATCATCATCTGGAAGCGAGTTTGTATCCTGATTCCAGAGGTCGGAAATATCACCGGTTAGCCTGTCTATAACAAGTATTCCAAACTCGTACAATCCAATGTAAAGTACATCGCCATCAACTGCAACCGGTGTTGCATCCAAATCATCGGCGCCAAGTGATTGCCAAGAGCCGATGATGGTCGAAGTGGATAATTCAACTCGCATAACTCCCTTGTCAGGAGTGGCCATGTATGCTATTCCATATCTAGTGGCAACCGAATTAACAAAGTCAGAATCTAGACCGTCCGAAGTGGTGATAGTATCCACTAGCGTCATCTGATTGGTGTCAATAATTGATATTCCAGATTGGCTATGGCCAATTACCAAGTAGCCATTTGTATCGTCAAAGGCCAAGGAACTAACGTCGTTTGAGCTTAATCCGGATACGGTTCCAATGTAACTTCCATCGGTATTTTCTAACCTCAAAACTCCAGCATTGCTCGTTCCAATCCAAACATTTTCGTTATCATCTTGTTGAATAGCAACAATTTGACCAGGATTGCTGACATAATCGTGGATATCGATTGGAGTCTTCCAAGCACGATCTGCTTCATCGTATCGGTCGATCATTCTACCACTTGCAACCCAAATCTCTCCACTGTCTCCATCATCGATACGAGATACTACATCCATTCCATCGATTGAAGGCCCACTAACTAGAGTCAGTGTACCAGCGGGATTTTCAGCAATCTGCATTCCAATAGTTCCTGAACCATCGCTAAACAGAGCGGTGGAGGAGATTGGTCCACGGGATGGGTGTGCTGGCCAAGCGATGGCCATTGCACCATTTCCATACAAACCAAGTTGTGACAGCTGATTCTGAGATTGGAAGATTAACGAATTAGTATCGTAAGCATGAACGGTGGTACCTGCGAGAATATGTAGCCAACCTGGTGTCAGAGATAGACCGTGAATCTGATTGGAAGCCAACCAGTTATTTGTTGACCATGTGGCTATCCACGATTGTGCGGTTAAGTCCCTGCGGTTGATACCTGAATCAGCGGTTGCGATTAGCAGCTGATTGCCGACAATCTCGAGGTCGGTGATTTGGTTCGAGGAGAGGAAATTCTGAGTGCTCCAATCTGTTTGGGAATCGACAGATACAGAAACACTTCCTGAGGAAGAAGAAGTAATGTAATTGAGAATGTGAACTCCAGCATTTGTTGTCGCCAAGTAAACACTGTCGCCAATTATCATCATGTCAGATGGAGTTTCAATGTTTATCGTCGGACAGTAATCATACTCACTCCAGACCTCTTCTCCAATCGGCTTGAAGTGAATGCTACAATTTCCAGCAGCCCAGACCGTCCCGTAATCATCGACCGATATTGAATAGATTCCTGCGTTTTGTAAACCGGTTGGTTCCCTTAGATTCGGCATTTCTGAGGAATCGAATAAACTGCGTGAAAGAACCGAACCATCTTCAGTTCCAATAAGTAAAGTCCCAGTATCACTGTCTATCGCTAGCGACCTTCCCATGATTCCAGTTTCAATATCCACGATTGGTTTCTGAGAGCGGGCGTCTAGGTGTAGAAGGTCGTCGTCTAGTAATATGTACAACCGGCCATCATTCGGATTTACCGCAGAGTCGTGAATGTCTATGTCGACTGCTGAATAGGAAACCATTGGATCAGCCGGCCTTAATGCCTCGATTACCATATCAGTTAGTGTCACTCCGGCTGGTAATTCCCATGAGGCATCAGAGATTGAGTTGGGTTTCAGATAAGTGCTTAGAGTACCGTTCAGGACACTGGGCGGGTTGTTCTGCATCTCATTCTGCTGACCGAGGTCGCCATAACCTCTCCAATCGAGGATAGGGGTTTGAGTATCCATGAGAGTTATCTGAGGCTCATTTGCCCAGTATCCTGCAGAGCCATTAACTGCAATTTCAAAGGTCAGATCCGAAATTTGTGCCCCTGGAGCAAATGGCAAGAATAAGTCGCTATATGCATAGCTGCCATTATTCGGATCAGCTCCGGTAGCGACCAAATCAATCCATCCGGTGTCGTTACTTCCCGAGGCGCCCCACGCAGCCTGCGAAACCTCACGAATTTCTTGCTCTGATTCTAACTGATTCACGTCAGAATATGCAGACCAGGGCAACAAAACCATCAATGTTGCAAGAAGCAAGGCAGACCTGCGCTTGCTCAGCAGTTGACGAGGATTAGACATGGCTACGAACCTACGGCCTACTTCTAACCATTAAGAAAGGGTGGGTTTGTTGAGTTATACATGATTCTCCCTCTAAGGAGGGAGTAGAGATTATTGAAAGCGCATTTCCAAGGGCCGATAAAACACTCGAATTCTGTAGGATAGCATCAAAGAGGGGGGCATTGCCCGAAGGTTCTCGAGGAGTGGGCATGGTCGAGGACAGACTGCGGGAGGATGCGTTGGAATACCACGCTGCTGAACCAGCAGGAAAAATCCGAGTTGAGCCGACAAAACCACACGGAACCGCTCGTGAGCTTTCACTGGCTTATTCTCCAGGTGTTGCATATCCCTGCGAAGAGATTGCAGAGAATCCAGATGATGCCTACAAGTACACATCAAAAGGGAATTTAGTGGCAGTTGTCAGTAATGGTACTGCAGTTCTTGGTTTGGGAGATATTGGTGCACTTGCCGGAAAGCCAGTTATGGAAGGAAAAGGCCTCTTGTTCAAGGCATTCGCCGACATTGATGTTTTTGATATCGAGGTCGACAGGACGGATGTCGACGAATTTGTCGAAGCGGTAAAGGCGATTGCTCCTACTTTCGGAGGAATCAACCTTGAGGATATCAAGGCTCCAGAATGCTTCGAAATCGAACGAAGGCTCGTCGCAGAATTAGATATTCCAGTTATGCACGACGATCAGCATGGTACCGCAATTATTTCTGGTGCCGCTCTAATCAATGGATTGGAAGTCGTTGAGAAGGATGTTTCAGAAGTTAAAGTGGTGATTTCTGGCGCTGGTGCCAGTGCAATTTCTTGCGCTCAGCACTACCTTCGTCTGGGAGTTAATGCGGATAATTTGCTAATGTGCGATAGCAAGGGGATCCTCACCAAATCACGTGGTGATAATGATGAGTTAAACGAATACAAACTCGCTTTTGCAAGGGATGTTGAAGACGGTGGGTTAGCCGAGGCAATGGTCGATGCAGATGTATTCCTTGGCCTGTCCAAGGGAGGACTTGTCTCAGGAGAGATGGTCAAATCTATGTCTGAGCGACCATTGATTTTCGCTCTCGCAAACCCTGACCCTGAGATTCTACCTACCGATGTACAAGCGGTTCGCGATGATGCTATAATCGCGACAGGACGGTCAGACTTCCCAAACCAAATTAACAACGTACTCGGATTCCCGTACATCTTCCGTGGCGCACTGGACGTGCGTGCTACAGAAATCACAGAAGGAATGAAAATGGCCGCAACCAAGGCTCTTGCGGCTTTGGCAAAGGAGCCTGTACCGGACGAAGTCGCCGCTGCATATGCAGGAGAACAAATGCAATTTGGACCCGAATATCTAATTCCAAAACCATTCGATGCACGTGTACTAATTTGGGAAGCAAGCGCAGTAGCTCAAGCAGCTGTCGATGAGGGGATGGCTCGAATTAGTGCTGAGGAATTCGACGTTCAGAAGTACAGAGAGGACCTTGAAGCAAGGTTAGGATTAACTCGATCAATTATGCGACACGTGATCAATCAAGCGAGGAAAGACAAGAAGAAAATTGTCTTCTCAGAAGGTGAAGAGCCGACCATCATCAAGGCTGCGGCTCAATGTATGGTCGAGGGAATATGCGATCCAATTCTTCTAGGTCACCCTGAGCGTATTGAAGCCGTAAAAGAAGAGCTTGGACTCAGTTTTGATTGTGAAATTATTGACGTTAGATACGACCCTCGTAGGCGTGGGGATTATGCAGATGAATTACACAAACTTCGTGGACGTAAAGGACTAACACGAAGGGATGCGATTAACCAATTGAAGTCTCCAAATTACTTTGGTCCAATGATGGTGCACTGCGGAGATGCTGACGGGTATCTTGGAGGCATCGCTCATAACTATCCAGATATCGTAAAGCCATGCCTGCAAACAATTGGCCCTGACCCTTCTTCGCATCGAATTGTGGGTCTATACATGATGACTGTAAATGGTCAATTGATGTTCATTGCTGATGCTACTATCAACATCTATCCAGATGCAAGAACACTTGCAGAAATTGCTATTCAAACCGCTAAGGTTGCTCGAAGATTTGGAGTTAGTCCAAAGGTTGCTATGCTTTCATT
>CEWB01005515.1_pt1 | contig 11072 bp, 4 predicted proteins | sample 530831 | NCBI WGS metagenome assembly CEWB01 (sample SAMEA2621013, study PRJEB7988) | marine metagenome | biome: marine biome (ENVO:00000447); feature: surface water layer (ENVO:00002042); material: "saline water (ENVO:00002010), including plankton (ENVO:xxxxxxxx)" | depth 5 m | reverse complement strand
TTCCTCTTCTTCTTCCTCTTCTTCTTCCTCTTCTTCGTCCTCTTCCTCGTCCTCTTCTTCATCCTCTTCTTCGTCCTCGTCACTCTCTTCGGCGTAGGCTGCGAATACTTTCGTGAAGCCACCGCCATCTCCTCCTCCACCTCCTCCTCCACCTCCATCTAAACCATAATTATCACCGGAGTTACCGCCTCCGCTCGCTAGCAATAAGTTGAAAGCTACATTGCTGGTGGCCAGCCCAAGCGTTACGGCTCCAATTCTTCTGGGTTTTAAAGCCTTCCCTAGTAGTTCCGAAATACTTCCCACCCCAAACTTCACGACTTTCGACGGAAAACTTTTTGCGTCGGGTTTGGAGAACGACAAGCTTTCCATTCTGTCTTTCAAAGAGGATATTCCCGTTTGAACAAGGGTCGTTTTTTGCCGGCATTTTTTTGAAGGTCGTGAAAATTCAAAGCCGAACGCACTCGACGAAGCGAAAGTCACTTCTCTAGTAATTGACAACATTTGAGGGGAAGATATAACCGTCTGTGTGGGCTCGTACAAGTTCGATGAATGCGAATAAATTTCAGGACCGTAAAGACGTGAAAACCACGTTTCACTTTTCTCTTTTTTTTGTGTGTGATTAGTTTATAAACCTCTGTACCCGCTGCATGTTTAAGTATTTGGTTATTTTGGTAGAAAGAAAAGGTTTAGGGTGTTACATCCAAAATGCTCCCTGCCATGCATGATGATAGACTTCCAGGGCCAAATTTTGCTGAGGTAAAAATTTTCGGCTGCCCTTCCATCATCAGCACTATACCAGGGGATATACGAGAACTCTTCAGTCAAAAATTTTTATCTTGAGGTAAACTTTACTTTTAAGAAAAATTCAATAGCAATATGTTTGATTCAAGTATTCTATGATTTTCGCACTTTCGAATAATTGGATACCCGTATTTTCATCTTCTATGAATGGAACTTGAAAAGTTTTTGCTTTCCTCAGCAGTTCAGTCCTACGAGGACTTCCTCTAGAGCATGGGCGCAAAACATAAGGCAGCTCCATTTCACACAGTTTTTCTCTGACAAGTGAGCAAAAAGGCGAAGCTTCGTATGCCCACAACTCTAACGGCTTCACGGGATATCTGCATGGCATCTTAGAATGAGATATACTCGAGGAGGATTCAGTATTTCTGGATCGCATGGCGATATCAGCAGTTCCCCGATTTGCTACTAAAGGAGAGGGAGCAGAGCCGTCTAGATAAACATCATATAAATAATCTAAAATATCTTCAGCACCAATAATAGAAACGCTAGAGCGAGAGTCATGCAAGAAAGGTAGTATCTCTTCCCCGAGTGGAACATTTTGAAGCTTTGCTGCCAACGTTCTGTGACGATAAGCTCCGTATGGGCATGGTCTACATTCAAATGCTAAATCAAGCATACACAGCGCTTCACGAACTCTTCGGCATTCTCCGTCCGTTTCAACATCATACAAGACTAAATTTGGTGAATCTTGGAAACCTCGTTCAGATTCAACTTGAGATTGAGTCATTCTCATTGACCCTAAACGGTAAGCTTCGTCTAATTCATATTCACCTGCGCGAACAAAAGAGTAGATTTCAGACTTTTTCTTTCGAACCCAAGGCCTCCAACCATTCACAAACAAGCTTGATGCTAATCGTAGTATACCGCAGCGTACTGTTCCTAATAAATCATCTATCTGTTCTGGAAGAAAAGAATATTTTTTGGGTTGTACGTCATTGTAGTAGTTCCGTCCTTTTACTTTGAACTTTCTTACACCAAAATCTGATAATTTTGGGCGCCACATGGCGTGAGCGCCATAAGGAACTCGGTCTGGGAGGATAATCCTAGAAACTGGCCCAGAGGAAATATCTTGAGCATTTAGTATTATGCATTCGCTACGAGAACGACCCAAAGTTTCTGTATTCTCATCATGAACATAAAGTACAAGCCAACCATCATCTTCAGATCCCTTTAACTTAGTTGCTCGTGGCACAAACTGTGACTCCATACCAAACCTTCCAGGACCGTGCTCATACACTTGTTTATCACCTGTTTCAAAGTCAAATTTTACCACAGCGTCGAATTTGAGCTGTGCATCATCCCTCAGGATTTCCGTTTTAATTCGTCCAGCGTAAGCGTACCGATTCTTTACACCTGTAAATTCATCATTAATACGGGGAACTTCCACTATATCTTCATAGAGGTATCTTTCCTTTACTGAGCCATCAACGAGATTGATTCGCCATTCATGGACTCTTGGTAAGTTCAAATCTTCTTCTAGGGTGCGCGTGATCCAATCCCGAGTATCTCTAGCTTTTAGTGCATTGTGGAAGAAGCCATCTTCTCGTACACCAGTTATAACTATTTCTTCCTGACCGTTAGCATTTGTTTCTTCCCAGGAGTTGATAAAGTGATAAACCATCTGCGCACAACTACAATCAAACCACTTCGCAAGAGGAACATTCGAATCGCGCGAAAATACACCAAATCTTGCATTTTTATCATTATTGTATTGAAGGGGATGGCGACCGAAAAATTGGCGTATAGGCTTTATATCCAAGCTACCTTCAAACAAAATAGTATACTTCTCAGTAACGCAAAAATCATGCATGAAAACACATCCTGCAAATGGGAAGCTCCACATCGGAGTTAGGTCCTTAATTTTTCCATTTTGATCCAAGGATCCAATAGAACAGTGTGGAGGATAGACAGGATTGAATCCAAAAAAGACTAGGTCTCCCGTCAAAGGTGCAACTTTTGGGTGCGCCGTAAATGGTATGTATGGAGGAAGTTGGTTTTCAAAATTGCAAGCTCCCAGAGTTGTGAGCCTCTCAGGATCTAGTTCCCACGGTGGCATTGTATCTTGTAAGGCTAAAGTACGGCCAGCAAAATGCACAAGAGCAGTATTTGCTGAATCTTTCAAGAAAGCTCCTCCAGAAACCAAATTTGCTACTGCATTGAGTAAGAAAGTGCTGCCTTCCGCATTCATCAGTGGCCGAAATAGCCGTGCCCCAACCTCCGATTCATCCTTCCAACTTTTAGTTCGTATAAATCGATTGCGATAGCACAACCTTGAGTTTACATCGAAATCTAACGCATAGATCATCCCGTCACCTTCAAACCAATGATGCCAGCCATTTGAAACATTGAAATCCTTTTGATCTGGGCCTTTTCCCCACACCTTGTAATTTTGTGCCTCTAGTTTTGGATTTGGTCCAACATATGCAAATTGTCCTTCCGGGAAATCATCAGGTACGGATCCAATTATTCTCAATCCGTCATTATCTGACTCAGAATTCCTGTCCAAGCTTGAAAAGCTTGTGTACTCCTCTCGGAGTGGCAAAAAATTCCCACTCAAAAATGCAGCTCCGTGTTCTCCGTAATCCTCTATAGGAAAATAAAGGCTATTATCGTGCTCAGGAAAAGTAGATATCAGGCTACTATGATCGTGCGTCACATACTCCACCACCTTCCTCGATTGGATCCGAAAGAAATTATAATCCATATCTACTACTTTCACGCTATTGACTGTTTCTCCACGCGGGATATGTCTATCCCGATGTACGGGGCTGATATTTGCTCGCCATCTTACACGTGAACTTATGGCATGAATACTCATGTTATTTACACTCCAGTGTCGAATAAGCAATACTATGTTACGGAAGTATTGCTCTTGGGATAGTGAAGGTAAGCGGACAAGGTGGGTGGGAATAGATTCCTTAGTCCTTGTTTCGAACTATCGAACAGATGAATCTTCGGAAGTTTTCGGCAGATCGCAGGCAATAATTTCTAATACGATTGTATTAGTACTCGGACGGACTACTCGTATCGACCTATCGATTTACCTTTCTCCTTCTCCGACTCTCGTTTTTTTTTACAGATTCAGACAGCAAGCTGGAGAAAAATTTTCCAAACCAAGAATTCCCATGCCCACGAAGGGATAAAAGCATGATTTTTACGCCATATCATATGATACGAGTAAATGATTGATCACCAACCAACAGTTTTTTTTTCTAAAAACTGTACTCCAAATTTGCTAGTTAAAATAAGGCGGCGTGTTCGTTATAAACCCTTCCCTCGTATCGCAAGATCCGTGCCGCGTGCCATTCGCTTACGGGCGTGTTGTATTGATACCATTAATAATCTGACACCATCAACAGAGAAGTTTAACTTGCATCAATACATTATTTACAACAAGGAAAGTTAATAAATACTTTACTTTCGTTTTCGTCGTAGAAAGGAAAGCCCTGCCCTGCTTCGTGAGTTTTTTTGAACCACTTTGCGTCAACACATTTGGCGATAAAACAATAGCGTGTTGTGTTTTACAGAAAAGGGCTTAGAAAGTGCATTTAGTAGCTATGCAGGTTGGACGAAAACTATCTATGAACATACCGAGCGTCTCAAGTTGGAGCAACTTGAGCGAAATCTCAGATGCCTCTGTTGAAGATATTGAGAATCGCACTGAAGATGAAATATCTTCGCTAACGAAAAGTATACTCAACTCTGCACACAGCGATTTTCGAACGACGATATTAAATGGAAAGCTAGGTAGTGACTTGATTTCAAAGAGTCTAGGTGATTCTTCATTTGATGTACGTCATGCAGCACTTTCTTACGCTTGTGCTTCCTTAAGCTCGGACGAGGTTTCTGAATCTGACAAGGAAAAAATATTCGTATCATTCTCGAGATATTTTGAACAAAACGCGGATACTTGTTCTGTTCGTGAATCTGATTTATTACGAGCCGGTTTGGCTTGTTTGTTTTGTTATTTTTCCGGGTGTTATTCAGAGAAGGATCCCAAGAGACAAGCCGCATTCCACAAAATAGTTCTTGTTATGGATACCCTCCGAGATGAAGGTTGTATTCTGGTGGGAAAATCTCTTGCAATTTTAGTTAGAAGTGTATCATATGAGACAGCGTCAGAGCTGTGTGAACTTTCGATGCGTAGTTCACTCGACTGTTCAAAGAGTTTGCAGAGGCGTCGCTCTGCAGCTGCCATTACCTCAGCAATAATAAAAGGTTTAGGGCAAACATGTGCACTTCGAATGACAATGGTTGATAATTTAAGGAATATTTTCAACGATGAAAATGGCGAGATAGCTCAACTCGCGTGTGGATTTAATTTATATTCCTCGGTATGCATGATTGCAGGACGTTCTTTTGAGCCTTTCATGTTTGAATTTTCACCTTTGATATTCTGTGCATTTTCAAATGCAAGTGCAGAAGTAAGAGGCTCTGCACGTATTGCTCAGGCATCAATTGCATCCTCATTGCATAACAATACAATAACATTCATTACCCCTGCTCTTGTCCAAGGTCTGACTCACAAAAGCTGGCAAAACAAAGTTCGTTCTTTGGTATTCATGGGTGATTTATCCACACGTGCTCCTGGTTTCTTTAAGAGGTCAATTCCAGATATTTTTGGTCCGCTCCTAGAATGCGTCTTCGATACTCACCCAAAGGTCAGTGCATCTGCTTTGAGTATTTTAAGACCAATATGTGAAAGTGTCACAAATGCCGAGCTCCTTGGAATGTTAGATCTCATTTTGCTTGCAATACAATATCCTCAAAACAAGACTGAGGAGTGTTTAGACAAACTTATGGAAACTACGTTTGTCAACTCCATGGACGCACCTTCCTTAGCTATAATCCTTCCCATTATACTTCGCGGTTTGCGCGAACGTGCAAAAGAACTCAAGCAGAAGGCGGCAACCACATGTGGAAACATTTGTGCATTGGTTGATGACACCAGAGATTTGCTACCTTTTATATCAATTTTGCTTCCGGAACTGAATAAGTGCGAGGAACATTCTCACCCAGATCTCAGAAAGTGTGCTGTTAAGGCGAAGGAGAGTTTACTAAAAGGCTTGGATGACCAGAATTTGAAAGGAGGTAAATCCTCTTCTTCGTACATATGTGATGCTCTTGAAGCATCTTCGATTAAAATCGATCCAGTTGTTTTAACTCACGTGGCTCGTGTGGGGGGTTGGATGTTAACTGTTGCTCCACTTCGAATGCCCCCAAATATTTTGTCTCAAGATATCTGCCGTGAATTATTCTCTATTCTTGAAGATTCGCTCGATTATGCTTTGATAGAAAAAGTAGCAGAAGATGCAGTCTTGGCATACAAAGGATTGGAGGCATCGTCTCTGAATGATGCTGCGCCAAAAGACTACATTGTCGAGCTCGAAGGAATAATACTAGCGTTTGCAGGTCGAGTACTACTGCAACGCACAGATTTTGTGCTTGAACGTGGGCATACGTATGGTATAGTTGGACAAAATGGAACTGGAAAGACGACGCTACTTAATCGGGTGGCTAAGAAAGATATTTCCAACTTTCCACAAGATGTGAGCGTTTATTATATTCAGCATGAAATTCTATCTGAAAAGCAGGAAACTGTTCTTGATTTCATGCTGAGTTCAGTTCCGGATTCTGTCTCTCGCGAAATAATTCAAAAGACTTTGTTCAATGTTGGTTTTGATGAAACTAAAATGAATGGTAGCATCCAGTCTCTCAGTGGCGGATGGAGAATGAAGCTAGCAATAGCACGCGCCATGCTTTGGGATGCTGACGTACTTCTACTCGATGAACCTACGAACCATTTGGATGCAGATGCCGTTGCATGGTTAATAGACTATTTGAAAAGTTTGACTGGAACGACTATTTGCCTTGTATCCCATGATTATGATTTTTTGAGCGAAGTTTTATCAGATGTCATTCATATTTCCGAAAAGAGCTTAGTATATTATCCCATGAAATTTCGCGAATTTCAGTCACTCAAGCCTGAGATTGTTGCTGCTCTTCCTTCGCCAAGCAATGCAATTATGAAAGAAGGTGGCATAAATTCAAAAAATGAAAGCACATCTACGAAGCAGGAGATCAATTTTGCTATCGATAATATAGATGCATCTCACATTAAACCGGTTATTTTTCCGGTGCCAGGAAATCTGGAGGGTGTTAAGAGTAGGTCTAAAGTAGTCATGTATATGAAAGAAGTTTCGTTCAGGTATCCTGGGGCTGAGAGTCCCATTTTGAAGTCAGCAACTGTGAAAATAACTCAAAATTCTAGAGTTGCTATTATTGGCATGAATGGTGCGGGTAAAACCACTCTAATGAAGCTTTTGATAGGAGAACTTAAGGCTGACGAAGGGATTGGGGAGGTTTGGGTTCACCATAATTTACGTTTGGCTTACATTGCTCAACATTCCATGCACCATCTTGAAGAGTCTGTCAACAACACGCCTTTAGAATATTTACAAAATCGCTTTTACCAAGGTCGAGATCGGGAGATTGCAAAGCGTTCTTCTCACAATTTGTCAAAAGAAGAATTTGCTATTTCCCGGGAGCGGGGTAATATATGCGAGGTCGTTGGCCGTCAAGAACGTGGGAAACACTTGTTCTACGAGTGTAGAAGGTCTGGAAGAGATGATCATGACACAGATTGGGAAATGCTTACCTCACTTGAGCGTAAAGACGAGTATGTCATGAAAATGGTGAGAAATTTCGACGAAAAGTTAAAAGCAATGCAAAGTGGTATGGATTTACGCCCACTGACCAAAGAAGAAGTTAGAATGCATCTAGAGAATTTCGGTATCGATGAAGATCTCGCCATGGGTAAGATCAAAAGAATGAGTGGAGGTCAGAAAAGTCGTCTTGTACTCGCAGCGGCTATGTGGATAAATCCACACGTAATAGCATTGGATGAGCCTACAAATTACCTAGATAATGACACGCTTGCCGCTCTTACAAATGCATTAGCTCTGTTTAAAGGTGGAGTTATCATGATTTCTCATAACGATGCCTTTGTGAATAAGCTTTGCAACGAAACTTGGCTTGTTGGTAATGGAGTCGTTAACATACAAGCAATAGCTGGAAAAGCAAAGGGTATGTCTGTGGCCGATAGAAGAGCGTTGAAAAAGGGACTGGATGCGGAAGAAGCTGACTTGAAAGAGGTCCAGAACAACTCGAAAAAAACTGCAGCCGAGCGGAAAGCTGAGAAGGAAAGAATAAAAAAATCCAAAGCTCCAATTAAATTCAAATGAGTTATTTTATTAACCTCTTCTTAGGACATCTATCGGTAGTATTCGTCAAAGATTTTGGTTTCTTTCCATTTCCTTTTACCTTCTATCAAATGTTTATCTAATAAATTTGAGGAAGCTTTTATTTATGTAAAAATGCTTCGTTTGTGTCCATTTTTGAGAAACGTTTCAATAGTTCATGTTTTCATCCAGTCAGTCACGAACAAAGTTCTGCTAGTCTTAAAATATCCTCACTAGTAATATTATCATTAATGGATAACACAGTATTTTCATATACCGTGACAAAATTTGGAGAAATCTTATCTAATCTTGTACGCATATATACCCACTCTTTGCTTCTGAAGTCCCAAGAACATTCAACTATTTTACCATCTAACTTCATAAGATCAGTCGTGTAAGAGCTGATTTTATCATTTATTCTTATCAATTTTCCCTCCTTCCCTCCAACATATAACATAGGCTCCATAGCATTGCTCGCTATTTCCTCAAATTTCAGGAAAAAATCGACCGAGTTCATTTTAGGAAACTTCCACTTCAACAGAGTATCGACAGTGTTTGGTTCATACTTTGAACTTTGGGGTTGAAATATTAAGCCATCTGATTCATGACAAAGATTTGGAATAAAACTTTCAAGTAAAGCTCTTGTAGAAGATAATGGATAAAACTTCTTTTGCCTAATAGTAAATAGCTCGCGTTCAATATCGTAGTAATTTGATTTTTGCATCTTACTAAAAAAGCGTTTTCTTGGTTCAATTACCTCCGAATTGAGCATCTGAAATCGATAGAGAAATGGTTTGTCAGCAAGAAGCTCCCCATTAAAAGCCATGCAATCATAAGCTAAGTATCTTCTTATCATCAGCTTTGATTCAGGATCGAAGTCCAGCACCATTTCACCATCAAGTAGAGTAATGTGATGCGTCTTATTAATATCTTGACCAGAAAGTGGGAACCGCATCTGAATGCGTCGAATAGCAAATTTCCTATCGATCAAGTATGTACCATCTCGCAAAATAAGTAATAAATATCGTACGCCATCAGCTTTCCACGTAACACTGTATTTTTGTTCTCTAATCATATGGATATTCGCATTACTCAGACTGACAGGTTGAGAACCTGGGAAAGAAAGTTTATTTTTTGTAGCTCCTGCTGAACTTTTACCATTGAAGCATACCCATATGCATAGTTTTTGAACTTCCAATACTTGTTCATCACAAACTTCTTCTCCAAGTACGTCGTCTAATTCTGCCAAAGAGGTTTTTAACTTCGAAAATTTAATTCCTGAATAACGTAAGGGAACCGGATATGTATATTTTTCTGGAGAGAAGTGAGCCTGCACTCGTGAAAATTTTTGTGCACAAAATAAATCTGTAGTCTTACTGACTGATACTGGGGGTGCAAATGCCGAATGTTTCCATGACGGTATATCTGGGAAAACTAGAGAATCCCGCTTAATTTCAAGATAACTTTCATAAAGTTTCGCTAAATATTTATGCTTGTAGATACCAGGAGGTCGACATTCTGAAAAAATTAGAATATGCTTGTTCAGATCTGGCCACTGTTCAGAACGCTGTAAATAATGAACAATCATGCTCCCAGTCCTATTGAAACCATGCGTACAGTGTACTAAAATACCAGATTTGTAATCATTAGAATACCCCTCCAATCCTATGATTGCTCGATGGCTTTGAACAGTGTAGATGAATTTACTTATTGCGCACGAGTCTGGCGGACCATCTCTACCCCGGCACTGTATTTTAACATAACGAATATCTTCTCGCTCAAAAACAACAGGGTCATAATATCGACTCGTATTTGTCAAATCGATTACCATGGTAATTTTCATGCCAACACTCTCTGCCAATTTCAAGGATTGGTGGGGACTATAACGTTGATTTTGAGGAATATGAGAGTCATAAGCACTACTTAAAGGAGTTTTTGATGCAACGAAGAATCCGATGGGCTTGCTTTGAGGAGGGCAATCTAACCAACCAAGGGGAGGTTTTTGCTCGATTGTGCTAACTTGATCTGCCATAGAATTGCGTTCTGCGACGCTCACAAGAGGTTGGAAAGTATTATGTAACAATCCTAAATCCTTCATCTGTTTTCTTCTCTTTTCTCTCTCCCCCAAGATTTTCTCCATTTTAAATCACTTGCGGTATGACGAATATTTACCACCGTTTCCAGGAAGCAAGTAAATGTGAGTAAATTAAGATTTCGAGAGATTTCTACACACTCTGCTCAAAATTGAATCGGTTACACAAAACGAAACGGCAGTCAAATTTACTTTCGTTACATAGCACCGAGAAATTAGGAACGGGCAGCATAAAGTTAGCTCTAGGTTAATTGCATGCAATTCTTGTACCTATACTCCCGAAACTCTACTACTGTTTGTACCTTTATACAAAAGAAACTTATTCTCTGTTTCTATCTATGAGTGAAAGTTTTGGTTCTAAAACGTTTTCTCTTCGTTTCACGGTCTGAGCATCCGACGGTTGTTGCCTATTTCATTCAACTTTTGCCACCGAAAGTCACACGAAGAAGTCGACTTGCGAATGGTTTTCACTTGTAGTAATGAAAGAAAGGAACGATACGATGACACAGGATGGTGAAAGACGGAATTGAAAAGGTCAAACTGGGAATCAAAATCAAAATCAAATGTTTTAGACGTGAAGAAAAATGCCATAATAAGACGTGAGATTTTGAGATTTTGACCCTTTTGTCTCAGGGACGCCAACAATAATAATCACGTTTAGGGTGCGAGCAACTACTAATGAGTGAAGCGAGGTAGGGTGCGAGTACTTGGTGATGGATTGAGGTATTGCGACTCTTACAAAGAGAAGCTATGAATGCAGAGCTATGCAACTGCTAAGCCTTCTATGGGCTTGATGCCTTCTGTGGGCGGACTCTGTTTCTGTGACAGAGAGCGGCAACTTCCTTGGGTGCCAGGTTCTCGTTTCCGTGACCAGAGGTAAATTGAGTGTGGTCTGCAGTCTGAAATCTCAGTATCTGTGACCACTGTTTAGGGTGTCA
>CEWB01028698.1_pt1 | contig 11111 bp, 11 predicted proteins | sample 530831 | NCBI WGS metagenome assembly CEWB01 (sample SAMEA2621013, study PRJEB7988) | marine metagenome | biome: marine biome (ENVO:00000447); feature: surface water layer (ENVO:00002042); material: "saline water (ENVO:00002010), including plankton (ENVO:xxxxxxxx)" | depth 5 m | reverse complement strand
GAATATAATCAAGAACCAAAACTTCCATAATGGTTATATTTTTTCAGGTACAAGAGGTGTTGGTAAAACTACCCTTGGGAGGTTATTCGCTAAGGCATTAAATTGTTCAAACTATGATTTAGAAAAAGGCGAAACTTGCAACGTTTGTGCTAATTGCGAAGCTATTCAGAACAATTCTCATTTAGATCTTATTGAAATAGATGCTGCATCTAGGACCGGTGTTGATGATATGAGAGAGCTACTTGATTCAGTTCAATACAGACCATCACAAGGAAAATACAAAGTATATTTAATTGATGAAGTCCATATGCTCTCTATGCAAAGCTTTAATGCTTTGCTAAAAACCCTTGAAGAACCGCCAAACCATGTAATTTTTATTATGGCAACAACAGAGACACATAAAATACCGAAAACAATTATTTCAAGATGTTTGCAATTTAATTTAAAGCTTGTGAGTGATGAACTAATAAAAGAAAACATAAAAAAAGTTTTCAAGGAAGAGAATGTAAAATCAGATGAGAAATCTTTAGATCTTTTAGTTGAGCTTGCTAAAGGATCTGTAAGAGATTCATTAACTTTATCTGATCAAGCTATTTCTCATTGTGATGGAAACCTTGATGAAGAGTCGATATCAAAGCTACATGGTGTATTAGATTTATCATCAACAACCAAGTTATTTGATTCAATTTTTAAAAATGAAGCAGATAAAGTTGTTGAAGAATTAAAGCGCTATCAGTCTTTAGATGTTAATTACGAAATCTTATTTGATAGAGCATTAAGTTTTCTGCATCAGAAAATTATAGAAATGGCGCTTTCACACGAAACTTCATCTCAATCATTAAACCTTTATTACCAGTTTTTCTCTAACGGACTTGTAGATGCTAAACAAACTGGAAAAACTAGAGACTGTTTCGATATAGCAGTACTAAGGTGTTTAACTTTTATAAACTCAGATAGTACAGAGGTAAAAAAAAAATCTAAATTAGTCGAAAAAATTAAACCCACCCCAGTAGAAAAGCCTGCTAAAACTGAGGAACCTAAAGCAATTGAAGAGCCACTTATCCAAAAACAAGAAGAGGATAAAGAGATTTTAAGCCCAAAGAAAGATACTAATAAAACGAAGAGCTTAAAAAACCTTACACCAACAAATTGGCTGAATGTGTTTGATCTTCTAGATTTAACAGGTCCATCAAGAGCATTCTTTTCAAACCTGCAAATTGAAAAAGTGGAAGAGAATACAATATTCTTTAAAGGTGCTGATATGTTTGCAGACAGAATCAATAATGAAAATATACAGAGCTTAATAGACTCATTAGTAAGGTTAGGTTTTGAAGAATATCAAGTAGAGATTGAATCATCAGATAGTGCAAAAAACACTCCCTCATCTAAATGGGCCAAAAAGAGAGCAGAAGAAATTAAAATTTTTAAGGAAGAAATCATATCTAGTGATTTATTAGTTAAATTAAAAAATGATTTTGGAGAAAATATCGATGCGAGTAAAATTACGGTTATAGATCATGAAGAATGATGAGACTTTATTAAGCCAATTAATTCAAGCATTTAAGATATTGCCTGGGATTGGAGAAAAATCAGCACAAAGGATGGCTTTTTATCTGCTAGAAAAAAATAGAGAGGGAGGTTTAAACCTTGCAAAGCTTATATCAACATCGGTAGATAAAATAAGAAACTGTTCAGTTTGTAGAAACTTAACTGAAGATACAGTTTGTGAAATTTGCAGAGATGAGAGAAGAAACAAGACGATAATTTGTGTGGTTGAAAGCCCATCAGATGTCATTGCTATAGAGAAATCAGGAAGCTTTAAAGGTAAATATTTTGTCTTAATGGGGCGTTTATCTCCAATTGATGGGGTAACACCTCAAGATCTTGGTATTCCTAAATTAGTTGAAAATATTAATTCTTCAGATATCCAGGAAGTTATTATCGCCACAAGCCCAACTATTGAAGGAGATGCTACTTCTTTCTATATAAAAGACCAATTAGCTGAGAATAATATTCTCATATCCCGTATTGCTTATGGTGTTCCTATGGGAGGAGAATTAGAATATGTTGATAACACGACACTCGGAAGAGCAATTCAAGGAAGGAGAGAAATTAATTAATGTCTATAAAATCAGATAAATGGATCATAGATCAATCAGAGAATCATCAACTAATCTCTCCCTTTGAGGCCACACAAATTAGAGAACTAAATGGCGAAAAAATCGTGTCATATGGAGTTTCAAGTTATGGTTATGACGTTAGATGCTCCAATGAATTTAAAATTTTTACAAATACTCATTCAGCTATAGTTGATCCAAAAGAATTTGATCCAAAGAGCTTTGTAGATGTTACAGCAGACGAATGCATAATACCGCCAAATTCTTTTGCTCTTGCAAGGACAGTTGAATACTTTAAAATTCCCCGCTCTGTATTAACACTATGTCTTGGCAAATCTACATATGCCAGATGCGGCATCATTGTAAATGTAACGCCTCTCGAGCCTGAGTGGGAAGGGCATGTCACATTAGAATTTTCAAACACTACCAATCTCCCAGCTAAGATATATGCAAATGAAGGTGTGGCCCAAATGATATTCTTTGAATCAGATCAAGTTTGCAAAACAAGTTATAAAGATCGAGGTGGTAAGTATCAGGGGCAAACTGGTGTTACTCTTCCAAAAACTTAGGCATTTCCGAAATAATTAATACTCGTTCCTCGCCATTTTTAAGAGTAGCAGTGCTTTTTATTATCAAATAATCCATTGTCGGGGCAATAAAATATTTTATTGGACCAACATTCTCAGATGTAGCAAGCACTACAATTGTCTCAATCGCTCCAAATGAAGTTTCAACAATTTCACCATTAAGTTGTCGATAATTTTTTGAAACAACTTCTCCTTTGGTATTATCAAAAATATTTAAAGCATAGTCTGTTACACCATATTTAGCATTAATCCTAACTTGGACATCACTAGCCAGCTGTTCAAGAACAAACCTGTCTAGCTCAATATTATCTAGTTCCTTTGATGCAATAGTATTTTGAGAAAAATTAGCAGAAAATTTCTTTGGCTCATCTCTAAAAGGGTCTTGTACTCTAGTATTGACTGATATCACATTATTTCCCTCAATTCTAAAGTTAGAATCTATTGAGTATTTAAGCCAAAATACCTGCATCTTAACTCGTGTATTTATTTCATTATCTTTTGCAGTGAAGTATCTCTTTAGTGGAAAATCTCCAAATTTTGTTTCAAAAGCAAATTTTGCATCATAGCTTTTGAATTCATCGCCAAAAAAGGAAAAGGTAAGCAATAAAATTAAAATTATTCTCATTATTTATTTAAAAATGAAATTGTTTCAGGATAAATTCTGTGTTCAATCTCTTTTATTCTTTCCATTAGACTATCTGGATTATCAGAAGGTTCAATTTTGAATGATTCTTGCCGAATTATTGGTCCATCATCTAACTCGCTTGTCACAAAATGAATAGTGGTTCCATGATATTTATCTCCAGCATCAAGAGCTCTCTGATGAGTATTTAAACCTGGGTATTTTGGAAGTAAAGAAGGGTGAATATTGACTATTTGGCCTTCCCAATTATTAACCAGGAAGCTTGATAGAATTCTCATATAGCCTGCAAGAATTATAAAGTCTGGTTCGATAGTATTGAGGTATTCATCAATCTTTTTATCGAATTCAGCTCTGTCAGTAAAACTATTATTATCAATAACTTTGCAATCAAGTGCATGATCTTTACAGATATCAATCCCACCTGCTCTTGGGTTGTTGGTGAAACATGAACAAACTTCATAACCATATTTTTTTTGGTGATTTATGATTGATTCTAAATTTGTTCCTGTACCGGAGAAAAAAACAACTATTCTCATATGTATCTGAAGCAAGAACCTTTTGTGCTTGAAACAAAGCCAATCTCAAGAAAGTCTTTATTTAGAGCTTTAGCTTTTTTGGCATTCTCTTCTGACAAAATTACTGCATAACCAATACCACAATTAAATACTTTATACATTTCTTCAGTTTCTATGTCTCCAAGATCTTGTATTATTTTGAATATCTCAGGTAATTGCCATTTATTTCTATCTATATTAATAGTTAAGCCATTATTTATTCTGGAAAGATTCTCCTCAAAACCACCACCTGTTATATGTGCCATGCCATTTACTTCTACTTGATCTAGTAACTGAAGGATTTCTTTTACATATATTTTTGTTGGAACCAATAATTCAGTTAAGAGTTTATCAGTCATATTGTTTGCAATTATTTTATTAATTAATGAATAACCATTCGAGTGAAAACCAGAAGAAGGTAATCCTAAAATTATATCTCCATCAGTTATTTTTTTTCCATCAATAATACTGGACTTGTCATTTATACCCATAGAAAAACCAACAAGATCAAAATTTTCACCTTGATAATGCTTTGGCATTTCTGCAGTCTCGCCACCAACAAGATCACATCCTGCCAATGAACACCCTTCAATAATGCCTGATAGTATCTGCTGTCCTTTAGATCTATCTAGATTTGAGCAACCATAATAATCAAGAAAAGCTATGGGCTTTGCGCCACTGACAATTAAGTCATTTACACACATTGCTACCAGGTCAATTCCAATAGTACTTAGATTGCCTTTTTCTAGGGCAATTCTCATTTTTGTGCCTACACCGTCGCAGGCTAAAGCATAGACAGGCTCCTTCATTTGGTTTGGAATTTCAACATAGCCAGAAAAACCACCTATTGAGCCTAGGGAATAGAGATTGGCAGAGGAAGATGACAAATTTTTAATATCATCTATAAATTTTTGGCCTTCCTCAATATTTACACCTGAGTCTTTGTAGTTAAATTTATTTTTTGTCATAAAATAGATTAATCTTTAAATTATGTTTCTTAAGAAATTACTTAAATTTATAGCAATTATACTGACCTTTATGTCTTTCAGTTTCAACCTGAAAGCTCAGATCTCAGATAATTTTTTACTTCTATACGAAAGTTATGACAAATTAAACAAGATTGAAGAAGTAATAAAAAAAGCAGAAAGCAGAATTTTAAGGAAATATGGTGTAAGCAAAGAGTTAATCATTGATAAAAAAGTAGAATTACAACCAACTGAACACTTCATTGGCTATCAGATAAAAAAATTTAATGATTTAAGGTTAATAGAGCTTAAATTCAATAAAGATTCAATAGAAGAGTTTTTTGTTTTAAATACTGTGCCTTTCTTCAGTTTTAAAGGGAAAGCCAAAGTTTTTATTGCTGCAAATGACTCTTTCTTTAATGATTCAAACCTTTTCATTATTGACAATGAAGCTTTTCAAAATGAGTTACTTAATGCAAAACTGCTTTCAGAACTTAATCAAAATATTATTTTAGAATTTGAGTTTCTTGAGGATTTTCCATCTGATAGCTTTAGTGTAAATGAACTTATAACCAAACTTGAAGAAAATGAAAAGAATGATTGGTTACTAATGTTAGTGGATAGATTTGATCTTGAAAGTTGGAGCTACAACTTTCCTAAATCAGAGAATATTACTATTCAGAGTGGCTTTAGTTTCAGAAATTTCCTATTAGATGAAGCTATTGCTGAAGTGGCTCAAGACGGAAGAGAGGTTACCAAGAAAACATTTATAGCATCATTTAAAGCAGATTTAAGCATTGAAGAGATTGAGATAATATTTAACAGACTATCTGAAAGCACCGATATTTTAAATTTCAGAATTTTAAGATCAAATGCACAAAGCATTGATTTAGAATATGAAAGTTATCTTGGACCTGAAGATGCAGCATCTTTTTTAAGCAGTATGGGCGCATTAACAAATTTATGAAGAATATTAATAGAAAAAATCAACTTTATTTTGATTTTGGTCGAGATTATAAAGCTAACTTAGATAATTTTTTTTTCTCATCAAAGAATAAGGTCCTGAGATCAGAACTAAATGAAATTATCGAGGGCTCAGTAAGCCAGAAAATATTTATTACAGCAAATAAAGCTGATGGAAAAACTTTTTTATTAAATAGTTTCTTAAATCACATTAAGAATAAAGAACTTCAATCAATTTATATTGATGTAAGTTCACTAAAGGGGAATGAGAATCACTTAGAAGGTTTATCTAGTTTTGATTTAGTGTGCTTAGACAACGTTCACACAATAGCAGAAGACTTAGAGATTCAAATTTTTAATTTAATCAACGAATGCAAAACAACTTCAACTAACTTAATTTGCGCCTCAAATAAAAACCCAAATGAATTAAGTTATTTGCCTGATTTAATTTCAAGATTCAATGAATTTAAGCGTTGTAGGATTAACCCTATAGATGATGATGATGTTATTGAATGTATGGAATTTGTTACTAACAAATTAGACTTAGATTTTTCTAAAGAAGTAATAGAATTTATTGCATTAAGGACAAGAAGAGACTTCTTTTCAATAAAAAAGACACTTCAAGATTTTGATAAATTTTTGTATTCTGAAAAAAAACAGCCGACAAAAATGTCAGCTGCTTCTTTTTTAAAGTCTTATTTAAATTAATCTATAGCTTCGCATTCCAAACAATAAATTCTAATGTTGTCGTACATATTTCTGCTTTTTAGATTGAACCCAGCTTCTCTCTCAAAAAATGAATTAATAAGGTCTGGTAGCTCAAAAGGGTTAACCGGTGCTGGAGCAGGGGGAATAACATGTTCAACTTTATACTCATCTAGCTCAGCTACAGAAGCAGCATAATCTACTGCATCATGTAGAGTGCCTAATTCATCCACTAGACCGATTTCTAGAGCCATTTCACCAGAGTAAACTCTGCCCTTGGCAATTTCTCTTACAGTCTCAATGGGAAGATTTCTGTCTTCAGCTGTTTGGGTTGTGAATTGAACATATATTGCATCAATGCCAGCTTCAAAAGTTGCAGTAAACTCCTCTGGCCAGTCCATTGCAGTAAAATCAAATGCACCATATTTGGTAGTTGAATAACCATCGTAATTAATACCCATCCAGTCATAAATTTTTTCAAAGCTAAATAATGTTCCGTAAACTCCAATTGAGCCTGTTATCGTATCTGGTTCGGCATAAATTTTATCTGCCAGAGAAGAGATCCAATAACCACCAGAGGCAGCTAATGTACCCATAGAAACGATCACTGGTATGCCTTTTTCCTGAGCTTTTTCAATTTCCCATCTCATATAGTCAGAAGCAACAACACTACCGCCAGGAGAATTAACTCTTAAAACTATTGCTTTAGTATCTTCATCTTCATGGGCTTCTTTCAGCATGGCAACAACGCCATCAGAACCTGCAGTACCAAAGGTAACGTCACCACCCATAATTGTACCTTCTACTGTTACCACTTTTATTTCATTATCACTATTAACTGGAAGTTCCTCGTCAAAACTAGCAAGGTAATCTCTGTAGTAGACAACATTAAGCTCTTCATCATCATCTTCAGAAGCACCAAACTTTTCAATCATCCTCTCATCGAAAGCTTCCTGCTCTTCTTGAACATCAATTAATCCCCAATCTAAAAAAGCTGTTTTTTGTGTGGTTGTTCCATCTATTATTTCTTTGAAAGATTCATCCGCAATCCACTGCATATCAACACCTCTATTATCAAAGACAAAATTTTTCCATTTTGCCCAAAGAGGCTCATAGAAAGCAAGATTTACTTTAGCTTCCTCACTCATACTATCTCTTAAATATGATTCAGGCCCTGTTTTAAAATCTCCGGCAGCATAAATCCTTGGAGTAATTAAGAATTTTTCAAAAAAGTTTTTCAGATACTGCCTAGCACCGCCAAAACCTTGGATATCTACTACGCCATATGTCGGAACTGATATTTCTGAAGCTCCAGAGGCTAGTAAGTAATCTGTAGTTACCATATAGTCTGTTCGGATAACTATTTCTTTGCCAGCATCAACTGCTTCTTTAATTTTTTGAGCTATCGGTAAGGCATAAACAATACTTACCCCCAAACCAGCTGTATCAAAAATCATAGCTGATACTCGGTCGTCATTTTTGAAGTCTTCAAAGTAGTCCAGCATATCTTGATATGGATAAAAAATAGGTTGTGAATCAGCACCAAAATTCAAGCCCTCAATTTCTGAGTACCATTCCGTAGGTGCAGGTGAAGGTGGTTGGTCTACAACTACCCCACGTGGACTAAAGACCACCACTTTTCCTGTGGGGTCTATTTTGTCTTCTATCTGCCATAAAGGACTTATTAAGCTAACTATAATATTGAAGACAACTACAAGAAAAATTCCTGTAGCTAGAGTAAATCTCACTCCTTTCCAGAAATAATCTCTTCCAGTGCTTATGTAATCCCAAATGGTTTTTAATACGTTTCCAGCTTTGTCAAAAAAGCTATCTGTTTTTTTTGTTTTCTTTGCTTTTGGCATAATATCCTTAAGTTAATTATTTAATGTAAAGTATACTTAACACTAAATATATGTACAGTATATGTACAGTATATTGTAAGTTGTTAGTGATCAAGAGCAACTATTGCTTTATTTTATTAACCTTGGCCTCAGATATAATATTCATATGAGACTTATAGCATTTTTATTACTTCTGACTTCTTGCACCCGAATGGATATCGATATTACACAAGGCGGTAAAATATCTTCAGAGCAACTAGCAGAAAAAATCGTAGTTTTAAATGTCTGGGCCGATTGGTGTCCACCTTGTATTGTAGAAATGCCATATTTTAATAAGCTTGATGAGCAAGATGATGTTGTGGTTATAGGTTTTCACTTTGATCAGTTCGATGTTCTTGATTCTGAAGAAGTTAATAGGTTGATCAATAAATTTGATATGCAATTTTTAAATATGGAAACAGACCCTAGAGAAATATGGGGTATGGAGATACCTGTCCATGTTCCAACGACATACATCATCAAAAATAACGTAATTGAAGAGACTTTAATCACGCCTCAAACATACGAGTCTTTAGTAGAAGCAGTAAATATTTAGTCGGTAACTTTTGACTTTATTTTCCCATTGGCCAATTGAGTCGTAATAACATCACCGTGAGTAATATTTTTAGCACTAGCAATAGACCTGCCATTTTCATCAAAAGTAATTGAATAGCCTCTATTAAGTATTTCACTAGGGTTGAGAGCAATCAATTTCTCATGTATCAATTTTAAAAGCCCTTGTTTGTTGTAAATCGCTGTTTTCTGTTTTTCAAAAAGCTCTTTTTTAAAATTTATAATTTGATTTTTTTTATTCCCAATAGATGTTAGTGGCGACAATGCATTAATTCTTGTTTCTATTAATTCTTGTTGACTCTTCTTGGCATTTAAGTTCAATTTGGTATTTATAATCAGACGGTCTGCTACCGCATCAAGCTTCTGATACTGTTCTTCAAGCCTCTGTCTAGGTGACCTTAGTAATCTTTTTAATGTATTTAGGTTTTCTTGGGCACCCATAATAAGATTACCTGTTTCTCTTAGTAATCTGTCTTTAAGGTGTAAAAAATAATCGTTTAGTTTACTTGCTCCCTCACTTATTATCTCAGCAGCTGCGGTAGGGGTGGCTGCTCTTAAGTTTGAAACAAAATCCGTTAATGTGAAATCAGTCTCATGCCCAACACCACTTATAATCGGAATAGGGTAGTCAGCTATATATCTACAGAGTTGCTCATCATTGAAGCACCACAAGTCTTCAATTGATCCACCCCCTCTACAGATGATTACAGCATCATACTTATTGTTTTCGTTATGCAACTCTATTTCTTTTAAAGATCTTAAAACTGATTGAGCTGAACCATCACCTTGCACCTTGCATGGTGAGATTACAACATCCATATGAGGAGATCGTCTCTTAATAGTTGAAATGACATCTTTAACTGCTGCACCATGTTGAGAAGTTATTACACCTACTCTATTTACAATTTCAGGTATATCTTCTGCAATTTTCTTTTCAAATAAACCCTCAGAATTTAATTTATTTTTTAATAGCTCATATTTACGCATAAGCTCACCAAAACCAGCTAACTCCATTTTGCTTGCTATCAGCTGGTACCTACCTGATTTTGCGTAAATTGAGAGTTTGCCTTGCATGATTACTTGATCGCCTTCTTTCGGTTTAAATCTAAGGCTTGAATTTTGCATTCGAAACATAGTGCAACTTAAAACAGAATTAGAATCCTTTATTGAAAAATACCAATGACCTGAAGTCCCATATTCTTTAAAGTTTGATATTTCACCTGCAACCCATAGAGGAGGGAATGCTTCATTCAAAAAATCGCTTGCAGTTTGGTTTATTTCAGTAACTGAATGTATTTCTCTTTGTTGAATAGTGTTATTAGAGTAGTCTTCCATTTAAATTTATTATATTCTATTGATCTTCGCGAGTTTAGCTCAGTTGGTTAGAGCACCTGCTTTACACGCAGGGGGTCGTAGGTTCGAATCCTTCAACTCGCACCATTACTATTATGTCAGATTCAATTCAAAAGTTTCTAGATTTTCATAAAGAAGCAGGTGGAACCGGCAAGCTATTTAATTTTAAACTTGTTGAATACAAAGAAGATTATCTAGAACTCGATGGAGAGTTTCCTGATGAGACTTTAAATCCAGATGGATCAGTGCAAGGAGGCATGATGACATCTATGCTAGATGATGTCACAGCATTACTATTAATAATCAAATCAGATGCGACTATTTATCCAAGCTCTACAAATCTTCATTCACATCACCATAGACCTCTTTTCAAAGGAAAAGTTACAGCCAAAGCCTTCTTAGTTAAGCAAGGAAAAACAATTGCTTCGGTGCGTGGTGAAATTTATGACGATAAAGGTAGGCTTGCAACTACTTTAATGCACACAGTTTTTATCCAAAAAAGAAGCTGATTATTTAGGATTAAATAAAAAAAAGCCCACTTTCGTGGGCTTTTTTATTTAAGAAATACTGATTTAACTTTTTGTTACACCAGAGTCTCTCATAGCTGCATGCCAGATAACCAATCCAAATAAGAATTTGTTAACTAGGTCAGCTAAGTTATAAATTGTATTTAGTGCGCCAGAGTCAACTCCACCACCTAAATAACCTAGGAAGTAACCAATTGGATATATTGCCCAACCTATTGTTACAATCCATTTAATTCCGTCGAAA
>CEWB01021920.1_pt1 | contig 11205 bp, 9 predicted proteins | sample 530831 | NCBI WGS metagenome assembly CEWB01 (sample SAMEA2621013, study PRJEB7988) | marine metagenome | biome: marine biome (ENVO:00000447); feature: surface water layer (ENVO:00002042); material: "saline water (ENVO:00002010), including plankton (ENVO:xxxxxxxx)" | depth 5 m | reverse complement strand
AGCTTTAGACCAGATTGGTTCATCAAATTCAAAACTATTGATTGTAAAAGAAGCATCCATAGGTATTTTAAATGGGATTTTATGGTCATCAGTAGTGGCTTTAGCTGTTTACTTTTGGTTTGAAAGTTTATTTTTAGGAATTGTGATTGCATCTGCATTAATGATCAATTTAATTATCGGCGCCATTAGCGGAGTCAGCCTTCCACTTATTTTAACCAAGTTCAAAATAGATCCTGCCTTAGCAGGAGGGGTCATTCTTACAACAATAACCGACATTGTTGGATTCATTTCTCTCTTAGGTATTGCAACGATAATAATGTAAATCCTATATTAGAATATCGTAACACTCTAATAAATATTTATAAACATCTTATCCACAACTTGTAAACAAAAAAAACACAAGATATTGTGTTTCATAATCATTACAACCACAATAATTAGTGTTATAATTTAATCTTCACACAGGATGTAAAGAAGGAAGTATAACCAATAATGACAGAAGAATTACAGAATACTCACCTCAAAGAGTCGGTTGATCCACAAATCAAGCCCGATAACGCTAGCTTGTCCCCAATTCCAGGCAAATACAGAGTTATGAGAAGAAACGGAAAAGTTACATCTTTTGATCTAGATAAGATAAGCGTAGCTATGACAAAGGCATTTCTAAGTGTAGAGGGTAGTAGTGCTGCCGCATCTACCAGAATACATAATGAAGTAGAGTTATTGAGCACGAAGGTTGATACAGCTATCAAAAGAAGATTCCCTGAGGGCGGGGTTATACATATAGAAGATATACAAGACCAGGTTGAATTAGCAATAATGAGGGCAGGCTACCAAGATGTAGCAAGAGCATACGTTATATACAGAGAAGAGAGATCTCAGGCTAGAAGTCAAAACAAAATAGAGGATATAGAAGATCAACCAATAACCAAAGGTGTTTTGCACAGCGATGGATCAACTCAAGCTTTAGACCTTGTTAAGCTTAAAAAAATTATCACAGAGGCATGTGCGGGGATTGATGATGTTTCAGCTGATACCGTATACGAATTAATTGATAAAAATATATATGATGGAATTAAAAAAGAAGATCTTTCTAGTTCTATATTAATATCGGTACGTCCGTTAATTGAAAAAGATCCTAATTATTCTTATGTAGTTGCTCGTCTACTCTTAAGTAGTTTATATGAGGAGGCTTTAACCTTTCTTGAATTTAATAAAGAAGCACCGACCCTTAAAGAGATTGGTAAAATTTATCCGACTTATTTTAAAATGTACATTCAAAAATCCATAGAATTGAAACTAATTGATAAAGAGTTGCTTAATTATGATTTGGACTTCATTGCTAAACATATTGATGCATCGAAAGATATGACATTTACCTACTTAGGATTACAAACTTTATATGATCGATATTTCATTCATCATCAAGAGCAAAGGTTTGAACTGCCACAAGCTTTTTTCATGAGAGTTGCAATGGGTTTAGCTATTAATGAGAAAAATAGAGAAGAAAGAACTATTGAGTTTTATAATCTAATTTCATCATTTGATTTCATGTGTAGTACGCCGACACTATTTAATTCTGGAACACTTAGACCACAATTGTCCTCGTGCTATTTATCTACAATGCCTGATGATTTAAAAGGAATCTTTGAAGGCATAAGCGATGATGCTATGTTGTCAAAATTTGCTGGTGGACTAGGAAACGATTGGTCACAAGTTAGAGCTTTAGGTTCATATATTAAAGGTACGAATGGAAAAAGCCAGGGAGTTATACCTTTCTTAAAAGTCGCAAATGATACAGCCGTTGCTGTTAATCAAGGCGGTAAACGTAAAGGAGCAATGTGTGCATACCTTGAAACATGGCATTTAGACATTGAGCAATTTTTAGAGTTAAGAAAAAATACAGGTGATGATAGAAGAAGAACTCATGATATGAATACAGCTAATTGGATTCCAGATTTATTTATGAAAAGACTACATAATGATTCTGACTGGACATTGTTTTCTCCAAATGATTGTGATGAGCTACATGATCTTACTGGTTTAGAATTTGAAAAGAAATATGAGGATTATGAAAAATTAGCCAAAGAAGGAAAAATTAGTAACTACAAAACAGTTAAAGCAGTTGATTTGTGGAGAAAAATATTAAGCATGTTATTTGAAACAGGTCATCCGTGGATTACTTTCAAAGACCCATGTAACTTGCGATCTCCGCAGCAACACGTTGGAGTAGTTCACTCATCTAATCTATGTACTGAAATTACTTTAAACACCTCTAAAGACGAAATAGCTGTGTGTAATTTAGGTTCTGTTAATTTAGCTGCTCACATAGATAAAAATAATAAACTGAATACAAAAAAACTTCAAAAAACAATAAGCACTGCTATGAGAATGCTAGATAATGTAATTGACTATAATTATTATAGTGTCGATAAAGCTAAAAATTCTAATTTAAAACATAGACCTGTAGGTTTAGGCCTCATGGGCTTTCAGGATGCTTTATATAAACTAAGACTTCCTTATGCTTCTGAAGAGGCTGTTAATTTTGCGGACGAAAGCATGGAGCATATCAGTTATTACGCACTTCAAGCATCCATGGAGTTAGCAAAAGAGCGAGGGCCGTATACAACATTTGATGGCTCATTATGGAGCCAAGGTATATTGCCAATAGATAGTCTAAAAGAACTTAAGAAAGTTAGAGGCAAATATTTAGATGTAAATATGGAACAAACTTTAGATTGGGATGATTTGAGAAAAGAAATTAAAACAAATGGCATTAGAAATTCAAATTCATTAGCAATAGCACCCACTGCTACAATATCAAATATTTGTGGTGTAGCTCAATCAATTGAACCTACTTATCAAAATTTATATGTTAAATCTAATCTATCAGGCGAATTTACAGTAATTAATCCTTATCTTATAAAAGATTTTAAAGAAGCAAATATATGGGATGAAGTAATGATTAAAGATTTGAAATATTTCGATGGTCAATTATCTTCTATCAGTCGTGTTCCTGATGATCTTAAATCGATTTATCAAACGTGCTTTGAAATAGATACAAGATGGTTGGTCGAGGCTGCTGCTAGAAGGCAAAAATGGATTGATCAATCACAGTCGTTAAACTTATATATACCAGATAGCGATGGAAAAAAATTAGATAGTGCTTATAAGTTAGCTTGGATAAGAGGGCTAAAAACAACATATTACTTAAGATCTTTGGGTGCCACACATGTTGAGAAGAGCACCGGAGACAATGAAGGTTCAAAACTAAACGCAGTGAAAAATAATAATGATACTAAACAATGTTTAATTGATGATCCAGAATGTGAGGCGTGCCAATGATTTATTTAACATCCATAATTATAATGATACTCGTGCTTGCTGTATACAGTATCTCAGGCATTATGCGTAACCGCGAAGAAAAAGAATTTAAAAAGAATATAATTGCTATTAATGAATGGCATCAACTGAATAGAGGTAATAAAGATGTATAACTGGGACGATCCAATCAACGAAGCTTTAAATAAACCAGAGCCAGTAGTTCCTACTGCAACAGAAAAGGTAGATATAACTCCATCAGATCAAATATCAGCGGAATCAACTGATGTTCTTGATCAAGGTTATACAGGAATGGAGAATTTAGAAAAAGGCGCGGGTAGGATTCAGGTAGATGATAAAGCAATAATAAACTGTAGAGCAGATTTAAATCAGTTAATCCCTTTTAAATACGACTGGGCATGGCAAAAATACTTAGATGGCTCAGCTAATCACTGGATGCCAGAAGAGATTCCAATGCATGACGATATTAAAGTATGGAATGATCCAAAAGCTTTAACCGAAGATGAGAGAAAAATTGTTGAAGTTAACCTTGGTTTTTTCTCAACTGCAGATTCTTTAGTTGCAAATAATCTTGTATTAGCTGTATATAAACACATCACTAACCCTGAGTGCAGACAATATTTATTAAGACAAGCATTTGAAGAAGCTATTCACACGCACGCTTATACATATTGCGTTCAATCATTAGGTCTAGATGAAGGTAAGATATTTAATATGTATAGAGAAATACCTGCTGTTGCCACAAAAGCAGAATGGGCGCTTCCTTTTACTCAAAGTTTGGGAGATCCGACGTTTAGAACAGGCACTAAAGAAAATAATCAAAGATTATTAAGGGATTTAATAGCCTTCTATGTTGTCTTTGAAGGTATATTTTTCTATGTAGGTTTTACCCAAATACTATCTATGGGTAGACGAAACTTACTTACAGGAGTTGCTCAACAATTTCAATATATCCTAAGAGATGAATCAATGCATATGAATTTTGGAATTGATGTAATTAATCAAATTAAAGCAGAAAACCCTGAGCTATGGAGTGAACAATTTCAGTCTGAAATGATAGATTTGATTAAAAAAGGTGTAGATTTAGAAACAAGATATGCTTACGATACTATGCCTAAGCCTATATTAGGCATGAACTCTAAGTTATTTGAAGAGTACATTAAATTTATAGCTAACAGAAGATTTATACAGATAGGTTTGCCCGAACAATATCCTGGTGCAACTAATCCTTTTGAATGGATGTCTGAAATAATGGACCTCAAAAAAGAGAAAAATTTCTTCGAGACTAGAGTTACTGAATATAAAACAGGCGGACAATTAAAATTTGATTAAGCAATAGATGGCTTGCAACAGTTATTTTTTGACCAAATTAACTGCGTCTGGTTTTTTAATTGTATACTTAAGTGCGAAATATATAGTTACTGTAAATAAAACCGTTGAGATAAGCGATTCATCAAAGAACGGAATACCTGCAACATAACAAGATAAAAGACCAGCAATACTTAAAGGGTACATTGAACCTGTTATCCATACACCAAAGTTAGTGATTATATAAAATAGTGTTGGTGAGATGAAAGATGCTATTAGCATAGACTTAATATTGAAACTTTTAATTATTGTTGGCATTAGTGTTGCAATTAGGACATATGCTCCATAAACAAAGACCATTGAACTATATATTCCAATATATAAATCACTAATTATTTGTGATGAGAGGATAACTAATATAGCTAAATATCTATTTTTTATTAAATATCCAGTAAACATTACTAGGGCAATCGTGGGCGTGAAGTTTGGTATTTCAGTAATTAACCTAGATGCTATGAGTAAGACAAATAAAGATGTTATTAGAACAATATTAGATTTCACAGTTTAAAAGCTCCTCATTATACTTATGTAGTAAGATCTACCTTCACTATTGTAATTATGCGCTTTTCTATATTTTTTATCAAAGATATTATTCATTTTAAGCTGAATAGTGTAGTCCTTATGATTATGCAGATATGTTACATTCATTTTAGAATGTCCACCAAGCACGTGACTATCGTAAATAGAATTATCACTCTTAGTTGATCCAATAAAAGAAATACCAATATTGTTTTTTTGGTTATATCGATAATTAACCTTGGCAACTATTTTATTTTCTGGTCTTCTAGATAATTGGACATTATTAGTAAGATCATCAGCCTTTATAAAACTATAGTCCAGTGCATAATTTAATTTATTAAATGTTCCATAATATCCAAGTTCAATGCCTTGAATTTTAGATCTATTAATGTTTTGCATAACAGAACCATCAGATTCAATTAAGTTAGTTATAGAATTACTAAATACACTAGCAATAAATGCATCATTTTTATTAACTTTATATTTCATAGATAGTTCTCTTGTAGTTGACTCTTCTGGTTCTAGATTGGGGTTACCGCCGTAGCCAAATAAATCTGTTCCATCAGGTGATCTAAAAGATTTACCTATACCACCTATAAGTTTTATATTCTTATTTAATGAATATCCAATATTTAAATTACCAGTAAGAAAGTCACCATATAAGCTATGATTTATATGACGTGCACCTAAGTTAAAAAGTGTATCACTCAACATATATTCAGATTGAAAATAGAATTCTCGGATTGAATTACTTTTTCTAAAAGCTGTTCCATAAGATAGTTCATATAACGCTTCGTCAGTGATGGTTGCACCAAGAATGGTGTTAGTATTATATAAATTATAGAAATTCTTTTCTAAGGTGATTTCATTTGTTTTGGTATGGGTATAATCTGTTGCAGATGCACTCATCTGGTCAATTTTATTTTCTCTGTCTATAAAAACTATTCTAGACTTTGAATTTTCATAATTCTTATTCCATGTAAGTTTTGTATGTGAATCTTTATGATCTTGATTTAAATTTGAACCAAAACTATCATATTCTGTGTTACCATCACTTTGATAAAAATTTAATTCAAAAATATTATTATCATATGAATAGTTATAATCTATATTTAAGTTATCATTCTCATACCCATGATTTTTTGTTGAGCTTACTTTAGCTTTGTAACCATCCGTATTCATATTCATATAATTAATAGATAACTGATGGGAATTAAATGAAAAGTTTTTATTGAAACCGATTTTATTTGTTTCATCTCTACCTGTACTTAAAAATACTTGAGTTTTATTATCATTATAATTCTTTTTTGTAATTATATTAATTACCCCTCCAATAGTATCTCTTCCATAAAGTGTAGACATGCTCCCTTTTGATATTTCGATTCTATCTAACATTTCAACAGAAATATGCTGTATAGATGGTACACCTAATGTTCCAGGATTTAGTGCAACCCCATTTATTAAGACTTTAGTATGATTACTCTCAGTTCCCCTCATAAATATTGATTTTGTCTGACCATGACCACCATTGCTTCCTATACTAATGGAGCTGGAATGACTTAATATTTCATCCACAGTTGTATAACCCAAAGATTGTATTTGATCTTGAGTTATAACTTCTACTGAACTTAGTGAATCAAATATGGTGGTTGTTCTTTGGGATGGACTGACGACTATTTCACTTAATTTTGAATCGGCTATTACTGAGCTAGCATAATTTATTGCTAGCAGTATAACTGCGTATTTTATCTTATTCATAATGCTCCTTTTGTTAAAAAGGACACATTCGCAATTTGAACTGATAACGAGTATCAGAATAACCCAATTGCAAAAGCATCCGCCGCTTTCTGGGCAATCTCATTATTTGGCATTCGGACTGTTATACCGTTGCGGGGGCAGTGTCAGAATTTATTACTGACTTTCCCAAATCAATGAGTGTAATTAGTTTTTTATACCAATCCCTCGAGATAGTATCATTAATGCAGATAGAAACAAAACGATTATTAAAATAAAAATAATCGACAAGGAGAGAACAAGACTTGTTTCTTCAAGGCCAAGGAAAGCTAATCTATAAGCACTAATAATATATGCTATAGGATTGAATATTGAAATATCTTGCCAAATTTGCGGTAATGCAGCTATAGAATAAAAAGTTCCCCCTAAATATGTCAAAGGCGTTAAGATAAATGTTGTTACAATGTTTATATCATCAAAACTTTTAGCATAAATTGCATTAATAAACCCTGCTGTTGAAAATAAAAATGCAGTCATGAAAGTAATTAATAATACTAACCAAGCATTGGCAATTGGAATATTTGTAAATAGTGTTGTCACCAGATACACGGCCACGCCCACCACAAAAGCGCGCATCACGCCTCCAGTTATATACCCAAGCAAAATTATTGAATTTGGCACTGGTGAGACTAAAAGCTCTTCATGATTTTTCTGAAATCTTGAGCTATAAAACGAACCAACAACATTCATATATGAATTTGAGATGATAGGCATTATAATCAAGCCTGGTATTATATAGTCCACATAATTAAAATCATCAATACTTCCTATTCTATCCCCAATGAAATTTCCAAAAATCGTAATATATAAAAATATAGTAATAACGGATGGTAAAATTGTTTGTACCCAAATTCTTGCAAATCTTACGAATTCTTTTCTCACAATTGTTTGGTAAGCTATTAAAAACTCTGTTTTCATATTGTTATCTCTTCCTTGGTTAAATCCATAAATAATTCTTCAAGTTTATTTCTTTTGCTAATTATATTTACAACATTTATTCCTAATGATTTTAATTTATCGATTAGATCTGTAACTGAAATACCATCATTCACTGTTATTTCACATGTCTTATAGTCAGTTTTTTTAAAAATTAATCCATTAGCTTTAATTTCCTGATGGATATCTTCAGCTGTTTTTACTATATATGTATGTTTTTTCTTCATATCAAACACTTCATCCATTGTAGAATTTTGAATAATGTTCCCTTTATGAATTATTGCAAGGTTTTTACATAATCTTTCAGCTTCTTCTAGATAATGAGTTGTTAAAATTATAGTAACTCCTTGACTATTGATTTCTTGAAAGAAATCCCACATTGTTAAACGTAGTTCAGTGTCAACACCAGCAGTTGGCTCATCCAAAATTAATATTTTTGGACTATGTATAAGAGCTCTTGCTATCATTAGTCTTCTTTTCATTCCTCCAGATAACTCTCTTGGAGTGTTTTTTCTTTTATCCCAAATACCTAATTGATTAAAAAGAGTATAAGTTCTTTTTTCAGCATCTTTTTTATCTATTCCAAAGTAACCTGCAACATTAATCATTGTTTCTTCAATTGGGATAAATTGACATAAATTATATTCTTGAGGCACTAATCCAATATTACGTTTTGCATAGTCTGCTTCTTTTGTTATGTCTTTCCCTAAAACATTTACTCTTCCAGAGGTAATCCTAACTAATGATGAAATTATTCCAATAACCGTAGATTTCCCAGCGCCATTTGGGCCTAGAAAAGCAAATAAATCACCTTTTTTGACTGTGAGGTTAATATTATCAAGAGCTTGAACATTATTCCTATATATCTTATTTAGTTTAATTATTTCAAGAGCATTTTCCATTTCATACACCTTTTAAAACCTGTTTTTTCCTTAAATTCATTGACAATAATCTATAGTTACGTAAACTTATCGAGTTATAACAGATAAACAACATGCTTATCAAGTCTATAATGATATATCGCATAGGGGGACAAAAATATGAGCCATACATCTTATGAAAATGCTAGAGCAAGAGTACAACGAAGTGAATTAGCAGTACCAGGATCCTCACCCAAAATGTTTGAAAAAGCATTAAAATCAGCAGCGGATTTTATCTTTTTAGATCTAGAAGATGCTGTCTCGCCTAATGATAAGATAACAGCCCGTGAGAACGTCATAAAGGCCTTGAAAGAAATGGATTGGAGAGGGAATGGTAAAACCATATCAGTAAGAATTAATGGCCTAGATACACATTATATGTACAGGGATGTTGTTGAGATAATGTGCCAAGCAGGTGAATTTGTAGATACCTTATTAATACCTAAAGTCGGCGTTCAGGGAGATGTATATATGGTAGATTGCATGGTAAATCAAATAGAACAAGAAAGAAAATTGGAGAATAAAGTTGGCTTAGAATGTTTAATAGAAACAGCACTAGGCATGGTGAATATCGAAGAGATTGCTCAGTCATCTAAACGGTTAGAAGCTTTACATTTTGGAGTTGCTGATTACGCTGCAAGTCTAAGAGCAAGAACTGTAGTAATAGGTGGCTTGAATCCAGATTATCCTGGCGATCAATGGCATCATGGACTTGCTAAACTTGTTGCTACATGTCGTGCTTATGGGTTGAGACCTATAGATGGACCATTTGGTGACTTTAATGACCCTGATGGTTATATAGATGCTGCTAAAAGAGGTGCTGCAATTGGAATAGAGGGCAAATGGGCTATACACCCTTCTCAAATAGAACATGCCAATGATGTATTCTCTCCTCCAGCAAAAGAAGTTGAAAAAGCACATAGAATAATAGAAGAGCTTGCAAAAGCAGCTGCAGAAGGCAAGGGTGCTGCACAGTTAGATGGTAGGATGATAGATGCTGCATCAGAGAAGATGGCAGAAAATATTATAAATATAGATAATTTAATACAATCTAAAAAATAATGAACATACACGAATATCAAGCTAAAGAAATATTGTCAAAATTTGGAGTAGCTATCCCAAAAGGCGGTGTAGCATATAGCCCTGAAAATGCAAAAGATAAAGCTACTGAATTAGGTGGGGACATGTGGGTTGTCAAAGCTCAAATTCACTCGGGAGCAAGAGGGAAAGCAGGAGGCATAATTGTATGTAAAAGCCAACAAGAGGTATCTGATGCTGCAAATACACTTCTTGGTAAAACACTAGTCACGAATCAAACTGGACCAGAAGGTTTAACAGTTCAAAGAATTTATGTTGAGGAAGCATCTGACATAAAAAAAGAATATTATCTAGGATTAGTCTTTGATAGAAGTACAGAAAGTATTATGGTCGTAGCCTCATCAGAAGGTGGAATGAGCATAGAAGAGATTGCCAAAGATAAACCTGAATCTATTATAAGAGCAAAAGTCGAAGCAGCTGTTGGAATGCAAAGTTTTCAAGCAAGAGAAATTGCATTTGCATTAGGGTTAGAGGCTAAGGCAATATCTCGATGTGCTGCGGCAATCTTGGGGTGCTATAAAGCATTTGCAACATCTGATGCGACCATGGTAGAAATTAATCCATTAGTTTTAACTGGAGATGATCATATTCTTGCACTGGATTGTAAAATGTCTTTTGATGATAATGCTTTGTATAGAATTCCCCAAATAGCTGAGCTTAGAGATAAAACACAAGAAGACTCAAAAGAAACATATGCACATGATAGAGGTTTGAATTATATAGCGCTAGATGGAGATATTGGAAACATAATCAATGGTGCAGGTCTTGCAATGGCATCAATGGATATGATCCAGTTAGCTGGAGGAAAGCCCGCAAACTTTCTTGATGTTGGAGGTGGTGCAACACCAGAGAAATTTGTTAAAGCATTTAAATTAATTTCTAGCGATCCAAATGTGAAAGTTATTCTAATTAATATATTTGCTGGAATAAATAGGTGTGATTGGGTAGCTCAAGGTATAGTTGATGCGCTTAATCAAATTACTATTCAACAACCATTGGTCATCAGACTTGCAGGAACAAATGTTAATGAAGGTATGAAAATTTTAAAAGATAGTAAAATAGATTACATTGAGGCATCAACACTAGAAGAAGCTGCAAATAAAGCTGTTCAAGCACTTAAAGGTTTGGAGAAATAATAATGGCCATATTGATTGATAAGAAATCAAAAATAATCATCCAAGGGTTTACTGGTAAAATAGGAAGTTTTCATGCAGAAGAAATGATTGAG
>CEWB01014485.1_pt1 | contig 11207 bp, 15 predicted proteins | sample 530831 | NCBI WGS metagenome assembly CEWB01 (sample SAMEA2621013, study PRJEB7988) | marine metagenome | biome: marine biome (ENVO:00000447); feature: surface water layer (ENVO:00002042); material: "saline water (ENVO:00002010), including plankton (ENVO:xxxxxxxx)" | depth 5 m | reverse complement strand
TGAAAATTTATCGCAAGCTTTAGAATTAATTATTAATTAAATTCACATTAAAAAGAGTGCATAAAGTAATCTGAAATTTTTCAAATTTGGATAATGATATTTTTTGATTAAGTATGTTGTTTGGTTGATTGCTAATAATTTTAGATAGTAATGCATAGTATATGTTGGCCATAATAAGTCCTGGTTTTTGATTTTTTTTATCAATATCAGGTAAATTTGTAATTGCTAGTTTATAAAAATAGATGGCGCGTTTAGCTTGATCCAAAACTAGAGCTTCCATCTTTTTATCTTGAATAAAATTTAGAATTTCTGATTCAGTAATATTAAATTTTTTTAATTCTTCAAGAGGGATATAAATGCGATTTCTTTTTGCATCATCTCCCAAATCTCTAATAATATTTGTTAACTGAAGGGCAATCCCTAAATTATGTGCATATTTTAAAGTTGCATTATCTTCATATCCAAATATATGTACAGAAAGAATTCCAACAGTAGATGCGACCCTATAACAATAAAGCTGTAATTCTTTAAAATTCTTATACCGATTTAAGTCAAGATCCATTTCCATACCATCAATAATTTCAATAAAATAGGGCTTGCTGAGATTGAACTTTGAAATATAGGGTTTTAAAGCTTTTGTAACTTGGTGTTGAGGTTTATCCTCAAATAGTTGATCGATTTCAAATCGCCACCAATTTAATTTTTTCTTACTTTCCTCATATTCATCTGACTCATCAACGATATCATCAACTTCTCTACAAAACGCATATAAAGCAATAAGAGCATTTTTTTTATCTTTTGGTAAAAAGATAAAAGCTGACAAAAAGTTAGAATGACTTTTTTTTGTGACTTGATTGCAATATTCTTGTGGATTCATTTTAAAAGGATACATCGACAAAATAATACTAGCCAATCTAATTTTGATAATTTAGGAGGATTATTAAATAAATCACAATTATCTTTCTGCATTCTTTCAATTAATAAACTGATAGCAGCGAGCATAATCTTTATTTGAAGACTAAGCCTACCTTTTGTATTATTTTTTAATGGAACTCCTTTGATCAAGATTAGTTGAACTCTCTTTAACCAAAATCGTTTAAATATTTTCCAATTATTATTAAATGTTTTATTCTGAATATCTGAAATAGTCAGATTAAATCTTTTCATTTCAATTGTTGGAATATACAACCTATCCTTTAAGATATCTTCATTAAAATCTTGAGCCATTCCAATTAATGCAAAAGCCTGACATATTGCATTTGAATATTTTATATTTTGTTTAGTATTTTGTTTAAATAAGCTTAAAATCATTTCTCCTGCAGGAGCGGCAGCATTATCTATATAGTTCGTGAGTTGTGCAAAGTTATTATAACGATTTTTAGTAATATCTTGTTTGAAAGCTTTAATAAATCTTTCAAACAAATTAATTGAAATTGAAAAATTATCAATTATTTTAAAAATATCTTGAAATAGTGGGTCTACATTTTGATTATTGTTTTTGATTTTTTTTAAGTTTTTTTCGTAAACCTGAATCTGTATTAATCTTTCTTTCTTAGCTAAATTTCCTTCATCAGCAATATCATCGCCAGTGCGCGCAAAATGGTAGAGAATTATCGCGGCTTCTCGGATTTGTTTAGGGTATAAAAGTGTAGCCACAGGAAAGTTTTCATAATGCTTTTTCTTTTCCCTTCCTTGCTTCAAGGTAATATAATGTTTCATAAATAAAGTATGCCATAGTTAGTTTATTATATTTTTATCATAGGAAATTTATGTTTGGTGTTATCGGTGGAACAGGTTTAGATAAAATAGAAGGCTTAGTAGTTGAAAAACATGAAACTATTAAAACACCTTATGGAGAGACTTCAGAGCCATTAGCTTTCGGATCAATTGCTGGTCAATTAATGATTGTCTTTATAGCAAGGCATGGTAAAAATCATTCCATTGCGCCACATTTAATTAACTATCAAGCAAATATATGGGCGCTTCATTCTGTAGGGGTAAAGAATCTCATTGGCATAAATACGGTTGGATCAATTGATACAAAATTATTACCGGGTGATTTTGTATTTCCAGATCAAATTATTGACTATACATATTCCAGAAAAAATACTTTTTTTGATGGAGTAGACAATCCAATTCAGCATATTGATTTTACTTATCCATTTGATAGTAATTTACGTAATCATTTTTCGAAAGCTTCAAGGATGTTAGATTTAAAATTTCATACGAGTGGTGTTTATGCATGCGTCCAAGGCCCTCGTCTTGAGTCAGCTGCCGAAATTAATCGATATGAAAATGATGGAGCAGATATTATTGGAATGACAGGGATGCCGGAAGCTTCTCTTGCAAGAGAAATTGGTTTAAATTATGCATTAATATGTCCAGTTGCAAATCACGCAGCAGGAAGAGGGTTAAATAAAGATGGAATTTCTCATGAGGAAATTAATGCAAATTCAGAAAAAATGGCTTTAAATATAGAAAATTTAATAAAAGGAATTATTGAGTCTTATGGCAATTAGAGAAATAATCAAGATGGGCCATCCCTTATTGCTTGAAAAAGCAAAACCGGTTACTGAATTCGATACTCCTGAATTACATAAATTAGTGGAAGATATGATTGAAACAATGGAAGCAGCCAGTGGTGCTGGGTTGGCCGCTCCTCAGGTTAACGAAGGCATTCAATTAGTTATCTTTGGTTATGATACTGAAAGATATCCAGATGCCGAAGAAGTGCCATTTACTGTTCTAATTAATCCAATAATAAGACCTTTAACTAAAGAAACTGAGGATGGATGGGAAGGATGTCTCTCTGTTCCGGGCATGAGAGGTTTGGTCCCTAGATATAAAAAAATTAATTACAAAGGATTTGATCAATATGGCAAACCAATTGATAGGGATGTGGAAGGTTTTCATGCAAGAGTTGTGCAACATGAATGCGATCATTTAATTGGAATGCTTTATCCATTAAGAATAAAAGATTTAAGATTTTTTGGTTTTGAAGATACATTATTTTCTGAATAAGGCTTCAAGATAATTCTTCCATATGATAAAATTCGCACTCCGGAAGAGTGGCAGAGCGGTTTAATGCACCGGTCTTGAAAACCGACGTGGGTTCGCGCCCACCGTGAGTTCGAATCTCACCTCTTCCGCCATATAAATTATATTCTAAGGCAGAGAAAAAAATAAATGGAGAATATTATGATTGCAAGAGTAATATCAGGGTCGATTGGTTTAGTTTTACTTAGCTCAGCATTTCGGTGGATTTTAGATCCTGAAACTGCCGCAGCGGGTTTGGCAATGATATTAGTTGCAGGACCTGGAGATACGACTATGGGCATGAACACACAAATAGGAGATTTTACTGCTTTCTTTTTTACCGCAGGATTGATGGCCTGCATAGGTGCATATAGAAATCAGCATATTTGGCTCTATACAACATTAAGCCTGTTGGGTTCTGCTGCAATTTTTAGAATTTATGCAGGATTAGTTCATGGAGCAGACTTCCTAATTAAGGCAATAGCTATTGAGGTCATTGTTTCTTTATTTTTAGTTTTAAGTATCTTTCTAATGAAGAAATCTGAGTCTTAGTTTTACCTCAACAAGCTCTATTTACAAGATGCTCTTACTTTTAATTTCTGATTATTGTTACAAATCTAAATCTTGATTATCAATGAACTCTTGAGTTTTTTGTTGCTGGGCTACCCAGTTTTCAATTACAGCATAACTCCATAAGGTTGTTCTGTCGCCTATCTTGATAGCTGGGGGAAACTTTCCGTCTTTAATCCATTTCTTGAGGGTATCTTTGTCTATCTTTAGAGAGTTTGTAATGTCATCAATATTTAAGTAACTATCTTTCATACTCTAAATACTAGCAAAAATTTGAGTGCCATGCCTCTATATGTGGACAGGAGAGTTACATAGGAATTTAGTATACGATTTAGTTTTAAAAAATCACGATTTCACTCATTTCCCGCTTAATTTATAAAGTCTAGTATACAGTTTGGTTTTTCAACTCTACCTGACATTTGCCCGCTTAATTGTCTGGGGGTAAACTGGCTTTATGAAAAAAGGAACGGTAATTATATGGATTTATTAGATAAATTGGGCGGTTGGTTAATATTTTTCGCGATTACATGCATGTGGATTTACTTGACTATCAAAGACTATAGGGACTTAAATTATTATGAAAAAAGTATATTAAGAAAAAAATATTTAGAAAAGCGTCAAGCACTTCATTCTTCCAAATTTGAAGAAGAATCAATTCAGCTTGTTCAAAATACAATTAAGCTTATCAAAAAATATAAGCCTGAATGTATTCATTGCTTTTTACCCATTCATTCAAAAGGAGAAATAAATACTTTACCAATTATTGAGTATTGCTGGAAAAATAATATCAATGTTGTTATACCTATTAGTAACTTTGAAGACGGAACATTAAAAAATGCAGAATTTAGGCCTGAAACTAAAACAAAAAAAACAAAAAATAATATTACTGAACCAATTGATCCTATTTGGAAAAAAAACGATAATATTGAAATTGTAATTACTCCTCTTTTGACTTTTGATCCTAAAGGTTATCGAGTAGGTTATGGAAAGGGATTTTACGATCGTTTTTTTGCTTCTTTACATAAGGATGTAAAAAGAATTGGAATCAGCCTTTTTAAGCCTTGTAAAGGCATAGAAGATATAAGTGAACAAGATATACCTTTGACACATTGTGTTACTCCAAATAAAACCTATTCTTTTTAATAATAAATAATTAATGAAAATAAATAATTTTAATAATCTTCCAGAACTTTTTTTAAGTCAGTACAAAAAACAAAATAAAAATAAGATTTTTCTGACAAGTTTAAAAGATTCAAATAATTTTTTTACTTGGGAAAGAGCTTATTTATGTATAAATATTTTATCTAACGAATTTTCAAAATATATAAAAAAAGGTGACAGGTGTTTATTAATTTCAGAGAATAGACCTGAATGGATGATTACCGATTTATCGATCATGTTAGCTGGAGGTATAACTGTACCTGCTTATACAACTTACTTATCAAGAGACTATGAATACATTATTAAAGACTGTCAGCCGACTCTAATTATTGTTTCAAATGACAATCAATATTTAAAAGTTAAAAATTTATTAAAAAAAAATAAAACTATAAAACAAATATTTTCTTTTGATACTCTAACAAATATAAGTAAAAAAAGTTATGTACATATAAATAGATTATTTAATTCTGGTAAAAGTAGTTCATTGCATTTATCTGGCTTAAACAATAATCGGACTGATCCAGCGTGCATAATTTATACATCAGGAACACAGGGTGACCCCAAAGGGGTGGTCTTGAGCCATGGTGGAATTTTATCTAATTGTGAAGGAAGCTATGAATTATTCAAACCATTAATTACTAAAAACACAAAATTTTTAACATGGTTACCTCTGTCTCACTCTTATGAACATACTATTCAATTTATACAAATTATTACTGGTGCAGAAATCTATTATGCAGAAAGTATTGATAAGTTAATAAAGAATATGATTGATTGTTCACCTCATATTATGACAGCAGTGCCAAGGTTTTATCAAAATCTTTATCAAAAGATTAACTATTCTTTTAAGAAAGCAAGGGGCGTTAAGAAGATATTTATTCTTCAAATGTTGAAATTGGGGGCAAAAAAAATAAATAAAGATAAATTAACTATATCTGAAAATTTTTTAAATAAGATTTTAGATTACTTGGTTAGAGCAAAGATTAAAAAACAGTTTGGAGGTAATATTAAAGCTTTTATTTCTGGGGGCGGTGCGCTTGATAACCAAGTTGGTGTTTTTTTAAATGCAATTGGGCTTCCAACACTTCAAGGTTATGGTTTAACGGAAAGCTCACCCATTGTCAGTTGTAATCTAATTTCAGATATTAGACCAGAAACAGCGGGAGTTCCTTTTAGAACTAACGACGTAAAAATAGCCAAAGATGGTGAGATTTTAGTGAAGGGTGAAAATGTAATGCTTGGTTATTGGAATAATAAAGCTGAAACAAAAAAAGTAATTAAAGACGGATGGTTGCATACAGGTGATGTTGGTGAATTTGTTGATGGTTTTTTAAAAATAACAGACAGGAAGAAAGATATCTTAATTACACCAGGTGGCGATAATATATCACCGGCAAAAGTAGAAAATGAAATTATTAATTCTGATTTAATTAATCAAGCAGTAGTCTTCGGAGATAATAAGCCTTATTTGTCTGCAATTTTAGTCTTAGATAATCAAAAAAATATATCACAAGTTAAATTAAAAAAAGAAATTGATAAGATTAACAATGAGCTTACGAATATAGAAAAAATTAAAAAATATATATTAGCTAAGGAAATTTTTTCTATTGAAAATGGTTTATTAACACCTTCTTTAAAATTAAAAAGGCACAAAATTATCGAAAAATATAAGAAGGAATTAGAGAGCTTATATCACTAAATTTTATTTTTTAAGTTGCTGATCCTTGCCAGGTGCGTAAGTTTCTTTTGCTGATGGGAATGCTTCTGCATGAACATCTGCTGCAAACTGATTTACTGCATCTTTGATAAGATCGGCTCCATTCATGTATGTTCTTACAAATTTTGGCCTAAAGTCTGTAGAAAATCCTAGCATATCTGGAAGAACTAGTGCTTGCCCATCTACATCTAATCCTGCTCCGACACCGACTACTGGGATAGAAACTGCGTCTCTAACTGCGGCACCTACATGCTGAGGAACTGCCTCTAAAACGATTGCTATACATCCAAGCTTATCAAGTTTTTTGGCTTCTTCAATGATGCTAAGCTCACTTTCTTTGGTTTTACCCTGAGCTTTAAATCCACCGATTGCATTGTGATGAGATGGTGTAAGACCAATATGACCTATTGTTGGAATACCTGATTGAGATAGATGAGCATAAAGCTCTTCGTTTCCATCAACACCTTCTATTTTAAGTGCATTTGCTCCAGCCTTAATTAAGATTTCAACGTTATCCATTGCCTCCTTAAACCCTTTTCTGTTGCTCATGAAAGGCATACCAGCAATAAGGAATTTATCTTTTGCTCCTTTTTTTACCGCTCTGGTGTGCATCGCAATTGTTTCCACATCACAATTCATAGTATCTTCATGGCCATGCACTACCATAGCCAAATCATCACCAATTAAAATACCGTTTACATCTGTTTCGTTAAGAATCTTTGCACTCCAGTATTCATGAGAAGTAACAACTACAATTTTCTTTCCTTCTGCTTTTAATTTTTTGAAATTTTCTAATACACTCATAATCTTTTCCTTTAATTAATTAATTTTATTGTGATGATTAACCATGAGCAATGGGGCATAATTAAAGATAATTACTTGTGCCTATGAGTAATAAAAGTAAATCACGTTTTAATCCTACTTTTGATTGAACGAGATTAATCATCATGTTCTAAAACAAGGTAAGACTTTTGGTCGTGATTTGCTTTGAGTTATTGATCGGGATTAACAATGGGTACTGTTATATGTACGATCATTCATCGATTATATAGTAATCAGTAAAATTCAACAAATTAACTAGGGAGATATATTATGGAATTGGTTTTGTGGTTAATACTCATTGCGGTTGGTATTTTTGTCATGTTCACATACGTAACAAAAGCTGTTAAATTCATTAAGACAGATAAAATTCATGACACTGCAAGAGAAAAAAAATTAAGAAAAGGGCAATTGGAAGAAGAGCAAGACATAAATAACAAGGAGAAATAATATGAGTACAACTTCTGACCTTAATGACTATAAAGCAATAACTAATTTGCTAACAACTAATTATCTAAAAGGTGCAATTTCAGGAAAAGGTTCTGAAATGAGACCTACATTTCATAATGACGCTTCATGGTATGGCTACGTTGGACAAGATTTGATTGCAGGACCAATTCAAACTTTATATGATTGGCATGATGGTAATGGTGCAGCCACAGATTTGGTTTATAGTATTTCAAAAATAGATATCCAAGGCACTATAGCAAATGTAAGAATTGAGCTTGATAATTGGAAAGGTTCTCGTTTCACTGATTTTTTAAATCTGCTTAAAGTCGATGGTAAGTGGCAGGTTATGAATAAAGTTTTTTATTTACATCCATAATAGAGTTTTGATGATAAAGCTTGAACACTTATTACCTTATTCTGTTCATAAGATTGAAGAGAAAGTTTCTATGAGGACTGAAGATTCTATACAAAAAGCTAAAGAAGAGCGATATTGGAATAATCACCATAAAAATAAAAGGACTAGAGAGGATTGATATGAAAAAACTAACCTTAGTATTATTAATAATTCCAATCTTAGGCCACAGTAAAGAAATTTTTATTAATGAACAAGGCGTAAGGATAGAATACTCTAAACCATCTGTTTCATGTATCTATGATAAAGAAGCTTTTGAAGGTTATTTAAACACTTGCCTTATCGTGCCTAATAAAGAAATATGTGCACAAACAAAATATGAAATGTATATTTGTAGTAATAAGAATGAGATTAAGAAATTAGAAGATAAATTAAAAAACTAATATAAAGTTTATTTTTTCTTAAATCGCATCAACATTTTTTTTTCAAAATCTAAGAAATATCTATACTGACCAAAAAAAGTACCAACAACAAGAAGAACAATTTGGTAAACAGGAAATATAATCAATATTTTAATTGTTAAATACAAAGAATAGCTATCAATAAATTCATTAATTTTTAAAAAATTAATGATTGGCCCTGAAACAATCACCGATAAGGTTCCACTAATAGCAAAAACTAAAAAAATGATGAATAAATGCCAATTACTTTCAGCTTTAAATGACTTTCTTAACTTATTAATCATATTTTTCCTAGGGGATTGATATAAAAAAAAGGGTAACAATTACCCTTTTTTTATATATTATATGATGAATTAGCTATCAGAGCCAATATCATAAAGTTCTTTTTCTACCTCTAAAATTTCACCTGTTACAGCATCAACTTCTACTTCATATTCATGACCTTTCTTAGCGACATAAATATCGAACTCATATACAGGTTTGCCATTCTCCATTGCATATTCACGATCTACAACTTTACCGTTGTATTTTTTTAAGGCAATCTTTTCAGCTTCATTTTCAGATATCTTAGCTGCAGCAGAAAATTCTTTATTGCCTTTTTTAAGCTCTACTTCGTAATCATGAAGCGTATGTTTTCTTGCATCACATTCGATTTCAATTTCTTTACCATTTTTTGCCATTACATCAAATTCATAAATAAGTCGGTTTTTTTCAATTTCAGCTTCCATTGAAACAATGTGACCTGGATATTTTTCCATCACATTCATAACGCACTTATCTACATCACTTAATTCCACTTTGTCATGAGCTGCATTCACAGAAGATGATGCTAAAGCTGCAATAATTAATAATAATTTTTTCATTTTTTTTCCTAGATTTAATTTAATTTCAACAGACAGTAATAAAACCTCTTAGTTCATTCATATTTATTTGAAATCCACATTGATTGATAGGGTTCTAGTGTTATTTTCTCATGAGTGCTATTTAAAGGTTTCTTCTCAATTAAATCAATCCATGAATCTGTTTCAATTAAATTGAGGTCAGATAATTGTACGAATATTTTTTGGTTAGAAATATTATTGATAGCAAAAATACTTTGTTTACGATCAAGACTTTGTCGCCATAAAGCAAGAATACTATTTCCTAAGTTAATTGTAAATTGAGTTGCATTGGGATGAAAAGCAGGTTGTTCTTTTCTGATTTTTATCAAATCAATTAATTTTTTGTAGGACCTAGAATGATGATTATCTTCTGAAAGTTTTTGAATGAGGATATTCATATCCCATTGATGCCTATTAATAGATCTGTTTTGACCACTATGCTCTAATTTGTGAAAATCGTTTTCACTAGCAAGTAAGCTGTTTATATAAAAAGCAGGGATACCCTCTAATGAAAGCATAATACTGTGAGCAGCTATAAACCTTTTTTCTTGAAATCCATCACTATTATCTTTTATATGAAATTTTAGTGCATCAAATAAAGTTATGTTTAGTTCATAAGGGTATTGTGATTCTTTCGTAGATCGATAAGAAATTTTACCCCCAGATTTTTTTATTTTTTCTACAAGTGTTTCAATTTCAGATGAAGATAATATTTGTTCAACTGGTCTTAAACCTATGCCATCATGACTGGCTACAAAATTAAGATAAGTTGTACCAAACATGGCTGGAGGCATTGCCATCAACCATTGTTTAATTTTATTAGATTCCCCTTTTAAAAGGGTATAAATAATCAAAGGTGGAAGTGCAAAATTATAAACAAGATGAGCTTCATTTCGATTTCCAAAATAAGATAAATTCTCTCTATTTGGAATATTAGTTTCTGTAATTAGATAAATTTCATTAGAAAAGAAATCAATTAAAGTTCTTATCAATCTAATAATTTCATGGCCTTGAGGACGATTGATACAATTTGTCCCAAGCTCTTTCCAAATATAAGCTACCGCATCCAATCTAAATATTTTTGAGCCATGGTCAAGGTAAATACGAATAATTTTGATTATCTCAATCAATACATCGGGATTAGAAAAATCAAGATCTGGTTGGTCATGGCTAAATGTTGACCAAACATATTTTTTACCTTCAAGAGTATCTACTTCTTGAAGAAGGCTGCTAGTTCTTGGCCTTACTACATCTTTAATATCTGTATTTGGTTTTATTGAGAGATAGTAATTTTGACCTGGATTCTTACAATTTTTAAATTGGTCAAACCATTGACTTCTAGAAGATGTATGATTAATTACTAAATCAGTCATAAGTTTATATTTGTTTGCAATAACTTCAATATCTTCCCATGCTCCAAAGGTATCATTAATTTTTTTAAAATCGATTACAGCAAAACCATCATCGGAACTGAAAGGAAAGTAGGGTAGGATATGGACACTGTTAATATACGGAGCAATGTAGTTTTCTAAAAATTTATAGAGACTTTGCAATGGTACTTTTTCTTTTTCGAGGATACTATTTGCATAAGTTATAAGGATTACATCTTTTTGATCCCATTTACTTACATTAGGGTTCGGATAAATAGGATCATGATTCTTAAAAAAAATACTTATTATTTTATTTGTTAATTTTTCATTATCTTGATTGTTATAGATTTGATTAAGATGATGAAAAATTTTAGTACTGAGCTCATCAGC
>CEWB01054121.1_pt1 | contig 11378 bp, 8 predicted proteins | sample 530831 | NCBI WGS metagenome assembly CEWB01 (sample SAMEA2621013, study PRJEB7988) | marine metagenome | biome: marine biome (ENVO:00000447); feature: surface water layer (ENVO:00002042); material: "saline water (ENVO:00002010), including plankton (ENVO:xxxxxxxx)" | depth 5 m | reverse complement strand
CAATATTCGTCATAAGTTTATCCTTTTCTTGTAAGCACCAAACTTCACCAAACTTACAAAATAATTCTTATAGTAACATAATTACTTTTAAATGCACAAATAAATAATAATATTTCGTTTTAGACATTTTGTCACATATAAAATTACTTATCTTATTCACTTTTTGGTTGGGCTAATTTGGTATTTTGTTTAATTCCTATACTATTCTTTGTTTTTTGACATTATGTAAGTCCAGGATTTATAACATAATAGTACTGTCAACTTGAAGTGTTGGAAGGAGCGAATGTGAAAGAAAGATGTCCTTGGCCTGGAAGTGACCCTCTATATATTACATATCATGATAACGAATGGGGCGTACCAGAGCATGATAGTAAAATGCTATGGGAAAAGCTAACACTTGAAGGCTTTCAAGCCGGTTTGAGCTGGATTACTATCCTAAGGAAAAGAGAGGCATTCAGAGCCGCCTTTGATAATTTTCAACCAGAGGTAATTGCTAATTATAATGATAGGAAAATTAACTCCCTAGTAAAAAACAAAGAGATAGTTAGGCATAGAGGAAAAATAACAGCAACAATTAGTAACGCTAAAATATACCTAGACATTGAAAAACGGAAAGGATTTAATAATTTCCTATGGGAATACATCCAGTTCAAACCCCTACAAACTCATCCGGTTAGCCAAGCAGATGTTCAGACTCAATCTCCGTTATCACAGAAAATTTCTAAAGATTTAAAAAAACTTGGCTATCGTTATTGTGGTCCAACAATTGTTTATGCATTCATGGAAGCCGTTGGTATGATAAACAATCACTTAATATCTTGTCATCGGCATACCGAAGTTCAAAACAGGCAAAGTTACAACCAATCTGGCACCTGATCCCTATCAATCATTTCTTGAATAGTGGGTCTTGCTCTAATCAATAGAAACTTATCACCATTAACAAGCACCTCTGGGACAAGAGGCCTTGTATTGTATTCCGATGCCATTACGGCCGCATAAGCTCCAGCAGATTTAAAAGCCAACAGATCATCCTTTTTCATATCAATTATTTCTCGTTGAACCGCAAATGTATCTCCCGTTTCACAAACTGGACCCACAACATCATACAATGAAGAAGAACTCTCAATATTCTCTGCAATTGGTATAATTTCATGATGAGCTTCATAAAGAGCAGGTCTAATTAGATCATTCATAGCCGCATCGACTATTAAAAAATCCCTCCCTTCACCCTTCTTAAGGTAAATTACGGAGCTAATTAACAAACCGGAATTACCGACAATCCAACGCCCGGGCTCTAATTCTATTTCACAACCTAAATCTTTAAAAATTTCAGTAACCAAAGCGCCATATTCTAAGTGAGAAGGTATTTTTGTATCGTTCAGCCCATAATCTATGCCCAATCCACCACCCAAATCTATCCTAGAAATTTCATGCCCATCCAACCTCAAATCCATTGCTAACTTATGTATTTTTAAGAATGCTGCACGGTACGGCTCTAAATCTAATATCTGACTTCCTATATGAACATCAATCCCAACAATTTTGACTGACGGTAACGATGCGGCAAATGCATAAATTTCCCGCGCATTAATGATGGGAATGCCAAACTTATTTTGAGATTTTCCAGTTGATATTTTTGAATGGGTTTTTGCATCAATATCCGGATTTACTCTTATTGTTAACGGAACTGTTACATTAAGATTCGAGGCAACCCGTGAAATTTCGATTAATTCAGGTTCACTTTCAACATTAAACTGCCTTACTCCACCGCTTATCGCCAGATGTATCTCTTCATTTGTTTTACCAACACCAGAAAAAACAATACGATCACTTGGAATACCTGCTGCCTTAGCACGTAAATACTCCCCACCTGAAACCACATCCATCCCTGAGCCAAGGTTTCCTAATATCTTTAATATTGCTTGATTTGAATTGGCTTTCATAGCGTATGAAATCGAGCAATTTAATTTTGAAAAGGCTTTTGAAAAAGATTGATAGTTTTTTTCAATCGCCCTTTGGGAATAAACATAAAATGGAGTTCCAACTGAGGAAGCAATCTCTCTAATAGCCACTTTATCAACGTGAAGCTCTCTCTTCTTGTAATTAAAATTATCCATAATCTTCTTCTTAGTATTTAATTAAAAGGTCGTTTATGATTAAACTTTAAAATTGTAAAACAATTTAACTGCTAATTTCAGTGGAGCTTCCAGGTCTAGTCGGATCCCCAGCCACACCACAAGAAACCAAAACAGTAAAAGAAAGTAAAAGTATTATTTTTAACAATTTCATAAAGATAACTTCTTTCTCCAAGTTAAAACTTGCTTTCTAACTTCTTCTGGCGATGTACCGCCATAACTAGTTCTAGAAGCAACTGAATTCTGTACACTCAATACGGAATAAACCCCCTTGTTTATTAGACTGTTAGCTTTCTGCATATCATCAAGACTAAGATCCTTTAACTCACAACTATTCTCTTCTGCACGCTTTACTAGTTTACCTGTTATTTCATGAGCTTCTCTAAAAGGTATTTTTATATTTTTTACTAACCAATCAGCTAAATCAGTTGCCGTTGAAAAACCAACAGACGCTGCTTTTTCCAAATTGGTTTTATTTGGTTTTAATTCGTTAAGCATCCCTGTCATAACCTTGAGTGATAAAAGCAACGTATCAGCTGCGTCAAATACTTGCTCTTTATCCTCCTGCATATCTTTTGAGTATGTCAGAGGTAATCCTTTCATTGTAGTTAATAATGCCACTAAAGACCCATTAATTCGAGAAACTTTGGCTCTAATCAACTCAGCCGCATCCGGATTTTTTTTCTGAGGCATAATAGAAGACCCACTTGAAAATCTTTCTGATATTTCAACAAAATTAAACTGAGCAGAGGACCAAATCACTAGTTCCTCTGAGAAACGACTTAGATGTGTTGCGCAGATTGCTGAGCAAGTCAAAAATTCTAAAGCAAAGTCTCTATCTGAAGTACTATCAATAGAGTTAGCCATGGGACGATCAAAGCCAAGTATTTTTGAAGTAGTATGCCGATCAATTGGGAAAGAGGTTCCAGCTAGTGCTGCCCCACCCAATGGACACTCATTTAGTCTTCGTCTTGCATCTTCAAACCGCGCAAGATCTCTCCCAAACATTTCAACGAAAGCCATCATATGATGGCTCCAGCTCACTGGTTGAGCAACCTGCATATGTGTAAAACCTGGCATTATAAGATCACTATTCAAATCAGCTTGATTTATAAACGCCTCAATCAATTTTCTCAAATCACTAATGGCTATGTCTATATGATTACGAACCCACATTCTAAAATCCAGGGCAACTTGGTCATTTCTAGATCTTGCAGTATGTAATTTCCCCGCGGTGCTTCCAACAAGTTCAGCAAGACGAGCCTCAATATTCATGTGAATGTCTTCTAATGAAGGTTTGAATTCAAACTTACCCTCTTCGATCTCAAGTCTTATTTTAGCCAATCCCTCACAAATCAAATCAGCTTCACTGAACTCAATAATTCCCTGTTTTGCCAACATATTTGCATGTGCAACAGAACCCTCTATATCTTGCTTATAAAGACGTTTATCAAAATTAATCGATGCATTAATGCTTTCCATAAGCACATCGGGGCCCTCATCAAAACGACCACCCCACATCAAGTTAGTTTTTACTTTTTTAGCCATAGTATATCTCTAGAACTCTAATCCCAAATTAGCTTTCGCTTATCACAACTACTGACCGTATACTTTGAGTTGATCTAAGGTGCAAATTATTAAGAATACTTATTTGTTATCCGTGTTTTTTCTTAAAAATAGTAATTGTGAATAAAAATAAGAAAGTGATTGATAATTTTGGTATTCCTAGATTATCTAAATAGAAAATATACAAGCTCACAATATCCACTAATTAGATCATAAAGGATAGATTATGAATAAATTAAAGCCGATAGCTGCCTTTCCCAACCCAGATCTGCATGTCACTCAAGATAATAAACCCAGATGGCACCAACCCAAAACAAGACGACATGGATTTCATAATTTGTATAGAATCCCCCGTTACTCCGTATCGTTTAGAGCAGCTAAAGTTTTACATCTAGAAACAAATATTAACGCTAGCATTGGTATGCGTCCTGATGTCAAAAAAATGACTGAAACAAACCATTTTTCTGGTATGGTGGTTTTAAAAGGTCAAGAATTAATTTTTGAACGTTATGCCGATGATTTTCACCACACACACCCGCATACGATAATGTCTATTAGCAAAATGACACTTAATTTAATTTGTGGAGAATTAATTTCACAGGGCTTATTGGATCCAAACAAAAAAGTAAAAGAATACTTACCAGAAATCGGGACAGGTTATGCAGAAGCAACAGTCCAACAAGTGTTAAATATGGACTTATCTAACAACTATTCAGAGGATTACTCAGACCCATTTGCAAGCAGTTTTATTCATGAAACAACTTTAGGTTGGCGTTTGCCATCAAAAGAAATCCCAGAAATAAACCAAAAAACCTTTTTATCCTCGATCGAACAGATAGGATCCTCATTAGAAAATAAAACAGGCTATGCTGACTATAAATCGGCAAATACAGATGTTTTAGCATGGGTGGCAGAAAGTGTTAGCAAGCGTACCTTACGAGAATGGATGATCAATATTGTTGAAGCGATTGGAATCGAAGGAAACTGGCATATGCATACAGATCGAGACGGCTTCCCTGTTGTTGACGGTGGCGTAAACCTATGCGCTAGAGACTTAGCCCGTTTTGGTCAACTTTTTTGCCGATTTGGTATGGGCGCAGATGGAAATCAAATTGGGAGTAAGAAATATATTGAAGATACACGAAAAAATCCTGGACCAAAAAATCTTCCACCCAAGGACTTTTATAATTATTCAAACCAGACTATGACGGACGGTACCTGGTTGGGGCATGGCGGCTATGGGGGTCAGTTTATGCTAGCAAACCCTGATACTGGCATCTCAGTTTCTTTCTTTTCTGTTTTGCAAAACAAAGATGCTTTAGATTTAGATTATTCCGTAGATATGGTAAAAATGATGGAGAAAATTAGCCAAGAATATTAACTTTTTTCTTGAAATATTCAAAGCAAAATAAAGATATTATAACCAAGAAAAACCCAACCCACTGAGGGGCTGAAAAAAATTGATTGAAAAGCAAGTAGGCTAGTATAGCCGAAAAAATTGGATCAACTGACGTAAGCATCGAAGCTCTAGTTGCTCCTATTCTCTGCATACCAGCGAAAAAAAACACCCAAGCACCTATATTAAAGACTCCATTCAAAGCCATTGCAACCCATCCCATATTTGACTGAGGTGGAAGATATTTACTAAACGATGTAAGTATTATTAACAGAAATAACAGACCCCAAGCATTCAAATAAAACGTTGTCGTTAATGCTCCAATTTCATTGGTCATTTTCTCTGATAGAAATGTAATAATTACTGCGAAAATCATGCCTATCAAACTGAAAAAAATACCAAGAAAACTAACACTAGATTTATCACTCAGGATTAAAAGGCTTAACCCAATTAAAACAAAAAGGATGCAGAGCCATTGTATCAAGCTCACAATTTCGACACCCCTTAGATGTGAAATAATAGCTATTACAACAGGGAAAAGACAAAGAATTAAAATTGATAAACTTATATCGATATAGATAATGGCCGCGTATAATGCTGCAATCATTCCCAAGGCTAATAATCCATTGATAATTGATATTAAGATCAAAGATTTGGGTAAAAAAAATGAAGTGCGGGTTATTAATAACAAACTAATCAGTAAAACTAATCCAATTATTCCTCTTGTTACCATCAGGGTTATCATCCCAGCGCCATCAGACATGGCGAATTTTGCTGAATTTGGTAAAATAGCAACGCTCAAAGAAGCCAATAATATATAAAAAATCCCTATTAAATCACTATTGATCTTTAAACTCATTTTATAACCTTTTCAAAAAAGGGGCCCCTAAAAAGGGGCCCAATTTCAGAAATATTTGTATTAGATCAATCAGGAACCCATGAAGACCAAACGTCTCTGTTTGCTTCCATCCATTCCGCTACTACTTCTTCAATATCACGCCCATCAATATCAATGGCTTTAATCATTCCAGCTTGCTGAACATTTGTAATTGAAGCATTCATAATCATTTGTGAAGCCTCTGGATGCTCAGTTAACATTCCTGGACGACCCGCATTATATGTGATGTCCACATCCCAACCAGACGCTGGCCATTCAACACTACCAAATGCTGGAAGTTCTACTGAAACCAAATCTAAGACAGCAAAGATCCAATGTGGTGTCCATGCATATAATACAAACGGCTCTTTACGCTTATACGCAGCTTGTGCTTCAGCCCAATGTGCTGTTTCAGAACCAAGCTCTATAGCCTTAAAATTAACGCCATTCATATCAAGTCTATCTTGGTCACGGCATTCCCAAGCTGGCGTTGGACAACCTAACAAACGACCCTTAGCACCAGTATCCATACCTTTAAAGAGATCAACGTGATCATTTAAATCCGAAAGCTTTGGCTCATTTTTGATTGGTCCACCATTTTTTTCAATCAAATATGAAGGAATCCAATAACTACTTGTTCCAATAGGACCAGCATCACCTAATTTTACAATACTGCCATCTCCACCCCATTCTTTGATGTAGATATCATTTGTAGTTGAATAAGAAGGCCAGCTTTCACAATGAAAGTCTATGTCACCAGCACGTTCCCCCTCGGCCACACCAGGGCCAGAAGGCATTGTAATCCGTTTAACTTTATAACCCATCTCGTTCTCAAGAACATAATGGATCACTTCACAAGTAACGGCACCACCAGTCCAATCAGGAACAGGTGCTCGAAGCATGCCACCAGCCGAGGCTGATCCAGCAAATCCAATCGCAAGCATTGTTGCGAAAAAGCTTGTTGTTAATTTATTTTTTAAATTCATATAGTTTCTCCCAGTTGATTATTACACTTCAAATAATTTTCTCAATAACGATAAGATTTTAATTCTCTTTTATTATCGTACCCACTCTAAACCAATCCTACAATCACTACAATCCCAGTGCTTTTCGTTGATTAACTGTCCAGGCCTGAGTAAGCCTATCAAGTAAAATAGCCAGCAGAACAATTCCGATACCTGCAATCAAACCTCTCCCTGTATCAGCTGTTTCCATTGCACGAAAAACCTCTTTACCCAAACCCTCTCCTGCAATTAACGGAGTAATTACTTGCATCGCAAGCGCCATAATTACCGCCTGATTTACACCAAGCATAATTGAAGGAGATGCCATTGGTAATTTAACCTTTATTAGGCTCTGAATTTCAGTAGAGCCAAAAGAATCTGAAACTTCGTTAATTTGCTTAGGTAATTCTCGCAATCCCAAGTTGGTCATTCGCACCATAGGTGGCAATGCATATATAACAGTAGCAATTACCGCTGTTACACGATTACCACCAAAGAAATACAAAACTGGAATTAGATAAACAAATGCAGGCATTGTCTGCATCGTATCAAGTATTGGTCTAACAACATTATCAACAGTCTTATTATACGCCGCCAAAATACCTAACGGTAATCCAATCACAACACACACAACAACTGACGCAACGATTGCAGCAAGGGTCTGCATAGTAAGCTCCCAAACGCCAGAAAGGCCAGTAAAAAACAACAAACACACCGCTATAATTGCAAAAATCATGCCTGCTGAATAAAATGAAATAACAAAAAAAGCTCCCAAGACAAATAACCAGGGAAGACCAATCAAGAACACTTCAAGTGGATTTAAAATATAGAAAAATATGAATTCCTTTAAACCCTTTGTGAACCCATAAAAATAAGGATTAACAATAAGGGTATCAATCGCATTATCTATTGGTTTTCGGATCGTAAACTGCCAATCTTTCGGAAAATATCCAATTTCCATTATCCAAGAATCCCAAATCAAAACCAATATAATTACAAAAAGGCTAGACAATAAAAATCTAAAACTTCTTACTAAAATGCCAATAGATAATGCATGATTTTTATTAAAAATTTTAACTAGGCGTTCACAAAGAATTGCCAAACTTTCGACAAAATAATACCCTAACACAGCAACAGAGACCCAAATAATGTCTATCATTTTTTCAAAAAATATTGCGATTTTATTTTGTGCTAACCTCTGCGGAAGAAGACGAAACTTCATCTCCGTATTATCTTTAAGCACATCACTTTCTTTTGGATGACTCATGGCAAGAGACAATCGATCAAAAATTATAGCCATGAAAACAATACATAAACCACCCTCAACAGACCAACCTACTTTAAGTCTCTTTAAGGCTTTGTATACTTCTTCTCCCAATCCACCAGCACCAATAAATACAGCGAGTACTGCCAATCCCAAAGCCATCATAATTGTTTGATTTATACCTAACATGATTGAAGGTAAGGCTTGAGGTATTTGAACTTTGAATAAAGTTTGCAGTCTTGAAGATCCAAAACTTTCAGCAACTTCAATAGTTGTTTCTGGAACTTGACGAATACCTAGATTTGTTAACCTAACAACAGGAGGCATCGCATAAATAATGATAGCCATTGCTGCAGGAGGGCCACCTATGCCAAAAAATACAATCGCTGGAAGCAAGTATACAAAAGATGGCATTGTCTGCATTGTGTCCAAAACTGGTCGAACACTTGCTTCCAACACATCATTTTGAGAACAAAGGATACCTAAAATAATCCCAAAGAAACATGAAAATAAAACCGAAATGCCCATTAATGCCAGAGTTGACATTGCCGGATCCCACATATCCATCATTCCCCAAAACAACACGCCAAACAATGTAAACAGCGCCAACCGTAAGCCACCATAATGTAAGGCTGGTAAAACCAACGCTAAAGTAACAACTGGCCATGGTTTAAACCATAAGAACATCTCTAGTTGTTCCAAATAATAACCTACAAAGTTTGATGCTGCTCGTGTGTAAGCTTTTGCATGAATTTGTAACCAAGTTTCACCATTATTAATAATCAATTGAAAATCAAATTGATCCGAAATAGCTTCTGGAAAGACATATCTAAATCCGATAATGAACCAAACGATGATTGAAATTATAAGGCCGAGTATAATATAAATTGGTACTGAGTAATCAACTCCACCAAATAAAAAAGGTTTTTTTAAATCAAAAGCTGATGATAGGTCGCTCATATCAATCCATAAAAAGTGGTAACCTATAGAATTTAACCAAAAAATCTTTTTGTAAAGTGATTATTTTTATTTTTTTACTTGCCCTTAGGTAATTATCAAACTTTACTGCACCAAATACGGAGAATTCGAAATATGTCAGAAGCTAAGTTAATATGTAATAATGTTTGGAAAATATTTGGTAGCAATCCAAAGCGTGTCTTAAATGACCATGATCACTCAAAGTCTAGAGCAGAAATTCAAGCGGAAACAGGGCATGTCGTTGCTGTAAAGGATGTTTCTTTTGAGGTTAAAAAAGGTGAATGCTTCGTTGTTATGGGTTTATCTGGATCAGGCAAATCAACTCTTGTGCGATGCATTTCAAGATTGATTGAACCTACTGGAGGACAAGTCATAATCAATGGTGAAGATGTAACTATGATGGACAAAAAGGAGTTAAGAAACCTTCGACGCCATAAAATGGCCATGGTTTTTCAGCATTTTGGATTATTTCCACATAGACGAGTTATCGACAATATTTCATATGGTTTAGAAGTTAGAGGTGTTGGAAAGTTAGATCGAATCGATAAGGCAATGGAGATCTTGAAACTTGTTGGACTTGAAGGTTGGGATCAGATGTATCCAAGAGAGCTGTCAGGAGGTATGCAACAACGGGTGGGATTAGCTCGTGCAATGGCTGTTGATCCAGAAATATTGATATTTGACGAGCCTTTTTCTGCATTAGATCCATTAATTCGTAGAGAAATGCAAGATGAGCTTTTAGAGTTACAAAGCAAATTACAAAAGACTCTCGTTTTTATAACTCATGATTTCTTAGAAGCTATAAAAATGGGTGATAATATTGCTATCATGAAAGATGGTCAAATCAGTCAGGTTGGAACACCCGAAGAAATTGTAGCAAACCCGGTAGATAAATATGTGAGTGACTTTACAGAAGATGTTCCTAGGTACAAAGTCTTATCTGCAGGAAAAGTAATGCGCGCCACCAAGCAAAAGTCGATCCCCAAGGGTTATGACCCAATATTAGATAATGCAAAAATTGATAGCTTAATAGATATATGTGCCGATAGTGACATAGCGCTTCCAGTTACTTGCAATCATACCGGAAAAATACTTGGTGAAATAGATCGTTCAATAATTATGAAAGCTATGAACAGTCGAAGTTAATCATTTTGCATAATAATTTTTTATAATACCCTAGTTGGTGTCGTTAATAGAAGAGAATAAAGAAAGAAAGAACCTACACTTAAAACACGAATCAATTAATAATTTGGGAGAAACTTATGTTAGATCAAGATAAATCACTCAGCTCATATAAAAAGCCTTTATCAGATGTACCGGAAGAATCTTTCACGCTACCTTCATACATGTATACCGATCCAGCGATTTTTGAATTAGAAAAAGAAAAAATCTTTTATAAAACCTGGCAGTATGTAGGGCACAAAAGTCTGTTCTCAAAGCCAGGGGATTATCAGACTTTAAGAATTTGCGATCAACATATTTTTGTGATCATGGGAGACGATTATAAATTGCGTGCTTTTTATAACGTATGCCAACACCGTGCTCATGAACTATTACCTGAAGGTTTTGGAAATGTCGCAAGAGCAATTATTTGCCCTTATCATGCATGGACATATGAAAAATCTGGTCAATTACGTGGCGCTCCACGATCTGAAAGTCGGCCAAGTTTTAATAGAGATAACTTTTCCCTAAAACCTGTGCGTCTCGAAATGTTTTTAGATTCTGCTTTTATAAACCTAGATGCAAACGCCACCGCACTTTCGGAAATAGCTGGCGATCTTGAAGAAGATATTAAGAAGCGCGTTCCATTCTTCGACAAGCTGCATAAACCTCAGGCAAGGTTCGTAGCAGATGATTTAGGTTTAACAAAAATAAACGCGGGTTGGAAAGTTGTCGTAGATAATTACGTCGAATGTTACCATTGTGACCATGCCCATCCAGATTTTTGTGACATAATCTCTATGGACACTTACCAACATGACACATTTGGGCTGTGGGCGAGACAGTTAGGTGAAGATATAAAAGACGATAATACTGCTTATAAATTAAAACCAAATGATCCCTTTAAGAAATCAGCGTTCTGGTTTTTGTGGCCCAATACAACCATAAATATCCTACCAGGCGCAGAAGTTTTAAATTTTGCCATAGTAAGACCAAC
>CEWB01101381.1_pt1 | contig 11382 bp, 12 predicted proteins | sample 530831 | NCBI WGS metagenome assembly CEWB01 (sample SAMEA2621013, study PRJEB7988) | marine metagenome | biome: marine biome (ENVO:00000447); feature: surface water layer (ENVO:00002042); material: "saline water (ENVO:00002010), including plankton (ENVO:xxxxxxxx)" | depth 5 m | reverse complement strand
AATAAATAATAAATAAATAATAAATATTTATTAATTATAAAATGAAATTATTAAAAGATTCACAGGATGTTGTTGAATATATTTTACCAAATTACAATAAATGTTTATTGAAACAATACAAGGTTTCTACATACAACAATAAATCATCAAAACTATTAAAAATATTATATTCTGATATGGTAATTGCCAACAAACATTTTCATAACAATAAAAAAAAGATTTATATTACCATTAAAAATAAACAAAATTTTAATATACCTGTTTTTGCAACATTATATATGCCAAATAACATTAAAGAATACATTAATTGTTCTGGTTTCTATCAAGTAAATTATAATTTTGTTATTAATAAAAGAAAAATAAATATTTACATAATGATTTACAATATAAATGAAGACATAGAAAAATACAACTCTTGGATTTATAATATGTATTTAATATTATACATTTGTTCAATATATTCTACAAGCGAATGTTCAAAAGAACTAAATATATATTTATTTCCAACCCATTATAAAAAAATACTTCCTACAAATACAAATACTATCGGTCCAGCAAATGTTAATACTGCTTACACTAAAAGATGTCAACCCAATGGAGAAATTGTTATTTATCGCTTAGAGGAGTGGTTTAAAGTATTTATACACGAGTGTATACATTCATTCGGATTAGATATAAATCATAATATTGAAGAAAATATAAATAAGAAATTATCAGATTTTTTTTCAGTAAATATTAATTTTTCTATTTCGGAAGCATATACAGAGAGCTGGGCAAGGATATTAAATATTGCCGTCGCATGTTTTAATAATAAAAATAAAAATAAACCACAAGATAGTGAAACATATTTTATTTCCCAAACTAATTTTTTCTTACAATTGGAGAAAATATTTTCAATAATGCAGATGAATAAAGTGTTGGACAATATGAATTTAACATATAATCTTATTACAAATAAAAGTAAAAATAGTATAATAATTTGTCAAAATTTATATAAAGAAAATACACACGTATTTGGTTATTACATTTTAACTGCTATAATTATAAATAAATCGATAGAGTTTATGGATTACTGTATGAAAAATAATCCATGCTTTTTAAAATTTAATCAAACAAATAATAATGCTAACGAATTCGTTAAATTTATAAAACAATCCTATAAAGCAAAAATGTTAACGCAGTGTGGAAAAAATATCGATATGGATAATGACAACACAAACAATTTTATTAAGAATAATATTAGGATGTCGGCAATTGAATTTATATAATTTATATTTTTATTTTACGATTCTTTTTATTATGAACATGACATACCTGTTTATTTTTTAGTGGTTGATTTCTACATTTTTTCCCTGTTTTACATAAAGCGGAACAAATATATTTAAAACTCCCATTTCCAATACTTATTTTGTTGTTTCGCCACATTTTACTTGCTTGATCGAAATCAATATTTACGTCATACATTAAATATTAAATATTATATAAATTATTTGGTATAATATTTATGTTAATTTTATAAACATTATTTATAAAATTGAGTTATAAAGGCAAATTATAAAAATAACTATAATACTATCTTATGGGAATTAAAAATTTAAATAAACTAATAAATGATGAATGTGGTGACATAATTATTAAATGTAATTTTGAACAACTGAGAGATAAAATAATAGTTATAGATACGAGTATTTACTTATATAAATTCAAAGGGAACACAAATTTATTTGGTTATATGTATCAAATGTTGTTGTTGTTTAAAAAATATAACATATGTCCAATATTTATATTTGACGGAAAACCTCCTGAAGAAAAAAGAAACTTACTTGATGAGAGAAAAAAAGAAAAGAATATTTACCAACAAAAAATAAAAATTATAGAAAATACATTGAAATGTGATAGTAACGAAGGTGGTAATTATAATGAGTTTATAAATGAAGAAACACAAAATATACATTTACAATTGTTATCATTAAAAAAACGAGCTGTTAAAATTAATCGTCACGATATTAATAATATTAAAACCTTATTTGATATGTGTAATATTATTTATTTTGATGCAAATGGAGAAGCAGACGTGTTATGTGCGAATTTAGTTAAAAATGATATAGCGTGGGCGTGTCTTAGCGACGATACCGATTTATTTGTATACGATTGTCCGCGAGTTCTCCGCTGTATCGACATGACAAATGAAAATATATTATTTTACGATACAAGAAAAATCTTAAACAGATTAAATTTAAGTTATAAAGAATTTCGAATGATATGTGTTGCAAGTGGTACAGATTACTTAATTAATAAATGTAAAAATCACAACATTACTTACATAATGAAATTATATAGAGAATATAAAACAAACGAATATGTCAAAAGTGATTTTTATAAATGGTTGCAAGAAAATAAGATAATTACAAATTACGCATTATTAAATTACATTGATATGATGTTTAGTGATGAAAATAATAATTTGAGTAATTATAAAAATGTTTTAGAAAAAAAATATATATCAAATGACAATATAATAAATTATAATATGAATATTAATAATGTAGAAGTTAAGAAATTTCTTAAAGACTATAATTTTGTATTTATTGCAGGATAATAAATATTTAAATAATCTTAAAAGATTATAATATATATATATATATACATACATACATCATGACCGATTTTTTAACAGATAAAAATCAAAATGCGAGCGATAAAGGTAATAATATTATAAATGATATAAATGATATAAATGATACAAACAATATCACAAAAACAATGCCTGAATTAGATAGAAATATCTTAAAAAAAAAGAATAAAAAAAATAAGGCAAAAAAAATAAGGCAAAAAAAAATAAAAATCAGCGAAAATGATTTTTATATTCCTTCATTTAAACAGTATGAGAATTTGCATTGTTTTGATTATAAAATAACTTTTTTAAAGGATATATGTAAACATTATAAATTAAAAAAAACAGGCAATAAAGACGAATTAATATCGAGAATATACAATTTTTTATATAATTCTTATAATATCAGTAAAATACAAAATTTATGGAAAAAATACATTTTGATTAAATATAATAAACTAAGAGGTCCTGCAATATTTAATCGTAAAAAATGTGTTAACGAAACAGATTTTTATACATTGGAGGATTTAAAAGATATACCATATAAACAATTTTATAGTTTTAAAGACGATAATAATCAAATATTCGGTTTTGATATATTATCAATTCATAATTTATTATTTAAATTTAATAAAAAATCAACAAATCCGTATAACAGACAACCTTTTCCAACGAGTCTAATTGACGATATTAAAAGAATAAAAAGTCTATCAGTTATTTTTAATGATAAAATACAATTTATAATTGAAGAACCTCATGAAATACCAAAGGGTAAAAAATTGGAATTGCGAGCGGTGGCGTTATTTCATGATATAGATGTGTTGGGCAATTATACTGATTCCAATTGGTTTAATTCGCTAAATAGGGTTGCTCTAATAAAATTTATGCGCGAACTTATTGATATTTGGATGTATAGAGCACAACTAAGTATTACAATAAAAAGAGAGATATGTCCACCAAATGGAGATCCATTCCGATTTTTTAATGTTCAATTTATGAATTCTTCTAATTTTGAAACATTAAAAGAAAATGTTCTAAATATCATAGAAATTTTTGTTAAACGCGGTGTAAATAACGAAAGTAAAATTTTAGGAAGTAATTATATATTATGTGCTCTCACATTAGTAAATAACGATGCTGCAACAAGTTTACCTTGGTTATATCAATCGGTTGCCCCACATTAGCGTTAAAACTTGGGGTCCAGAGTGCGAATATAATATATAATGCGTTAAATAACTTAAAAAAGTTTCTATATAATAGAATATAATGCCCAGAAGCAAACAAACCAAACAAGAGAAACCGAAAGCCGCCGCCAAGAAATCTTCCAAGAAAGAGGAAAAACCCGAGGTTGTAAAACCGGTCGAGGTTGTCGTAGAAAAGGTCGTTGCGCCGGTCGAGGTTGATGAGGTTATGCTTATCAGCAAAGATTTCACCAACTTCCTCGAGAAACTTCAGCAGGTTAATACTCTACTCTCGTCGCTCAAAACCGAGTTCAGGGCCCTTGAGAAGAAAACTACCCGCGAGTTTAAGGTAGTCCAGAAGCAGAACGCGAAACGCAAACGCAAGCAGGGAAACCGTTCCCCGAGTGGTTTTGTTAAACCGACTCTTATTAGCAACGAGCTTGCTGATTTCCTCAAGAAATCGCATGGTTCGGAGATGGCGCGCACTGAGGTTACCAGAGAGATTAATGCTTACATTCGCGAGCATAAATTACAGGACAAAGATAATGGTCGCAAAATCAATGCGGACAAAAAACTTACTTCCCTTCTTAAACTTAAAAAGGATGATGAGCTAACTTACTTTAATCTTCAGAAATACATGAGCCACCACTTTGCTAAGGCAGGACAGCCTCTTGTGAACCCGGTATAAAAAATATAAAATATAAAATATAAAAAATATAAAAATTAATAGTAACAATTATTAATTTTTAAATGTATAACAATTTACTATTTTTTTACTGCATAACCATTATTTAAATACTTATTTTTCAATGATAAAAACATTTTGTGTTTTGCTTATACCAGTTATTTTAATTATTTACTAAATTGATTTAGAGATTTGCCGTCTTATTATATCAATAACAATGAGCGCAATGAATAACAACAAACAAGATCAAATTATCAGTGCCAGCGAGTTCTCGCCGAGTAACGATTATAAATATATTAAACCTAAAATTAATAAATCTGGCGGTAAAAGTGTAGGTATTCTTAATAGCGAAACCAATAAAGCACTGTATCTTAGTACTCCACTCATGCTTACTTGGGGCGTTAGTGAGTTTAAGGATGAAGCAACCGGTCGCAAGGCTTATAATATGTCTCTACAGTTCCCTAAAGAGGAATATGCAAGCGAAGAAACTACCGCATTTCTTAAAGCAATGACGGAGTTTCAAAATAAGATCAAGCGTGATGCTATTGAGAACTCTAAGGAGTGGTTGAATAAAACTAAAATGACAGCTGATGTTGTAGATGCGCTCTTCCACCCAATGCTATATTATCCCAAGGATCCTGAGACAGGTGAACCAAATACAGATAAATTTCCCACTCTTAAAATTAAACTTGATTATTGGGACGACGAGTTTAATTGTGAGATTTATGATGTGGAGCACAATATTCTATTTCCTGTCAAGGATGGTGATCAGGGACCAATGGAACTAATGCCCAAGGCAACCAATGTTCTTACAGTTATTCGCTGTGGAGGTCTATGGTTTGCCAACGGTAAATTTGGATGCACTTGGCGTCTTGTTCAGTCGGTTGTCCAACCTCGCGCAACTATGAAAGGACGTTGTTTGATTAAGGTTGACAAGGCAAGTGTTGAGAAACTAAAAGAACAGGCAAGTAAACAGGAGGCGGAGGAACAAACCAGTGACGATGAAGTAGATAAAACAGCAGCCCAAGATAGTGACGATGAAGAAAGCGATGTTCCAGTAAAGGAACCGGAACCAGCACCAGTAGTTGAAGAGGATGAGGAGAAACCAAAACCCAAAAAGCGTAAGGTAGTAAAGCGCAAGGTCAAAGATTAAAAAAGTAAAAAAATAAAGTAAAAAAATAAAGTAAAAAAATAAAGTAAAAAATAAAGTAAAAAATAAATTATATATTTTTTTAAATATATAATTTTTTATACACATATTGTAATATGAACTATAATGTTACCTTTATCATTATCATTATAAATATTATTGATATCAATATTTTGAATTCCCTTTTTATAAATAATATACGTTTGATTTCGCAATAGTTTTAATTTGGAAATATTAATTTTAAAAACTTTTTTACCTATGTTTATATCGAGTTCTTCTTCGTCTAATAGTTTGCTAATAGATGTTTTTATATTAATGTGTAAAGTATTTTTTTCATCAATATACATATGCTGTTCAAGGGAAGGTTCACATTTCACTATAAGGGATTTACCTGACAAATCATAAGTTATCTCTTGGTGCCACAAAGGTATATAATATATATCATTGTCATATTCTAACTTATATACGTCTGAATCCAACAAATTATCAATAGACGGATTTAATATAACTAATTCGTCAAATTGGAATTTATTTTTAATTATTTCTTTTATGCTATCAATAGCGTCTTGGTCCAACCCAATAATCTCAGAATATTTCATTATAAAATCTAAAATTTTAATTGAATTATTTTTATCAAATTTTTCAATTGCTTTTAATGAATATAATTTGCATTTTTTTATTAATTCTTCCAATAAAATTTTATTGTTGGTATCATTATTTGTATCATTATTTGTATCATTATTTGTATCATTAATGTTTATAAATTTATAAATAAACTCATCAATAAAGGAGAGATAATTTTCAGAAATATTTTCTTTTGAATTTAAATGATCAGATAATTTTTCATAAGCATGTTTAATGTTTTTAAATTTTTCAGTGCTCTCAACACTATTATTATTCTTATCTGGATGTTCCTTGAGAGCTGCGTTATAATAATGTTTTTTAAGTTTTTTTATATCATATGGGGGATTCAAGTTTAATATTATTTGTGCTGATTTTATATCCATGAACCTTATTTATTAAATAAATAATATAATTCTCTAAATGATAAATTGGTCTGTAATTATTATTATAATACTTGAAAAAACGGTAAGTGTACAATACTATATCCGTAACTTCTTCATCTTTGATATGATTATTTAAAATTAAATAATTTAATATATACCAACAAGCATTAAATATATCCAAATTATAAATAAATAAATCATAAATGTTTTCACGCAAATTAAAGTAATTTAAATCTTCAACGTGTATAATCATATCGATTATTTTCATACATATTTTTTTATAAAAATTTATAAACTCTTTGTTAATAATAAATAAATTTTTTATATTTGTTATATTATTCACTTCTATCTCTTTATTCAATGTTATATTTAATATTTTATTATATTTATTTCTTGACGGTCTTGCGTAATTAAAAATCTTACATACATTGATAATATTATCTGGTATAAAACTAATAGCTTCTGTTATAAAAAAAAATATTATTTTTATATTGCTGTTCATATAAGTTTGCATATAACTATAAAATATATCAAGCAGTTCCGTATTAATTTCATGGAAGTTTTTGCATAAAACAATTCCTATTTTATGTTTTTTAGTAACAATAATGTCCACTATATTATTGAAAATATGCTCCCATAAAACTTTATTATTACAACCTAAAAGCGATATGTCTATTTCAAAATGAATATCGCTTAATTTAAAATAATAATTTTTTTTATTATACATTATATTTATTTTTTTCTCATATTTAAGATTGTGTGAACTATATTTGTTAATAACATTTAATACTTGTGTATATTTTCCGATTCCCTTTGCACCATAAAAAATAATGTTTTTTAAATCATATATATCTTTGGGTAATTCATTATATATTTTATTATAATAAGGATGTAATGAATTATCAAATTTTATAATATAATCTTCAAAATGACTGTTATAAAATTTCATACTATTATGTTTAAGTTAAAAAATAATCTTTATTTTATATTTATTTAATTAGATAAATGAGCGAAATATCTCAAATAGATGAGTTAATTAATAAATTCAAATTACAAAACAATACATCGCTCACAAGATTATGGATTAATTTTTTATTAATAAAAAAAAACGATATCAAAAAAATTACAAATCAAGCATTAGACGTATTAAATATAATTAACCATGACGATAATGATATTAATAATGATTTAACATATGAAAATATTATAACCTTATATAATATTAACAAATTTAATAATACTTAAATATTATGATTTATATTATAAGTAATGAACATTTACTTTGATATAGATGATATTAATATTGATAATATCTTCTTTTTTAAACCTGCCAATAATAATATTATTGAAAATGCCCTTTTCCATAGAACAATCTATTCTAATAAATTGCTGACTCTAAATGCTGTTTTTATTAAAATTAATATTAATATTGATAATATAGAAAAATTTTACACTAAATATAAATTTAATTTTGATATAAATAAGAATACTGATACAATAAATAAAATTATAAATATTGAAAATGAAATATTAGACAAATTTTTAGTTACCAATGAATATTTAAAAAATAAAGAGAAGACACACGAATTAAATAACCTTTTATATAAGCAAAATTTCAAATTATATACAAATAACATTGACAATCACTTAAAGAATGAATTTATTCTTAAGATATCTGGATTTTGGGAAACACAAAAAAAATATGGACTAACATACAAGTTCATTGACATTGTTAATAAGAACCTACCCGTCTGTTAAAAAATGGTTCAGTATAATATATGTTATTCCCACTAACGAAAAATTAATCGGTGCAAATACATAAGTCATCATTTTAAACTTTTTTTTCTCAGATTCATTGCCTATTTTACCATATTTTGAATCCAAAGATGCCGAAAAATATTGATATAAAAAATATAATTGGATAAAAAACATAAATGTGGATACGCCACTTATGCTATTATATTGGTCTCCAACATTACCACTATTTATTTTATCAATATATCTAACATTTAAAAAAATTATAATACTTAATAATGTAATTATCATTAAATATGGTATTGATTGCTGAAAAATATTTTTAATAATTTCCGAAGTTTTAAGATTGGCATTAATATTAACTTTAAAAAATACTAGTCCGGCAAGCGCACATATAACAAGACCATAACCTATTATGGTCGATTCAGCTTTATAATTACTATTTTCCATACTAACAATGGAACTTAAAAATAATTTAATTAATAAGCCAAGTATAGCAATTGCAGTTAAAAGAGATTTCATATAATAATCGTCTTTTTTGTTCATTATATATATAATATTATTTTTTATGATAAAAGTTAATGATATTTATTATTGTGTATTTATAATATGAATAATTCAAATATTATGCTAAATTTACAACCTTATAATTCCGATGAAAACAATCTTATATTGGAGAGAAAACTAATTAGTATTCATTCTGAGGACCGTGATATAAATCATTACCCATTTTCAAATAACTTTGAGATTAAATTACCGGATACATATACGAACGTACATTCCATGAGATTAATAGATATATCATTGCCCATTAATTATTACACATTTACTAATGAATATCAAAATACTAAATTTAATTTTAGCATTATACCAGGAGATTCGGATATTAGCAATGTTTACTATAATGTTTTAAATGATTTATCAAATACTAAATATTCCATAGAAATAACAAACGGTTTTTACGAACCGGTTGAATTAGAGAGGGAATTATTATGTAAAATGAATGTTAGTGTTACAACCCAAATTAAAGATATATGTAATAATTTTTTTGATTCTATACAAGATGTGGAATATGGTAAATTCAACGTTCATTATAATAAAATTACTCAAAAATTAGTATTTGGAAATACACAAGATAATTTTGTATTAAATTTTCATGATAAAATTACATATAATTTAACTAATTATAATCAACCCATTGTATGGGAACAATATACAAAATGGGGGTTGCCGTCTTATTTAGGATTTGATAAAAAAATATATCATGCAAAAGTAGATCCCGATCCTATTTATTTTGATTATTTAGGTAGTAATTCTCCTTGGTTACAAAAAGATATAAGTGCTTCTAATTTATATTATATATCAGCACCAAATATTATAAACGTTACAGGTGAAAAAACAATATACATGGAAATCGATAATTATAATTCATATGATGAATTAATACCCTATTCTAAAAACACAAATGATTTTTCTATTAAACCAAAATATCAAACTGCTTCAACAAAGAGATCTAAAATGAGCATTGAAAGTAAATGCAATAATGTTCAAAATGATTTTAATATAAAAAATAATTCAGCATTTGCTAAAATTCCTATTTCTAATCTTCCACATGGTAATTTATTTGATTCTAAAAATGGATTTTTAAATAATATTCTAATATTCGATCCACCACAAGAAAAAATACAAAAATTAAAGATTCGGTTTAGATATCATGATGGAAGATTAGTCGATTTTAATAACAATACATTTGATTTTAGTATTGAGTTTAATACATTAAAAAAAGAACTACAACGAATTAGTAATATTAGAGTTCCGCCACTGTATACTGTTTAATTTAAATCTAAAACTAAATCTAAATATCATAGGTATTTTTTATCCACTTTTGTATTACATCCAATTCGCACGTTTTATAATCATCATTAAATTTATTTAACTTTAAAAATTTAGGTTTTTTCATTCGGGCAGTTTTATAGAATATGTAGTCTCCATACTTACCTATTCTTATTGAGGTACTTTCATTAATAGTGCGAACCAATGTTTTACTTTTATCCTTTTCTAATATTGGTATAATAACATCCATAGTAATATCATCTGGATTATTTATATTTTCCAAATCTTCTATTTTAATAGAATATTTATTACCATTCCAATCTACATAATAACCATATTGACCTTTTTTCAATATTGCTATTTTGTCTTTAAAAACACCTATCTCTTTATCTGTGTACAGCAAATCTGCTAATTCATATTTACCGTCTTTTAATTTATCCAAATCTATATCGGGTCTCACTTTTTTGAATGTTATCTCATTATTTATTTCACATTTAATAACTGGACCATATTTAGCAATCATATACGTATGATTATCATCTATTTTAATTGTATTTCTATTTGTTAACATATCCCCTGATAAATTTTGAATTTGTTCTAAACACTCTTTACACAATTCATGCCATATTTTATCGCCTTTCGCGATTATATCCAATGTATCTTCCATACTTTTTGTATATTCATAATTGAATAGCTCATCAAATTGCGAAATAAGGAATTCGATAACCATAATACCCAACGGTTGAATGACTAATTTATCTTTTTCATTTCCGAACTCTCTTTCGGTTTCATCTTCGGTAATTTCACAATCGTTTAATTCAAAATCAATACATTTTATTTTTTTACCAGTCACATTCATTTTCTTAACATAATTTCTATCCTGAATTTTATCTATTAATGATGAAAAGGTAGATGGGCGTCCTATGCCTTTTTTTTCTAATAGTTGTACCAGTTTTGCTTCTGTATAATGTGTCTTCAAATCTTTCATTGTTACTTTACATATAATTTTGTTATATTCTAATACAATTCCGTTTTTCATATTTTGTAAGTAAGCAAAATCTGGTGAGGTTTCTTCATAACCTGCTACTTTTTTCCAACCAGGAAAACAAATTTGCTCGCTTGTATAACGATATTCATGTTTCTCCGGCGCAGTTAAT
>CEWB01021655.1_pt1 | contig 11386 bp, 9 predicted proteins | sample 530831 | NCBI WGS metagenome assembly CEWB01 (sample SAMEA2621013, study PRJEB7988) | marine metagenome | biome: marine biome (ENVO:00000447); feature: surface water layer (ENVO:00002042); material: "saline water (ENVO:00002010), including plankton (ENVO:xxxxxxxx)" | depth 5 m | reverse complement strand
AGCGCCTCTGCTCTCGCTGCCATCCACTCCGCGACTCCTAGCATCCTCCAGTCTAACAAAATCTCCCTCGCGTCCCGTCCTCCGTTCAAGTTTTGCACCACTTGTAACCGCTTGGAGAGTTTCGCAGCTAACTCGTAATCCTCGTCCGTAATCGCTCGGTTTAAGCTCGTGGTGAGTAAATTCTCGTCCGAGATTTCTTGGATGAAATCGTACTTTTTCTCTTCCTCGTCTTCTCTTCCCTTCTCGGACGATTCAGACGACGACGATATCGCCGAGGACACTAAAGCTCTTCTCTTTGGGGAAAAACGAAGCGAAAGGCATCCGTGTCCGTTTTTGGTCGTTCTCGAACAAAGAGAACGGGGCAAAGACGACGACGGAAACGACGACAACACTCGCCGCGGTTTTAACACTACCGAGGAGGTCGCTCTCGTCGTCTGAATCGTCGTCTGAATCATCGTCACCGAAAAGAGGAGGAGCGTTGTTGTTTTAAATACACGCGCAAAGTTGTTCTTTCTCGTGAAAAGTCTGACGTTTTCTCTCGAAATTTCACACAAAAAGGCATCACAGAAAGAAGAATAACGAGGATGATAAAGATGATGACATCGACGAATTTGACGACGAGAGGAAGGGCTTCGTCTTTACCGTCGTCGTGTACTCTCAGTCGTCGTCGTTTACGTCGTCGCGCGAGCAGCAGTATGAGCGGTCCTTCTCCTTGTCGTCCTTTTGGTGAGAAGCAAAAGTTTCCAATTTCCAACCGCAAAACGAGCTCGACGACGACGAAGAGGAGGACCACGAGCGCGACGACCTCGGCTTTAACGTCATCCTCATCCGTGACTTTGTTCTTAGACGCGATATTTCATTCTCAATCTCCCGGTCTCGAGGTGGCATCGCTCGTGAATTCCACGGTGTTTTTGTTTGGCTTGCCGGTTCTGTTGAAAGGCTTGACCGGTCTCGCGACGGCGAACGCGTGGTTTCTCGGAACGGTACGTTTACATGATTTGTTTGTATATATAGAGAGAGAAAGTGATGACTGATAAGCACAGATACTTCTGACGCGTTGTTACGACGCGTAACGAAGCAACCGCGAGAACTTTTCTCGCGAGACGGCCGCGCGTGAGAGAAGGACGTTTCGTTCGAGACGCGACGATCCGTCGGGATCGCCCCGTCTCTCTCGAAACCGTTTGTTTTCAATCTGATTCTCTCCATAGTTACTTTTTTCCACCGTTTTTTTTGCGTTTACTTTTTCTTCGCGCGGATGTCTGACTGACGACGTTCTTCTCCCCTCGCAGGCTATCTTTGCGGCGTTTGGCTTTCGAGGCTACCTCCTCGTCTGTCTCTACTTCATTCTCGGCTCCGCCGTGACAAAGATTAAACTCGAACAAAAAGAAAGAGAGGGCACGGCAGAAGCAAACAGTGGTCGAAGAAACGTAGGTTCCGTGTGGGGTTCTGGGAGTGCCGGGGTACTGTGTGCCGCGCTCGCGTTGGCGTATCCGCAATACGATTCCATCTTGCGTCTCGGCTTTGTCGCTTCGTTCTGTAGTAAGCTGAGCGATACGACGGCATCGGAGGTTGGCAAAGCGTACGGTAAGACGACGTACAATTCGCTGCCACCGTTCAATTCCGTGCCGAGAGGGACAGAAGGTGCGGTAAGTTTAGAAGGGACGTTGGCGGGTGTAGCGGCTAGTTTTGTGTTTGCCGGCGTGGCGGCGCTTCTGGGCGAGTTGAACACGGCGACGTCGTCATCGTCGCCTTTACTCGCGGCTGCGGTGTGTGCGTTCGCGGCGTTCGTGGCGACAACGTTCGAGTCTGCGCTCGGTTCATTGATGCAAGGCAGAAAAGGGTGGGAGTGGTTGACGAACGATGTCGTCAATGCGATTCAAATAGCGATAGCGGCGATAGTAGCGATTGTTTTGGGCGCGGCTTTATAGAAGAAGTGTATGCGTGCGTGCGTGCGTGTGTTTTCAGGTGTAATTGTATTAATTTTATATGAACAACGTTTTCTTTCTTTAGTATTTGTTATGTATCGAATTATCTTAAAGCCTCGCGCGGTTCGGTCCTTCTGCGATGGTTTTCCCTTGGTGCGCGCAATTCGTTAAGTACGCGCACGGCTCGTATAACCCGCCGTACTTCTTGCCGAATTCAGTCAATCTGGCGTAAATTTTCTTCGCGCCCATTTGATCCGCCCAGTGTAAAATCCCACCACGAAACGGAGGGAATCCCATACCAAGAACCGACGCGACGTCAACATCCGCCGCTTTCACCGCGACGCCTTCGTCTAACACTCTGCACGCCTCGTTAACGACTGGGAAAAAAATCATTTCTACGATATCTTGCGCGGAAAAGCCGAGTTGTTCCGGGTGGCCCGGTAACGGTACTTTGCGATTTTTTCGAGCGTTTTCGATAAAAGGCGCGATCGCGTCCATATCTGGCGAAGCTTTGCGTCGGTCGTCGTAGGAATAAAATCCACTCTTCGTTTTCTCGCCTAAGCGCTTCGCATCGAGAAGCGAAGGAATCAACGGCGATTCATACACTCGTTCGGGGAAGTCTTCGATGAAATTCTTGCCGACGTGGACGCCAACTTCCATTCCGACTAAATCTGCCAATCGAAACGGACCCATGGGCATACCAAACATAGAAATCACTCTGTCGATGGCGTACGGGTCACACCCAAGGTCCACCAAAACCGTAGCGGACATTGTGTACGGAAAAAACACTCTGTTGACGCAAAATCCCGTGCAGTTCCCAACCACCACGGGCGTCTTTTTTATCTTCTTGGAAAACGCCAAAGTATCGACCAAAATCTGCGGCGGTGTTTGGTCCACGCGAATGATTTCAAATAATTGCATGACGTGCGCCGGAGAGAAGAAGTGTGCGCCAATCAACCGTTCCGGATTACGCATTTCGGACGCGCACTTTGCGATGGAAATCGTCGACGTGTTCGTGCTCAATATGCACGACGGTTTCACGATTGATTCCAACGTCGAGAAAATCTTCCTCTTCAAGTCCAAGTTTTCGATCACAGCTTCGATGACCATATCGACGTTCGCAAAGTCTCTGTCGTCCAGGGTACCTCGTACGCGTCCAACAATCGCTTTCGCCTTTTCCGGTTTCATCTTACCTTTTTTCACCATCGATCCGATGTTCGCTTCGATGCGTTGGATACCGGCTTGAAGAAATTCCGGTTTGATCTCTTTCAACACCACCTCCATGCCGCTCAGAAGACACGCGGTGGCGATGCCACTCCCCATCAAACCACCGCCAACCACGCCGACGCTTTTCACTTCACTCGGCCGTAACTTTTGATCCGTAATCCCCGGCACAGACGCCGTCGCTCTGCTGGCAAAGAAAAAGTGCACCAATCCTTTCGCAGCGGGCGATTTTACCGCCTTTTGAAACATCTCCGATTCTTTCCTCAACCCTTCCGCGCTCCCTTTCTCCAATCCTACTTTCACCGCCTCCACGCAATACGACGCGTGCGGTAAAACCGCTTTGATCTTCTTCGCCTTCCCTTCCGCCACCGCCATGATCCCCATCGTCTGCTTCGCGTCTCTCGGCAACTTATCCGTCCTAGTCAGCGAAAATTGCCTCTGCTTTTCTCCGTTTGCAATTCTTTTCGCCACGCGCACCGCGGCTTCGACCACTGCTCGATCGTTCCCGCTCTTCCCGTCGTCTTCGACGACTTCGTCCACCAATCCCAACCGCGCGCCTTCCTCGCTCGTAATCTCTTTCGATTGCAACATCATCTCCAACGACTTTTCCAGACCAACTAACCTCGGTAGCCTTTGCGTCCCACCGAACCCAGGGATGACCCCGAGTTTCAGCTCCGGCAATCCTAACTTTGCGCCTCTCGTCGCCACGCGCGCCGCGCACGCCATCGAAACTTCCAGACCGCCCCCTAAGGCCAAATTCGATATCGCCGCCACGCACGGTTTCTTGCCGTTTTCCACCAAACGCGTTAAAATCTCGTTGAAATCGCTCACGTTTTCCGTCTTCTCACCTCTGGTTGTTTTCCCTAAGTGTGCGATATCGAATCCGCCGCTGAATATGCCGTTCTCTCCTCGTAAAACGATCGCGTCGATCGCGTCGTCGTCTTGCGCCGATTGGACATTCTCCCGAAACGAGCGGAGGAGGGACAGCGCGAGCGCGTTCACCGGTGGGTTTTTCAGGGTGATAATCGCCACGTTTTGGTTCTCGGTGCCTCGAACAACGTCTACAGTGGTCGTCATTGTGCTTTTGAGACGGTGGTGGCACGCGTGGGAGTCTTCTGTGAAAAGCGCTAACTGTTTTCCGATTTCTACTCGTGATGAGGGAAAAGAACGCGCGCTATAAACGAGAACAAAAGAAAAGCGTTCTGGGACGAATACTGCGCGCGCGTGCTCACGGGCGAATGGTATGAGTAGTACGAGTCGTATAAATCGTGTTTTGCCCTTGCCAGAAACAACGCGCGAGTACTAATGTGAAGCGTATTTCGGTTCTCTCATTCAGTCAGAAATTGACCCCCAAAGAGCAGACATATGAGAGGTTTGTTTGCGGTTACGGAAAATGTCCATCGTCGATTGATGTTTACCGACACATTGACCACACGCGCTCTCTTTTCTTCCACTCTTTTTGTTATCAGTCGCTTCCATTGACGACGACGACGACTTCTTCCATTGGCGCTGCTGTGTTGTCGTCCGTGGTGCGGGCGGCGGCGGCGTTGCGGTTACGGAAAAAGCCGCCTCCTCTTCCTCTTTTCTCGTCGCCGTTCATCTTCGTCTTGAAACTTTTCTTGCCGCCGAGAATAAACGAGGCGTCGTGGAAGCTCCCGATTGCTTTGGACGCGCTCGATGTCGCTCTTTTTTTGTAATCGCTTTCGCTCAAGGTGGGCGTTCGGGCGAGTTGGTGACGAACGTACAGAGTCAACGCCGCGTAGGCGATGAAGCAGACCGATATGGCGGGCATGACGTATAAATAGACGACGGTCATCATGGTGATGTGGTTGATGGTGTCCGCGATTTTGTTGAAGAATGATTCGGGCATGGAGTACGAGAGCTGGAGGTGGCAGATTGGGAGGTGGAGGCCAGCGGTGGACTCGACGGAAGACGCCGGCGGTTGCCAGACGGACTGGTAGAAAGTGTCCGTGGGTTCGATTTTGAAGTTTTGTTGCAACGGCACTTTCATGCCGACCGTGTTGCCAGTTCTCGCGTAGATTTCAAACTCCGGTGAGTGGTTCGTCGCGTTCGGAGAGAAGGACGTGTACGGATACGAGTCTTTCGAACCACCAAACGCGCGGAAATCCGTTTGGTACCCGTGCGCTAAAGAGTAGAAACCGGAGGCGCCTTGGAGGAAACCGGAAAAGTTGAACGCGCCGTAGAAGTTTTGGTTCCAGTCGCACGTTATATCGCCGGTAATTGGGCAGTTCAAGTACGTCTTCGAGGCGAACGAGTATACTTCAGTGCTCACTTTCTTGTTTTTCCTTCTCGTTTCACCTTCGCGGTGTTGCAAGGTGACTTTACGACGTAAATCCAAGCCTTGACCGAAATCCGCCCACGCCTGGACGGCGGGCGCGAACATGGATTCTTCGCCTTTTTTCGCGTTTTTAAAGTGTTCTTTGATTTCTTCGTATTGGCCACCGGTGATTTGTTTCCCAGACACAATTTCAATGTGATTGGTGATCGGATAGACGATTCGGTCGCTCCAATCGCCATCAGTTCGACGAAGAAAGGTCGTGGCGTTGCCTTTGGAGACGCCCAGACCAGTTTTGAGACGGTACGGCGTCGCGCCGGCGCGAAGCATAGTTTGCGCGTCCGTTCCCCAGGGAACGTGGTCAACGTCGAGCGTGTCGATGTCGCGAATGTTGTGTACGGCGCGGACTTTGTTATCTTGTCCGTTACTACCACTGCTCACGGCATTCAAAAGTGGATCGTCGAATCCAAAAATCCACTCTTTCGCCGAGCGTTTTACGAGTAAACCGGAAGCCGTGGAGTTTAGAAAATCACCAATAGTAAACTTCAACAACGCGGGGAGACCGAAAGTCTGAGCGATGTATCCGAGATAACCTTTCATAATTTGTGATTGCGCATCGTCGGTGAACCCAAGCTCGGCAGTCAGCGCGCTATCTGGCGTTTGGAGGTACCGTAAAGCCGTGTATCCCGTGACGTCTTCGGTGATGTTCTGGAAGAAGTATTTCAAAGCCTGTGCCGAGGAGACATTCGCAACGTACGGAGCGTACGGTGGAGGAATACCCTGCGCAATTTGCATGCCAGTTACATATCCATGCACTTCAAAAACATCAGTTGGACCGCTCGACGCATCTATACCAAACGCTTCGTACATGGGCGCAAAAACAGCCGGCGGTAACGGCAAAGTAGTAATCGGTACGCCGTCACCGAAAGAGACGCTGAAAGAAAAGAGTTGTCCCAACGCGAGATCTTCCGCGGTTACTACTCCTGATGTCACCGCCGCCGATAAATCCGCAAATGATGACGATAAGACTGGATCGTACGCACACGCGTTGATAAAACCAACCATCGCCTCGTGTAAGCCTTTTAACGTTTGCGGCAACGCCGAGAGCGCCAAATTGAACTCGCTTCCGGCAGATTTGATGATTTCCACGTACGCCGGGTTGATTGAGATGATCTGTTTTCACGGAAAGGAGCACAATACACACGTCAGTTTAGAATAATAGATGCGACGACGGAAGAACGAAGCAAAACATATAATCATTAAAAAAAAAGAGAAACGTCCGTACCTCGCTCTCCTCCCACGCTCTTTCCGTCCCCCAATCGACTTTCCCGTATAAAGTCTCCACGAACCCAACCTCGCTCCCATCCTCGCTAAACGTCACGTTCTGTTTCTTCGACACTCCGTCTTTAATCACGAACGGCCCAACCTCCTCTAACTATGGCGCTTCCAACCCGCTCACAAACTCGGATGGATTGATCAGGTTCCAAAAATACACCTCCGCTCTCAAATAGTTCTCGCACGTCGAATTCGTTCTGGAAAAACACTCGTCCTCTCTTTTCAACGCGTACGATTCCATCGGATTCATCGCGGGTATGTACACCAACCCCAGGCACAAAAACACCCCCAACACGAGCACGGACGCGGACAACGCCACGTGCAAAAAATGGTTCTTCACCCCCATCCCGGCGCCGCCGTACGTGGAGAGCACTTTCGTCGTGTTTGACTTTTTCGTGTGGTTTTCCTTCAGATCGGTCAAAAATTGCGCCTCTTCGCTGTTCCCCCCTTCATCGTCGTCGTCATCGTCATCGTCACCACCTCCTCCAGTCAAAGAGGATCTTCCGGGAGGAAACAGATTTTCACGCTCGTCTTTCTCTTCTTCTTCTTCCTCGTTTCGATCGAAGGAGGACATCTCTCTCTCTGTTTTTAGATGAACTTTTTTCTTGCTATTTTTAGCGTTTTTTAATGACGATTTTCGTCTCTCTTTCGCGTATTTTTTACACAAACTGCCCAATACGACAAAAAGGCAAACGATATATGTGATGTACTCTCTTTCTCTCTCTCTCTTTAAACGACCACCACTGAACGACGCGCCTCTTTTTTATACTATTCGTTCCTCCTCCCGTGCGTCGTCTGTGCGGAATTTCCAGCAGTACTAGGCACCCGAGTCTTCTTCAGCGGAGACGAGAAGACTGTTAAGAAGAAGAAAAGAGAGAAATGCATCAATTCTCCCCCACAGCACAACATAAAAAATCGGAATTTACATACATACAAATATGCGTTCTCAAAACGAAGCAGACGACAGAGAGCGGATGCGCGCTTTGCGAGAACGGCTGGAGACGTTTCGTACTACGAATACGAACACTACGAATACACAGCAAGAACATTTACGACGGAGAGGAGGCGAGGAGGAGCTTTTCCATGATGATGGATTTAAGGGAAGAGAATTGGTGGTAAGTCCGGTGAGGAAGATAAAAACGACTCTGACGACGAGGAGAGGAGGAGAAGACAAGCACGAAAAAGGAAATATTAACAACAACGGTGAATGCGAGGACGAATTCGGGTTTTCGGCGCGATCGCCGCCGCATTCGCATTCGCATTCGCCGAGGATATCTGCGAATTTAAATTTGGGAAAGCCGAGGCGGATTCCGATTGGTGTCGTTGAAACCGCCGAAGGAGGCGCGAAGAAGAAGGATCCGAGACGACGACCTCCTCAGCAGAATACGACGAATCATAATCGCGGCGATGATAGAAACACTACTAGCAGTAGCAAAGATAATTTAGGCAATTTTCTTCGTTACCAAAAAGAAACGAGACAAAGAAAAGACGCCGAGTTTGCCGTCGCTTCGGCGGTGGAATCCGCTCGATCGAAGATATTTATGGAAGTGACGAACTTTTTGAACGAGGAGTTGTTACCCGAAGACGCGGACGTGGTTTCGGTGGCTATATGTCAGAAATTTGCGGAACTCGCCGTGCGCAATCAAAGGTTAGTGAGGTCGGCGAGCGAGGCGAGAGAGATTATCGACCGATTGTCCGCTGAGTTAAATTCTTTCCGCGATTCGTGCGAGCAATGATGTAGTTTTTAGAGCGTCGCGTTGTAAAATATACGAGGAAAAACGCATACATTTTTGCGCGTCTTTTTGTTCGTGCGTATGTGTGTGTATGTGTACAATGTACAATTTCAAAAGAGAGTTCAGCTCACTCACTCGTCGCTCTTTTCGTAGATTTTCGGCGTGTCCAAGTTTGACATCATCCCCATGCCGTACGTAAACGTGCCCGCGAAAATCCAAAAAATAATCAAGCCGCTCACGATGCTCACGTGCAACTGACACAAGTCGTCGCACTCGTTCACTTGACTCCCGGAGCCTTTCGAAAAGAGCAAGTCTCGTCTCTTTTCTCGCTTCTCCGCAGCTCGCGTGCAATCAGCGTTGCCGCCGCTATTTCCGCTACCTTCAACTCTTCCGGCGGTCTCGCCGCCTAGGACGCCGGCGACGAACGTCCTCTCCGCCGCACCCAACGCCTTCATCAACGCACGGAACAACGCCAGATCGTCCTCTTTATCCTCCCCGCCGCACATAACAATCCCCACTCGATCTGTAGGCTCCTTATCCTCCTTGGAACGCCTCGTCAAATCGCCTAAGATTGCCTTCACTCGTTCGTCCAACTCGTCCGTTTTTGTCGTCGTCGTCCTCGTCGCGTACTCAAAGTCCTCTTTTTCGTCGTCGCAGTTCCAATACCGCACGCGACCGCCGAGCGAGTTTTCGTCGCGCGAGTTCTCCGCCGTCGAGGCGACGGAAAAGCGTTTCTCTATTTCCTCTTTCACCGCGTGTTGTCGTTGTTGTTGTTGTTGTTTTCCTCCTCCTCGAAAACGGCTAAACCTCGGCGCGAACACCGACGATACCGTCGACGACGACGATTTCGAGAAAGACAAAAACTTCGCCATCTGCTCGTCGTCCTCTGCCGTCCATCGCGGTTGGTCTAAAACGATCGTCACTTCCGCTTTCATCTCATCATCATCATCATCATCATCATCATTCTCCGACTGGAACAAACCTCCCACCAAAAGCTTCTCTAAAACCATTCGCTCGTTTTGTACTCGTCCGGCGTAGAGGGCGACGTTGTCTTCTGTTTCCTTGGATGATTTCGAAGGTATCGATGAGAATGCTGTTGCTTTTTCTTCTTCTTCTTTACCAAGATGATGACGAGCAATGGGAGGAGGAGAGAAAAACATCATCGCCGGTGCCGCTTGGACGACATTGACGCGCGCTTGGTGGAAGAAGAGCATCGTAAAAGCAAAAAAGGAGAAGTGTGAGATCTTCATCATCTTTGTTCGTTTTGTTCGAAGAAGATGAATAATAAACGGTAAACGTTCTCTCTCGTAGTAGTCGTAGGAGGAGGCGTCAGTCGTGTGTTTTTGTGCCTCTTTTTTTGTTGAAGAAGACAAAGAAAGAGAGGTTTTTTGAAGCGTAAGAAAAGGGCGTAAGGCGTAAGAAAGAAGCACGTACGAGTACGAAAGAAGCACTCACAAAGCCAACATTTGAGTACGGAAGAAGCACTTGTAAGTGCGTAACGCCTTACTCCTCTTGGAAATTCAAAAAAAAAGGTGCACGATGATTGTTTTGAAAGGAAGAAGACTTTCATCTACTCTATTACTTGACTTTATATCTGTGCAACGCACTAATAATAAGAGTGCACTAATAACAACATGAATAATCCATTCTTCCAACGCGCGAGCGAGAAGCAAAAAGAAACGCGAGAGCAAGAAACTGCGAACCAACCGTGGATCGAAAAATGGCGACCGACGACATTAGACGACATCGTCGGCCACGAGGAAACGCTGAACCAAATGCGAGGGATGATTGAAACCGGCTCAATGCCGAACTTGTTATTATCCGGCCCACCTGGGTGCGGGAAAACAACCTCGGTGCACGTTTTAGCGCGGACGTTACTCGGGGATCGGTATAAAGACGCGGTGTTGGAATTAAACGCGTCGGACGAGAGAGGGATAGATGTGGTGAGAAATAAAATCAAAATGTTTGCACAAAAGAAGGTGACTTTGCCGGCGGGGAGGTGCAAGATTATCATCTTGGACGAAGCGGACGCGATGACGAAAGGCGCGCAACAAGCGATGCGAAGGACGATGGAAATATATTCGGCGACGACGAGATTCGCGTTGGCGTGTAACTTGAGCGATAAAATCATCGAACCGATTCAGTCGCGGTGCGCCATCGTGAGATTTTCGCGGTTGAGCGATAAACAAGTTTTGGAAAGGTTGGTGTACGTGTGCGAGCAAGAGAAGGTGCCGCACGACGCGAGAGGGTTAGAGGCGATCGTGTTTTGCGCGGAAGGGGACATGAGAAACGCGCTGAACAGTTTACAGGCCTGTCATAGTGGGTTTCAAATGGTGAATCAAGAGAACGTGTTTCGAGTGTGCGATACGCCGCATCCGGAAGTCATAGGCGCTATTTTACAACACTGCTTAAACGGAGAGTTGGACGATGCGTGCGATCGACTGTTAAAGCTGAGAAAGAGCGGGTATTCGCCACAAGATTTGATCAAGACGATTTTTCAGGTGTGTAAACGGTTCGACGATAAGGAGATGTCGGAATACGTAAAGTTGGAGTTTTTGAAAATCATCGGATTTTTTCACGTGAGGATTAGCGAAGGGTGCGCGAGCGACGTGCAGTTGTGCGGGATGGTGGCGAGGTTGTGCGGGTGTAGTTTGGAGGCGAAAAGTGGGAAATCGTGGTCGACGCCACAGAAGACGTTGATGGAAATCAGAAAGGAAGGCGGTTCGATAGGCGTGAGCGGCTCGGAGTTTCAATAATAGAACCGATGAAAGGGAGAAGAAGAGAGACAAGAGGAAAAACTGTAATAGTAAGATTAATTTTGTTTTATAAAATGATGATGGTACACTCTTTGACGTTCTCGCTTCTCTCGTCTC
>CEWB01101756.1_pt1 | contig 11446 bp, 16 predicted proteins | sample 530831 | NCBI WGS metagenome assembly CEWB01 (sample SAMEA2621013, study PRJEB7988) | marine metagenome | biome: marine biome (ENVO:00000447); feature: surface water layer (ENVO:00002042); material: "saline water (ENVO:00002010), including plankton (ENVO:xxxxxxxx)" | depth 5 m | reverse complement strand
CAATAATATCAAAGCATCATCTATTAACTTCTTTCTTGATTTCTTACTTATTGACTCTGTCAAACTTATAAAATTCTTAGAAAACATATTCCATTCATGTTTTTCTTGTTCGATCATTTTTAACAAGGTTAATAATTTGGTTTCTTCTATATCGCTGTGAACTTTTAACGTTTCCAATATTTTAATGAACGAAGGTAACATATTATAGGTAAAATCTAGCTGGACAGGATCAACACATGACATTTTTTATTCATATTAAAAAAAATGATAAGTGATCGAGAAATGAACTCGTTTGTAGATTTTATTTTTAGAAGGCATAATGCAAAAAAAAGAAATAGAGGAGATGTAATTGAAATCGTAGTCAAAAATGAACCAATTGCTACATACTTTATAAAAAAGAACGGTAAAATCAAAATATTGTATGATGCAAAGGATGAAACGAGTCGTAAATTTAGAGAACTCGTTCGATTCAAACTAGCCATGAATAATACAAAACCAATTTTTACTGACAATCAACAATGTACCAGAAAAACATGTTATCAATATTTGATCGATGATTTCAAAAAAGAATGGGAATTGTTCATGAACTATGGAAATAATCAAGAGTCAAGTTTCATTGCAAATTCTAGCAACAAACACACAACAAGTACAAGCACAAGCAATAATGATTCACGTAAGATAACCGAAACACAAAATGAAAAATGCAAAAACGGACAATGCTTTTTGGAGGTTCTAAAAGATTTTAACGATCAACTCAATAATCTCTTAGATTGAAAAAATAATCAAATTTGTTTTTGCAAAAAAAAACTACAATGAATGTTTGCAAGAAATACAATGTATTTCCCTTTAAATGTTGTGTATGGTTTGTTAGCATCGTGAGCAATAAACGTTATTTTGAATGGGGAGCGGGTCAATCAACCTTAATAGCAAGCACAGTTGCAATGTCCGTTACATCTATTGAGAACGGCAAAACATATTATGATTCTTACAAAGCGAGAATCCCGAAAAATGTAACTTTCAAATATATTAATACTGGAAACACACATGGATTGGGTTATCCTGACCATAAAGATCGTAGCATCTCATATGTAAATGCAATTAAAAACGAGAATGTAGATGTTGTATTAATTGATGGAAGATATCGAGTAGCATGTGCAACATCTACATTCATGTTTACAAATGCAACATATGTTTTTATTCATGATTACACCAATAGACATTGGTTTCATGAAATCGAAACTATTTATGATATGGTAATGTCCTTAGACACACTTGCTCTATTTAAAAGACGCCCAAATATTTCTCTTGAAACGTTGCAAATATTGTACAAAAAATACATATTCAATCCATCATAAATGAAAAAGTAACGGTTATGGTTATGTAATGTAGCCGAATGTAATGTTCGTAAAGATTTAAAAAAAATGTTTTGTTCTTACAAACAATGAGTAAGAAACATCTTACACAACAATTGGCCAAAGCGGATTGCAAACGATGCAACGAAGGGCTACCTTCAATTGCTTCTGAAATTATGAACAACACCAATTTTACTAAAATGGCCGACATAATTAAGAAAAAAAGTAAAACAAATGAAGAATGTGCTTACTTAAAAACTGGAGATGCTTGGTTCAAACGATTTTCTACTTTAACTGTCTCTCAATTGACAAGTGCAGTTGAAACATTTATTCATAGTGAAATAACGAATGAAGAAACACTAGACACAAATGATATGGTAGAGATTCCTCTAAATATTGAATCTAAAGCCGAATCTAAACTTTTAGATGTTGACGATACACAAAGCCAAATTTCAATTAATGATCACAGAAGTCAAGTATCTACTGCGAAGAGCACAAAGGAAGATGACCTTCGTAGCAATATTTCAAAAAAGAGAGCATACAGTCATGTGTCCTTAAATATTGAAGATCCTTTAGACACAAAGAGTGTGGTTTCACAAGCAAGTAAATCAGTCTTTGATAAAAAATCGATCGTTTCACAAGCAAACGATACTCGATCTGAAATATCGGTCTCTGACAGAAAGTCCGTTGTTTCATTAGCGGAAAGTTCTCTTAAATCAGAAGAAACAGAATCTGATATTAGTTCATGGTATGAACAAGAACTACAAAATTTGCAATCAAAAACTCTTAGAGATGAACAATATAGACGCAAAAGAGCAATGCTACGAGTAGAATACTGGACAAAATTAGATAAAATCAGAAACAATGCTACACCTACTATAATAAACTTTTAATCGTCACTTCGATTATCTTTCTTAGACTTGTCTTTATAGCAAGTGATAAACTTCGATCTACAATCAAAATAATGGATAAAACAATAAACATTCTCATTACATTCAGATCAAACGAGTTATATGTGTGATATTCATCTCCTTCTTTGAAATAAACTTTATGATTTTGAGAAAACCCCCAGACTAAAGAACTTATTTTTTCCAAACCAAACATGGAAAATACAAACATTACAATTAAACCTATTACAATAGCTACACCAATTACTGATAAAGTTATTCCACGAATAGTCTGTAGGCTTTCTTTTTTTTCTGCTGCAAGCATTTACATTAAACATGAAAAAAAATAAAATACACGGAGTATAAAAACAAGAAAAACAAGGTTCTAAAAAAAAGAACAACATTACATCCATGTAGTAGAATATGCGTGCTTATCTTTCTACTTTTGTGTTTTTTTGTAGTTCGAACTATTTTTTGTAGTTTGTGTTCTTTACTATATTTTTTCCTTGCTTGGTTCTTCACACAATTCGTGAATTTTTATTTGCATGTTTTCCCATTCATTCTTGTATGTTCACTGTTTCTTGTATCAAAATGTTTTGATGCAGAATTATCTTTAGTAACGGGAGGTGTGACGATAGGTGTTGGAGCCGTAAGATTATTAGGTTCAACTTGTGATGGAGTAGGATCGGGAGGGGCGACGGGTGCAGCAGATGAGTCTACTGGAGAGTACATTAGAAACTTAGAGGATGAACTTCTGGGAGGACTAGACTTTCCACTGCTACTATATATGCAATCTTCGCCATCAACATTCATGAAGCACAATGGTGAGGACATTTTGTTTTAATCTAACATTTTTTTTTTGCTATTATGAACCAAACCATTTTTCAATGGATATTGAATTACAAAAAAGTGTGATGTATTATCTCGCGATCTTTATTTTCCTCTGGTTTGTTACAAGTGTTATTGTTTCTAAATTTTCATGATTTTTGTGGAAATGAATCTATTTCTAATGTATTTATTTTCTCCAAGTCATTTTCTGTAATATTTATTTTTTGGTAATGTAGGCTATCTTCTATTGCATCATGACCTAAACACATCATACACAGATACGGAAACGCAAGTGAATGAATATAGTATTGATCCACCATTTTTATGTAAAGCCCACGCAAATCATGAGTTTTATGTATCATTGGAAACCTTGTTTTCCTTGCGCTATTCAACTGGCTGCAATATCGATTAGATACTTGTTTATTGGAGAGATGTATTATGTCTTCTTTTTGCGAAGCTCTCATTCTTTGAAAAGCTTTTAGAAACACTTCAGATTTGCATAGAAGTGGTATGATAATTGTTAAGCCACTCGTTTCGTCCATCGGATTGCCTTTCTTTTTCAATACACCTGTGAAGTAAACATGAAAAGGTAGATTTGGGATACTTGTAAATTCGCTTTTCCCATTCAGTATTTCAGCTTCTCTTCTACCTGAAACTAGTAAGAGAGCTAAAATTTCGTCAATCTTATTTTTGGACCCTTCTTCTAATATTTGAATTTGTTTGTCTAGAATATGTTTGGGACGCTTCAGAATTATTGCCACACGATTTTTGTGCAATAGAGTTTCTCTCTTTTGTTGTTTACATACTAACATATCTTGCTCTTCAAGTTTAAAAGTTTCCATGTTTTCCGGTAGAAGTTTCAATTGCATTATTTTCTCGTTTAAAACTGTGTACCCGGGGAAAAAACCTGATTTTTTCGTTCTTGCAATGGTGTCATACTGATCAATCAAACTTAGCATTTTGAATTTATCAAATTTTTCTATGCAGTCATTTGGCATGCTGCTTTGCATTATATATTCTCGAATTTCATTGAATTTTTGATCAAATGCTACATTCTTTATGTTTCGTTCCAAAAATAACCTCCTAACATTTGATACATTTTTTTCAAATGAGTAATGTGTTTTAAAATGTTCCTTCAAATTACGGATTACCTCTTCACCGTGTTTTCCATTTATCAATAGGTCAACTTGATCGTTCAAAAATGACATGTTTAATTTTAGAAAATAAAAAAAAGGCAACAAATAAATGGACACTTTTCTAGCATTCGAAAAAAAAGAACAAGGTTGGGAATTTCTTCCTGAAATAATTAATGAGTATTTGATTATAACTATAAAGATAAATAACGATATTGAAAATGTAAATTTTGAAGAAAGTATTGTAGATGTAAAAAAAATATTCAAATTTTTTAAAGAAAGTAGGTTAAAATATGGAATCATTTTTGATTGTTCTGAATGCGATAATATTCCAATACATGCACTGTCAAGATTATTGACATATTTTGCAAAAAAGCAAAAGTTTTTCATGAAACATTTGCATGCAAGTGTAGCTTTACTAAAGAATGAGTTTATTAAAAATATGTTGAATGTAGCTTTATATGTTTATGAACCAGCTAGACCGTTTACCATAATGACCGGATGTGCTAAAACAGAAGCAAAAAAATTCATTATCTCAAACGAAAACAAATATATTTTTTGAAAAAATAATCAAATTCTTTTTTTTCAAATAAAATAAGATATAATGACGGATAAAGATAAAAATAATGTTGACAATAATTGTGTTAATAACCGTCCTCGTACGCGATCTCAGATAAAGATACATAAACGTAAGTTAAGTAAAGAGAAGATGAATGATGGAAGACACAAAACGGTACATCCGAATAAAAAGCAAGGATTTGAACAAAGAGAACAAAAGGATCAAAATAAATGTGAGTATCCAAGAATAATGATACCTACGCACTTGTTTTCTGCGCCGGAAAAGGAATCCTCATTTAGTAGAAGTGAAGAACGATACTTATCAAGCTTACCTGAAGAAAACAGAAAATTTTTAATATCAGAAATGAAGAAAGCAAATACTTTAAATAAGATACCAATACGTTTTCGCATACTAATGTCTAATTTACCTAACAAGAGTGATATTCTTCAACGATACAATACGTGTGATAGCAGTAAACTGGAAAATTGGATAGAATCTCTTCTATCTTTACCAATTGGAAAACTGGCTCCACCTCCTATCAACTCTGACATTGGTAACTTTTTAAAAGAAACAAGAACAAAAATGGATGCTTATGTGTTTGGTCAATATGAAGCTAAGGATGAAATTATGAGATTATTGTGTCAATGGTCCACGAGTGGCAAATTAAATTCATTTGCTATAGCATTGGAAGGCCCTCCTGGGATTGGCAAAACAACATTTGCAAAAAATGTTGTTGCTAAGGTGATGAATCGCCCATTCAACTTTGTGAGTTTAGGAGGTGCTACAGACTCTGCACATTTGATAGGGCATTCTTACACCTATGAAGGAGCAATACCTGGGAAAATAGCAGAATCTTTGAAAACTTCAAAAGTAATGAATCCATGTTTTTATTTTGATGAATTGGATAAAATATCAAAGACTGCCAAAGGAGATGAAATTACGAATCTCTTAGTTCATATGACAGACAGGGAACAGAACTCTCACTTCAATGATAGATATTTCAATGGTGTGCATTTGGACATTTCTGAAGCGTTATTTGTTTTTTCATATAATTATCGACAAGACATAAGCCCTGTTCTGCTTGACCGACTCAATATTATAAAGTTGAAATCACCAAGTATTGATGATAAAATTCAAATCGCAAAAATACATATGATACCAAAGGCGTTGGAAAGTTCAGCCTTGTCATCGGATCAATTACGTTTCGATGATGAACATATTGAATACATAATTTCAAAGTATACAGACGAAAGCGGTGTAAGAAATTTAGAAAAAGCTTTGAATCGAATTGTAAGCACGATTGGTGTTTTGATTCACGCACCAGAAGTCATAAGTTCTATTGATATTCCCAAAGAAATGCAATTTTCATGCGTGAAAAATAAATTAATTGATGCAATACTACAAGACACTAAAAAGGAAACCTCTCCTGTGACGATGATGTATAATTGATTATCATATTCTATCGAAATAAGGGAATACATGCGCATGCGTGGATTTAAAAAAAATGTTGACCGACTTTGTAATACAAACACAAATCAAGCAAATTGTAGAGAGTTCATCTTTTCTATCCATGGTGATGTATCTTGATCTACGAGTTCTTGTGCGGTTTTCTCTTTGCCATCTAATACCAAAATATAATGAATCAAGCGATATGTGAGACCGATCAACATACTTCAATAAAAATGCTTTCTGCAATAAATGGAATTGAATCATTTAAGCCTAGTTTGCATGACTTATTTTGAACACTTGTATTTTTCTTTAAAACTCAGCTCCTTGTTTATGTATGGATTTATCTGTGCATTCATCCATGCTGTAATTCCGTTTGTTTTAGCAAAGCAAAGTTCCATTATTTCAAATCATATAGTGTTTTTGATAAAAAATTCTGGGTGCAAATAAAGCATTCTTTTTTTTCATGGACGATACTTTCCTGCACTATATATACTAGAACCGGCAATGATGCGCCCACGTACTGCTCTATTCTCGGACCGGCTGAACATGACATATCTACTCTAGAATCTCCAAAATTAGCTACAAATTCAGAGATTTTTTTAGTTGTATCGATTTCAGATTGATGCAACACAATCGCACCAAAATGGTCAACCTTTTCCTTTAAGTTTCGGGGATATAATCAAAAGTCAAAAATGTCATTTACTTTCTGCGATTATTTTAAAGCCTGATTCCGATAACTTACAGAATGTCTTAGGGAAAAGGCAAGTAGGGTTATATTCGTATATATTTTTTCAACTAAAATAGAAATGTCTGTAGCCATTGGAATTGTTTCAAATAGTAAATCTAGAAGAACACAAATTCGTAATTCTTGGTTTCGAAGTCATTTGCATAATTTTTTCATTTGTTTCGTCGTCAGAAACGTGACACAATCTGAGAATTTCATGAACAATGACACATTAATCTTGGGTGTAAAGAATGTCAATATATCAAAAACTGGAGGACCATTATATAGCACTATAAAATGGTTTGAGTATGCATATAAGTTTAATTATTCTCTCATTGGACATACCGAAGACGATGTATTCCTACATTTGCATCATTTCAACATGTTAACAAAAACTAAATTTAGTAAAACATACATAGGATCGTTTGAGACATTTAAATGGAGTACATATGAGCATTTTCCGCATTTTCCATGGACTCCATATAAATTGAATACTTTAAAATGTGAAAAAACAAATGTATCAGGATCCTATCGTGGGAAAGGGCATAAAATATTTCAGAATGTATCTGGAAATGTATATGGCTCTTTCATTTTTGCTAAAGGACCATTGTATTTCATATCTAGTGATTTGATAAAATCATTCATAAGTAATCGTATGATTTATGAAGAAGCTCAGCATGTTGTACAAAGACAGCAATCTGGAATTTTTGACGATGTCTTTGTTGGATTCGGAATGTCGTTGCTTCGTATTGAAAAGTATATATCGATAAATTCATTTTCGTATGAGAATATTTATAGCAGAAAATGCATAAATTCAAAAAAAAGTACTGTTCATCGACCGTGCAATATGACATTCAATGATCTTTTCAACGACAATTATAAACATCCATCCAAAATAAAATGCACTGATAACCGATTCCATTCATGTGCCAACATGTCGTCAAATATATGCTTCTTGGTATAATTTTCAGATGTCAAAAAAAAGACTACACAGTATCCCAGCTGAGGTAAAGCCTACTTTCGTTCGGGACCTTCAAATCTTAAATTCTTGCTACGTACACGATTCTCAACTTGTAGAATGGCTAGACATGGAACTAGGTCAAAGCTTCGACATGGCCATCAACTCGGGTTCGTCGGCCCAATCAAACACATCGTTGCAAAGGTTTTCCGAACCAATGTCGGCTTCATACAATTCGTGTGCCACTTTGATGATTTTTGTAATGAATTCGTTCAAGTTTAAAGGTTCGCGGGACTCTGTAGCATACCGTTTGTTCTTGTAATATGCCGTCAAAAAATATCTGGAATCATATATCATGTAAGGTGCGAATCCGCACCTTCGGTACTTAAGAGATACCTAAAATACATTTGATGATATGAAGCATACACCTTTAATAGTACAATTATTATAATACAAAATGCTTCCTGAAAAATACTGTTTAATGTGAAGTAATCGAAAAAGCGATGAGGAAAACTCAGATGTGTTCAATTCATTTATGTAAACTCCTTTTCCGTAATTGCAGTCTAACAAAATCCATTTGTTATTTTGTTTCTTCAGTATGATGGAATGGAGTTCATGTGTATTATATATTGTGAGTTCAAATGTATTTGGTAATAAAAGATCGTATCGTAATGCTGTATCTAAATATTCATCTACAGAACGAAAGTAATAGCTTACTATGCAAAGACTACTATTTTTTATGATGTTTTTAAAGCATGTTTTGTCTTCATACCAACAAATCCTGGAGCAAGTCACATTCAGTGATTTTAATACATGCATTAATGAGGTTTCGGTTGTCATTGGTTTATCATAAAAATCTTTGGTTTTCCAATCACAATGTTCTATCGCTTTCAAGACTATATATTGATGTTCAATATTGGTTAATGGATAATTTGTGGACAGTTTTCGACGAAAATCAATTTTATTTAGATTACGGCTATGATACAGAACATTTATGCTGTGAATAAGTTGTTTTGCAACATTATTAATTTCTATCTCATTAAATTCAATATTTGATTCATGTAACAAGAAAACAATCGTCGGAAACCAGCAAATTCCTTTACCTTTTGGCTGTTTCGCAATATACATTTATGAATACAAATATAGTTTTGATTACTTAAGACGCAGTCTTTTCTACCATTCAACAAAACCAGAAAAAGGCATTTTAGGGAGATTCGGTACAATAATTTCTTCTCCTTTGAGTAAAACAGGCTGTTCAAGAAGAGCAGGTGTCGGAGGCACAAACGCGTTTGATGCTAATATTTTTGCAGCTTCGAGCTGCGCTTTTTCAGGATTTGCAACTAAGCAGACATGTCCTTTCTTGGGTAAGCCACATCTTCCACACTTGTAGCTTTGAGATCTGCGGGTGTTAGATTTACAAATACTCAAATCTTCGTCTTTGTTCAAGATATCATTTATTCTATGTGGAGGTGTTTGCTGCCATATTGTGTTGCATATATCACATTCATATCTGTATTTGTTCGTAGAACCTCCTCCAATTGTTCGGACAGGTTTATCATCATTACATGACGGGCATTTTGGTTTGATCCTAGTCATTTCTAAAAAAAATTGTTTCGAAAAAAAATTTGGAACCTAAAGAAGTTACTCCTACAGGTTTGTATCCCACTACAGTATGTTCTATAGATAATTCTCTGTGAACAAATGCAGATTAGGTGGAATTCGATTTTTCTTCAAAGAATCTTTGCCCTGTCTTATCGCTAAGTATTGTTGCGGCATCGTCAGCAACGAATCAACGACAGATTCAAACATTTTTCAACTATTTTTTTCTACGGATCCAAAAGACACAACAATTTGAGATGTGTTGTAAACCAACCACCTATCCAATGATATGCATGTTCCCATTTTAATAAAGTCGTATCTTCGTCTTTCTCAACTAAGATGACAAATACAAAAAGATCTGTGCTGCTGGGGTGTTGACGCGAATACACAGATATAAGCGCATTCTCTGATTTGAATTCAGTAAAAGCGCGATAATGAAAGTGTTGTTGATTTTTGTATTGTTTTACAATTTCATCATGGATTCTCGACAAATATTGGGATGCTCGCAACCATCGCGTACGCGATTCCGATTCTGGTTCGTTACTTAATTTTAGTCCTTTTTCCCAGGGCATTACAGGAGACGATAACAGTCGTTTTGTACGTTCTGGCATTTACTCATTCAATTATTTAAAATCGTTTCAAATATTTCACAAATAGAGCTTACATACTTTACACTTTTCACATTCTGTGTTCCTCGTCGTACCAGCAGTAAATGAGATGTTTAAAATACAGTCGTATTCTACATATTGGTTCTAGAAATTGTGATCTAAAAAGACAACAGCAATACTATTGCTCAAAAGTAGTTCTAATTTGGATTGTACCAAAGAACATGGAAATCCTGTCATAAAGAAGTTGCCCGATTTGTGTTGGATTACGATATCGACTTCACTACGAATATTGTACTCGTCGATTTGCTTTCATAACTGTTCGATTGCATTTGTGGAGATCGCATGTTTCGCAACAGTAAACATATTCATACCAGGTACAACGTTGGGAATGTTCTTATTCCAAAACCACAATTTTTTTGCATACCTGAGAATGAGTTCCTCGCGAGTAAAGCTTCTTGTGTTTTCGGACAAACTGTCTTGACCAAATTCCGCCAAATACTGTCGCCTCATACTCTTTTGCGCAAGCTGCATATTCTTCTTTGAAATTTCAACTTTTGACATTTCCCTCACTCTTAACTTTTTTAAACCAGGGATTTTAACGATGAGATTTAACAAATACAAAGAATGTTTCAGATGTCGACATAAACAAAACGAGCCGGTTTCGTACCAAAATTTGCTACATAATGGACCCAATCTGGATAGGTCCATGTGTTTACTGCGCTTGCCCCGCCCACCAATGATAAGTAGGCACCTTGATCAATCGGAGAGAGATGATCAAACGACGGAAAACTGGCCGTGGATTCATAGTAAGATTTGGTTGCAACACTATCTGATGAGAATATAGTTACTTCCTCAATTTTATCAAAACCATCTGGTAGTTTGGGATACTTTGTTCTATCAATGGAAAGACCTGCATTCAATGCATTTGCCAGCAAGTCGCGATGTCCTTGAAAGCTGCTCGCGGTAATAGTCTCATGATACCAACTACGTTCTGCAATCGCATGATACTTGTGAGTAAAGGTTGTCAAATTCAAACCCATAGTCTTCGTGTCCAGAATGTTGATTGCAGTGGCGTCAGATTCAGAAGCGATGTGAGCAAGTCCAGATGTTGTATTTGTCAAAGAGTGATAGATGCGAATTATCATAGTATTTTGTGGACAGATATTTGTAATGACGCCACTGGTATTTTCGCAACATTGTGCCGCCTCATACGCACTCTTGACCGCAGAACATGTGAGTTCTGTACCGTGAACCATGCCTACGAATAAGTTCATCCACAATATTGACTTCATTTTCTTTATAATATTAAAAAAATATTCGTACATCGTAAATATCCTATGTTCAAATAC
>CEWB01015671.1_pt1 | contig 11469 bp, 9 predicted proteins | sample 530831 | NCBI WGS metagenome assembly CEWB01 (sample SAMEA2621013, study PRJEB7988) | marine metagenome | biome: marine biome (ENVO:00000447); feature: surface water layer (ENVO:00002042); material: "saline water (ENVO:00002010), including plankton (ENVO:xxxxxxxx)" | depth 5 m | reverse complement strand
CCATTTATATTTTTTTCAATATGATTATTCAAATCCACCCGTTAACCGAAACTTAACTCCTTTAACCGAAGAAAATTATAATATGCTTATTAATTACACTTCGCAAGAAACACTTTTAGAACATATTATTGTTATTATTTTTTGTTGAATACCTATTAATTACTAAAAGTAGTTTTTAACGAAAACCATTTTATACTTCAAACCTAGCCCATCAAATGGTAGTTGCCAGTTGGCATGCAACAAAAACCATTTTTATTTTTAGTTGTTTTAATTTTAGCGACACTAATTCAATCCCCTGCCGAGGTGAGGGATAGACCTAATATCCTTTTCATGATGTCTGATGACCATGCTCTAGAGGGCATAGGAGCTTATGAATCCTGGTTAAAAGATTACTGCCACACACCAGCTATAGATCAACTTGCATTCGAAGGTATGCGCTTTAATAATGTATGCTGTAATAACTCAATTTGCTCTCCAAGCCGTGCCAGCATTATCAGCGGTCAGTACTCGCACGTTACAGGAGCTCTAAATCTCGGCTGTGAGCTTAAACCCAATGCTCCAAGCTACATTCGCGAATTAACCAATTCCGGCTATCAGACCTGTGTTGTTGGCAAGTGGCATATGAAACAATTCCCAAGAGGCACAAGTGACTTTGCAGTAACTGTAGGTCAAGGCAGCTACTTTAATCCGACACTTCACCGACCGTCCGGTAATAAAGAAAAATATCAAGGCTACTATGCCGACCGGTATACAGACTGGGCACTCAAGTGGCTTAAGCAACGCAACAAAAAAAAACCATTCTATCTCAGTCTTCATTTTAAAGGTCCACACGAGTATTTTGAATATCCTAAGCGATGGGAGAAACTACACGAAGGCGTTAAAATACCCGAACCACCTAGCTTACATGAGGAAATTACTAAGACTAGCCCATTGCTAAAAGGGAAACACTATTCCGTTTTATACGACGATGAGGGCCCAAAAAGTTTCTATCTCGTCTACGAGGACTTCCTTAAGCAACATTCCGAAAATCCAAAAGAGCGCCGTTCGATTGCCTATCAGCATATGATTCACAAGTATATTCGTTGCGTGGCAGCTATTGATGACAACATTAAGCGAGTAGTCGACTATCTAAAGGAGGATGGCAATTACGACAATACATTAATTGTATACACTAGCGATCAAGGCTATTGGCTTGGACAACATAATATGCACGACAAAAGGCTTATCCTTGAAGAATCACTCAAGATGCCTTTGATCGTACGTTATCCAAGAGAGATTAAAGCTGGCAGTATTAACACTAAATTAGGAATGAATATAGACTTCGGACCAACCATCCTCGACTATGCAGGGGTTCCAATTCCAAGTGTGATGCAAGGCGTCAGTCTCAGGCCGCTTCTGCAAGGCAAAACTCCCGATAACTGGAGATCATCAATTTTTTATGCATATTATAATCGATCACCTAAACACTGGGGAATTCGAACAGACCGTTACAAATTAATCCGCTTCCCAGATACTGAGGCAGTAGAGTTTTATGACTTAAAAGAAGACCCAAAAGAAATGTATAACCGCGGCTCAGAACCCGGTTATATAAAGCAAATTAATAAAACCCAGAAAAAACTCAACTCCCTAATGACCGAGGTAGGCATCACTCGAGACTTCCTTATCAATAAAATGGGAGACAATACAAAACTACCTCCAAGAACACACAAAAAACGCACTAAGAAAAAATAAAATTAGATAAAGATTAACCAAGAAAGGCATTATGCACTTCATTGGTAGCACTCTCTGCTTGATCAAGATCGATGACTACTGAGATTTTTATCTCACTAGTAGAAATCATTTGAATGTTAACCTCAGCACTTGCCAATACTTCGAACATTTTTGCAGCGACCCCTGAGTGGCTTCGCATCCCAACTCCTACTATGGAAAGTTTACCAATATTCTCATCAGATAACACATTACCAAAACCTACTTCCTTATGCATAGCATCGATAACCCCCATAGCCTTAGCTACATCTGGTTTATCGATTGTAAAAGAAAGATCAGTTGCAGGTGTTTCTGTTCCATGACTAATGTTCTGCACAATCATATCTACATTGATCGCAGAATCAGCTAGCTTTTGAAAAATACGCGAAGCGACACCAGGGTTATCTGGCACCCCCACCAGAGTAATCTTAGCTTGGTTTTTATCGAGTGATACGCCGCGAATTACAACGTCTTCCATACTTTTTGTTTCTTCCTTCACAATTGTACCAGGATTATCATTAAGGCTAGAACGAACTTCGAAAATAACTCCAAATTTCTTGGCAAACTCAACAGATCGAGACTGCATTACCTTCGCACCAAGGCTCGCCAGCTCGAGCATCTCATCATATGAAACCTCCTCAAGCTTTTTTGCTGATTGGACTACCCTTGGGTCACAGGTATAGACACCGTCAACGTCAGTAAAAATTTGACATAGATCTGCTTTTAATGCAGCTGCCAAAGCAATCGCTGTTAAATCGGAACCTCCTCGGCCCAAGGTAGTAATATTGCCTTCACTGGTCTGCCCTTGAAAACCAGCGACTATTGTTACATTGCCAGCGTCAAGAAACTCATGAATTTTCTCTGGGCTTATATTAAGAATTTTCGCTTTAGAGTGAACTCCATCGGTCACAATACCAGCTTGAGCCCCGGTCAATGAAACAGCAGATATATCCATCGACTGCAATGCAATAGACAATAAGGCGATTGTAGTCTGCTCGCCAGTTGAGAGTAACACATCCATTTCACGCTCACTTGGAACGGGCATGAAGCTCTTTGCCATTCCAATTAGGTTATCGGTTACTCCTTTCATAGCGGATACAACCACTACCACCTGATCTCCACGTCGACGATATTCGGCTACACGGTTAGCAACATTGCGTATACGATCGATATCAGCTACCGACGATCCACCGTATTTCTGAACAATCAATGACATTGGTAATTACCTAATCGCTTTAGAATATATAATAAAAATAATTAATGCCTCAACGAGACAGCGGGGTGAATTACAACAAACAGTAGGCACTTGCAAGTGTCTCGTGTAACTTAACTAAAGCAATTATTGATATGTATTAATTAAACAGAGAGATATTATTCAAAGATCCACAAAAGGTTTTTGCCAGCATCTATCCTCCTTCGTATCTTTGCGGAATGAAGTACATTTTATATCTAGTATCTTTTGTTATGAGCTTGGACAGCTGTTTGGCTTTAAATAGGCCTAATATTGTCCTTGTCATGTGCGATGACCTTGGATGGGGAGATGTTGGATTCAACGAATGGCCAGAACCTGATGGCAATGGAGGAACCAAAATGAAAAGTAACAAAGTCATCAAAACTCCTAACTTAAATGCAATGGCAAAAAAAGGGCTTCAATTCAACAGGTTCTATGCAGCAGCACCTGTTTGCAGTCCAACTCGAGCTAGCTGTATCACAGGCCGTCATCCATATCGATATGGTATTCTTAATGCCAACTCTGGCCATATGAAAACAGAAGAATTAACACTCGCTGAACTACTAAAAAAACAGGGATATATAACTGGTCATTTCGGTAAGTGGCACCTTGGGACGTTGACCAAAACAATAAAAGACGCCAACAGAGGCGGACCGCGTGGAAAAAAGCATTACTCACCACCGCAGCTGAATGGTTTTGATATATGCTTTAGCACTGAATCAAAGGTTCCAACCTGGGATCCTTTATTTAGACCCAAAGATAACGACTCCCGCAAATGGTGGGACCCTGTGAAAGAATTAAATAATTTAAAAGCTTACGGCACAGCTTATTGGAATGAAAAAGGTGAAAACGTCACTCAAAATACAAGAGGAGATAATTCGCGAATAATAATGGACCGAGCTATTCCTTTTATTCAGAATGCTGTTAAGCAAAATCAACCTTTTTTCAGTATAATTTGGTTTCACACACCACATCTTCCAGTCGTAGCTGGACCAAAATACATGGCAATGTATAAGAATTATCCGAAATATGAACAACACTACTATGGATGCATTACAGCAATGGATGAGCAAGTCGGCCGACTTCGTAATGAGCTGAGAAAATTAGATGCAGCAAAAAATACGGTTCTATTTTTTACGAGTGATAACGGTCCTGAAGGTGCGAGCGGGAATGCTCCAGGCAGTGCAGGACACCTTAACGGCCGTAAACGTTCATTGCTAGAAGGGGGGATACGGGTTCCTGGGCTAGTTGAGTGGCCCTCTACAATTATATCCAGTAGCAAAACCGACATTCCCTGCGTCACCAGCGATTATTTGCCGACAATTTTAGACATCCTAAACATTAAACCTATTACTAATCGACCAATTGATGGAATTAGCCTTCTACCGTTATTCAAAAATCAAATGACTAAACGTGGGAAATCAATCGGCTTTGAGTCCGGAAGCCAAACCGCTTGGATTGGTGACCGCTACAAACTTTATTTCAACGGAAAAGCTAGAGATGAAATTCAACTGTTTGACTTAGTTACAGATCCTTCTGAAAAACAAAACTTAGCCAACAGAAAACCTAAATTAGTCAAACAATTGTCTAATGAATTAGCTTCTTGGCGAGCCTCTTGCCAATTGAGTGCAAAAGGTGACGATTACTAATAATGGCTAAGCGATATTCCAAGTATCGTTGGCTCAAATGGCTACTGATTATAGCCATCATAGATATTTCTGCTTACCTATGGTGGGCTGGAAATAAAAAGGAACGTCGTTATGACAACATCATCCAAAATGCATCAATAGAGTTCAATGTAGAGTTTGCTCTTATAAAGGCTGTTATTTGGCAAGAAAGCCGATTCAACGAGAAAGCCATGGGCGAAGCTGGGGAGATTGGACTTATGCAATTGATGGAATTAGCCGCTTTTGAATGGGCAGACAAAAAAGCTATTGAAAACTTCGAGCACTCACATGTATTTGATCCAAATACAAATATTCTCGCCGGTACATATTATTTAAAAACTCGGATTGCCCGCTATTCGCATACTGATAACCCTCTACCGTTCGCATTAGCCGATTACAATGCCGGACGAGCAAACGTATTACGCTGGGCAAAAGACATGGCTCGAACCAATAGTGCAGATTTTCTCAAAAATATTGATTTTCCTGGTACTCGGAAATACATCAATCAAGTCTCCAAACAACGCGAAAAATATCGTTAAAATTCAAATATACTCGATGTTGGCCAACTATAACATTTAGGGTAATATCATCTCGTGCTTGTAGATTTTACAAAAATGAATGGAGCTGGAAACGATTTTATCTTAATCGACAATCGAAAAATTGGGCTCCAATTATCTCAAGAGCAAATACAAAATATTTGCGATCGCCAGCGTGGTGTGGGGGCTGACGGAATAATGCTACTACGAGAAGCCAAGGGTGAAGCAGATCTAGGTTGGGATTTTTTCAATAAAGACGGAAGCGAGGGAGAAATGTGCGGAAACGGTGCTCGATGCTTCGCAAGGTTTGCACAAAGCAAGCTCGATGGAAGAGAATCAGTATCCTTTGAAACTCTTGCTGGAATCATACAAGCCAGATTGCTAGGTGAAAATGCTATAATAAATCTAACTCCGCCAGTGGATTTGCGTATTAGTGACCACATTAAGACTTCGTCCGGTGAACTTGAAATCCATTCAGTAAACACAGGTGTGCCACATGCAGTTATATTTGTTGAAAATGCTGACAAATCCATAGTCTCAAAATTGGGCAAAGAAATTCGATACCACGACCATTACTCTCCGGCAGGCACCAATGTAAATTTTGTGCATTTAGCCGGCGAAAAATCAATCCATGTTCGTACTTACGAACGTGGAGTAGGCGAAACCCTCGCCTGCGGGACTGGAGTGACAGCATCCAGCCTTATAACAGCTAAACTATATGGATACTGTTCCCCTATCTCTGTTAGTGTCTTAGGAGGAGATATGTTGTCAGTAGACTTCGAAAAAGATGGAGATTCCTTCAAGAACATTAAATTAACAGGCCCAGCTGAATTTGTATTCAACGGTCAAATCGAAATTTAATTTCCCATTAAGCAAATTATAAAAAAAGGCCTCCTTAAAGGGAGGCCTTTTAATTATTTCCTATATATCAATAAAGCTATATTTTTTTCTTAGCCTTAACGCTTTTCATCTCAAGACTAAATTCTGAAAAGTCAGCGACAGTACCATTGGCATCGACATTAAAAATTTGGAGTTCTAAATTATTTTCATCGATTAGACGAAAACCAACGCCCATCGTTTGAGAATTACCTTCTCCATCTTTGCTTGTCAGCTTCAAAAAAGGCATCTCATCTTTAGGCCCCCAAGAACCGGTGTTCTTTTTTCCGTCTTTGTTATAACCTGTTTGTTCGACTTCACCTGACTCGGGATTCACGGCAATTAAACTAAATGATTCGCTATTATTGCCCTTAAAGTGAGAAGCAATAACATGACCTTCAATAACCCATTTGAAAGATAGAGATACCTTGCTTCCATCGACATCACCTTCCCATGATTTAATTAACCATTCTGCTTGTGCTTCGGCAATTCTATCTGCAAGTGATGCCTGCGCTTGAATCTGCGGTGCGAAAGCACAGCCAAGCACAGCTAAAATAGAGAGTATTTTTTTCATATTTATTTTTTCTTTTATGCGTTTGTATGGATTTTTTAACCCGGAAAACAGAGCCTGTGCTTTCTATTTCTCTCAAACAAGTCAAAATGAACAGATTGTTCCATGGCTGCTTCAGCTTCTATTCTGTAACTAATACGCAAAAAAATCAGAGCCATCAGCCACTTATCGACTTCGCCCATTAGAACGAATGGCATCTAATTTATCTGCCATTTCCTTTACTAAATGCGGTTTATCTCCAGCCAAATTATTTTTCTCTTCAAGATCAGCATGTAAATCAAATAACATATAAGGTCTTTCAAAAGGTTTACCTCTGGGAGATTCACGACCTCCTGAACCGGTTCCAGCAATTAATTTCCATTTGCCGCTGCGCAAAGCAAACATACCACTGGCACTATGATTTATTACAGGTGCACGAGGCTGGTCCCAATCTCCACCTTTAAATAATGGCAGCCAACTATAACTATCTTCTGCCGTATTGTTCTTAAGTGTTACATCTACGATTTGACTACATGTTGCAAAAAGGTCCACATGTGCTGTGGTCTTTTTACAAGTCGATCCAGGCTTAATAACGTCAGGCCAACGAGCAAAGAAAGGCACCCTGTGCCCAGCCTCCCAGATATCTGCCTTTGTCCCTCGAAGAACACCATTCGCAGTATGGTTTTTCTCACTATAAAACTGAACTTTTGGATTACTAACATGATCACCTTCATTATTTTTTTCTTCTCTGTACATGAAGGATCCATTGTCACTCGTGAAAATCAAGAGCGTGTTTTTTTCTATACCTGAATCCTTAATAGTTTGCATAACTTGGCCAACTGTCCAGTCAACCTGCATTACAAAATCTCCGTATAAACCAAGTTTTGATTTACCTATAAAACGAGGATGAGGTTGAACCGGTTTGTGAGGTGCAGTCAAAGGAAAATAAAGAAAGAAAGGTCGACCGTTTTTTGCACTTTCTCGAATAACCCGATTTGCTTCCGATGTAAGATCGTCAAGGCAGTCATTTATTATTAATCCTGGCTGGCGTGGTCCACTACGTAAAAAACCAGGAAATCCAACAGATTGCTGATTCACATTTGGCAGCTCTACAATTTTATTATTTTTAATATAAATGTAAGGCGGAAAATCCAATGAAGCAGGAATTATATATGAATAATCAAAACCATGCTGATTTGGACCATCATTTATTGGTTGATCATAAATGATTTCTCCTTCCCCATTTTTTTCAAAACCCAAACCTAAATGCCATTTACCAACAATACTCGTATTGTAACCTTTCGACTGCAACATACTGGCAACCGTTTCTCGCCCAGACTCTAATAACGGGGCCCCATAACCATTTATTACACCTCTTTTGAGTTTTGATCGCCAACAATATCGTCCAGTTAGTGTTGCATATCTTGTGGGAGTACAAACAGCTGAAGGTGAATGCGCGTCAATAAAAGTCATCCCTTGACTAGACAAGAGATTTAGATTTGGCGTCGGTATTTTTGAACGCTTGTTCATTGCCTGCACATCTCCATATCCCATGTCATCAGCAAGAATAAAAACAATATTAGGTTTGTATGCCCAAGATCCTTGCCCAAACAAAATTAATAACAAAATGCACATCATTCGTTTATCGAAAGATGAATATAAAGAAGTAAACGACAAAGAGCTCATATCAACAAAAGTTTAAGTGTACTATTAACTTAGGCCAAGCTGGTGATTTTGGTAAATAGTTACCAAATTAAAAAAATAATTGGGTAATATTCCCAATAAATCAATTTAATTGCACGAAATTGATTTATTATAATTAATATAAATAACTGATATTCTGTTACTTATGGTTAATTGTTGTGATGGCATAAAACTTGCAATATTGTTTTTTTAGAAAGTGCGAGATATCTCGCCATAATTTAAGTAAACAAATCATATGAAAATCAAATCGTTATTGTTCATAGGTGCCATTGCTACTGCGTTTTTGGCGCCAGATTACGCTACGGCTAAACCAAAACCGAAGCCACAAAAACCGGATTTATCAGACAACAAGGAAGACGCTAAAGAAGGTAAAGAGAAACCCAAAATTGATCGCGAAAAAATTAAAGAACGCCTCAAGGCTGCTTTTGAAAAGCGCAAAAAAAACCACAAGGATGCCAAGCGCAAGGGGCAAAAAGTCCTTCACAAAGGCCGCGCATTCGGAAAGCTGGTTCGCGATGACGATAAGGTCAAGGAACTGCGAGAATCCTTCAATGCGGCAGCAAAGGAACATCATAACAAAGTTAAAGATCTTCATAAGCAACTCAAAGATGCTTCTGACGAAGACAAGGAAGGGTTGCGTGAACAAATGAAGAACCTTCGTAAGGATTGGTTTGAAAACATGAAAGGCAACCGAGAAGAAGTTCGAGAGCGCATCAAGGAAATCCGCGAGGAATTTAAAAATAAGCGTGACGAAGTTATCGATGCCAACAAAGAAGAAGGTGCTGAAGCAGGCGAATAACTTTAGATAATTTTAATTCATAACGGGCAACGTAATAACGTTGTCCGTTTTTTTATTCTTGTTACAAAAAATTATCTAAAGCGTATTCTTAATAAAAAACTAAATAATTTGGTGGCTAAACATGCCATCTCGTAACTTGGGTTCAAACCAAGTACTCTTCGGCGGCATTATTCCGCCTGCATCTGCAATATTCATCAAGTCTTCAATACTCGTAGGGAATAATGAAAAAGCACACGCAAATTCTCCACTTTCTACTTGTTTCTCCAATTCTTTAACACCTCGAATCCCTCCTACAAAAGCGATTCGTTTGCTAATGCGAGGGTCTTCAATACCAAAAATTGGATCTAAAATGTAATCTTGTAAAATACTAACATCCAGTTGCTTTATGGGATCACCAGAATCAATAACACTTGATTTAGGCCGCAATGTTTTCCATTGACCATTAATATAAAAGCCAATTTCGTGTTTACCTAATGGCTTAGATCGACCATTCAATTCGATTTCAAATTTTTGGCCAATTAATTTGAAGATTTCATCTATATTAAGACCATTTAAGTCTCTCACAACTCTGTTATAAGCAAGTATTTGCATTTGGTTGTGTGGAAAAATAACAGTTAAAAACAACCCACTACTTCCCGAACCAGATCGGCTTTTATTTATTCGTGAGGCAGCTGCACTGCGATGATGCCCATCTGCAATATAAAGATTTGAAATGCCACTAAATTTTTTTTCAATAAAGGCAGCGTCCTCTTTGGAAGCAACCGTCCAAGACGTATGTTGAACACCATCAGAAGCTGTAAAATCAACATCCGGCTCGCGTTCAATGATACTACTAAAAAGATTATTTAGTTCCTTATCTGCTGAATAAGTCAAAAAAACAGGGCCAGTCTGCGCATCCAAAGCCTCAAGATGAGAAACTCTATCATTCTCTTTATCCGGCCGAGTAAATTCATGTTTTCGAATTGTATTATCATCGTACTCTGCACAACTTGCTAAAGCAACAAGACCTAGCTGTGAATGGCTTCCCATTATTTGCCTATAAAGATAGTAGCTTGCTTCTACATCTCTTTGGAGAGCTTTTTCAGCAATAAGGTGGTCTAAATTTTGTCGAGCTTTAGAGTAGACACTAGCGTCAGTAGTATCGATATTTTGCGGCAAATCAATTTCAGGGCGACTAACATGCAAAAAACTTAACGGACGCCCCTCAGCCATTTGCCTAGCCTCGGCTGTAGACATCACATCATACGGCAGTTCACAAATTTCAGGAGCCCGACTAGCATCAGGCATGAGAGCAGGGAAAGGCTTAATAGTTGCCACGTGCAAGAAACTACGGCAGCACCTAGCCTAGCGCGATTAAAAACTCAAAACAGAGAGTTCATTAATTATAGAATAGCTTTATTAAGTAAACTTTTAAGAAGGGATGCTAATGGACAAGCATGTCGGAAAGAGATGACTTAAACTTTCGATGACACAGTGCGAATAGTAATGCTGTAGGGATCAGAGAAAATGTTGAAGCGGCCATCTGAACCCCCTGAGGTGTGCGTTGACTTACGTCGTAGAGCTTGGCAAGAGCTAGAGGTAGTGTTTGATGACTATCAGTACTTAAAACCAGCATCGGAAGAAGATGCTCATGCCAAGCAAGTACAAAATGAATCATCCCATAGCTTAATATTGCAGGCCAAATCAATGATAGTAACATTAAGAAAACTCTAAACTCCGACGCACCACAGGTGCGGGCAACCTGAATGAATTCCGCAGGAATCTTCCTAAAAACTTGTGTGAAATAAATAACACCCAAACCAGTGATAACTCCTGGTAGAATAATGCCAAAAATAGAATCGTTTAAACCAAGAATATTCAACCACGAAAAAAGCGGCACAGCAAAGAGCTGTCTAGGAACCAAAATGAGAGCTAGAACAAACACGAAATATACGTTTTTGAATTTAAACTTGAGTCTAGCAAACGCGTATCCAGCCATGGCTGATAAAGCGACGGCACCTAAGGCTTGGCAAAATGATGAAACCATTGAGTTTGCAAACACGTCCCAAAAAGGAACCCATTTCCCCATAACGAGTTCATGAATATTAATAAAATTGAATTCATTTGGAAAAAAAGTGTCAGCAAGGCCTTTCCAGTATTCTAAATTAAGTGGCTTCATTGGCCAAATTCGCAAAGGCTGAAAAAATTCATGATTAGTCTTGAAAATACCGAATACCATCCACAAAAAAGGATACAATACAGCTAACAAGAATGGTGCTAGTAACAAAGTTGAAACGATACGCCGAAGAAAACCAGACTTCAATGAACCAAGATTATTCATACATATCTCCTTCGTAAAAATATAAAAGCATAAAGAGAAA
>CEWB01012692.1_pt1 | contig 11484 bp, 2 predicted proteins | sample 530831 | NCBI WGS metagenome assembly CEWB01 (sample SAMEA2621013, study PRJEB7988) | marine metagenome | biome: marine biome (ENVO:00000447); feature: surface water layer (ENVO:00002042); material: "saline water (ENVO:00002010), including plankton (ENVO:xxxxxxxx)" | depth 5 m | reverse complement strand
GAAGAAGAAGAAGAAGAAGAAGAAGAAGAAGAGGAAGATTTTGAAAACTTGTCGGACTTGGAGCTGGTTCAGAAAATCGGAAAGCCAGCCGGTGCGCCTGGAATATCTGGAGCAAAGTATCCCATTTCGATCGGTCCGTTCGAAGTGTACACCATTGATGATATCGGCGTGAGCAAACATAATCCAATGCGCATGTCAGAGCGAAGAAAATGCCTCGAGATTCTAAAAATCGTCCGCGGCGCCGAAGGGAAGGGGAAAGGCGGCGCAAACGCTTCAAAGCGCTTCCTCACAGAAATGTTTGAGCACCTTCCCCAGAAGTCACACCTTCCAGAATATTATAAAATTATTAGGTACCCAATTGACATAGCCACGATCGAATTCTCATTGAAGTCGGGAGTGTACGCCTCGCCGTGGTGGTTCTTCGTTGCCTTGGAGCTCGCGTTTGCAAACGCGCAGAGATACAACGATCCCGCGACTCAAATGTACGCGGACGCAGCGGCGTTGAGAGAATGCATGCATCGTGCTGGAAAAGAACTTTTCGGATCAGATGTTCCGTTCCCTACAGCCGGTGGAGATATCTATGACGACGTCGAAGAACCGAGAGAGTACAGAGAGACTCGCATAGTTCCTTACGAAATCAACGACGAGGAAAATCCGTTTGCGGGAGACGATGTTGTCTATCGTGATCATCGAGAGATTATATCCGATACGTCAGGGTTATATCATCCGCCAGCACAAATTTCTCCAAAAGTCATTCGCGAAGAAATCGAGCGTGAAAAAGCTGCCATCGAAGAATACGGTTACGAAGCCGCGCATGAGCAAGAGAACGAGCAACCTGCAGGCGGTGGCGTAAGAGGTCGGACGAAAATCAGGTACGAGAACAAACCGATGGAAATTCCATCTTTGAAGATCGGTAAATACAAAAAGCGGCGCAGATCGAAGGGGGATACCAACGATGCATCTTCTGAAGAGGAAGAGTATGACTCTGCTGCTTCCGATTCTGATTTCACGGGTAGGAAGAAGAAATCGATCGGTAACGCTACTACGGCTGGAGGTAAAAAACGTGGTCGTCCTTTTGGAACGAGGAAAAACGGCACAAATGATACTACGATCGTCGCAATCAGTCTGTTAGAGAGATACTCTCAACTTGGAACAAACGATTTTATGGAAAAGATTGAAGCAAGAGGAGGTGGCTCTGGTAAAGAATGGGCGCGAGGCGGTCGAAAAACGGCGGCGTTCACTGCGTACATGCGCAACAAATCGGATATTTTCACGGAAGTCACCAGCGCCGGAGGCGGTATTTGGACTTTAGCGAAAGGAATTTCCGCGGATAAAGCGAGAGAAAAACTTGAACCGCGCCATCTACCGAGCCGTGCGGCGAGAAGACAACGTTCCTCAGGCGCCGAAGGTGACGACGATGACGACGACGATTACGACGAAGAGGAGGAAGAAGACTACGGCAGAGAAGCCAAAGTTTCGAAGAATGCCACCATCGCGCACACAAACGCAGATGGAGGAAGTGCATGGGAATGGAAGAATACCGATGGTACAATGACGCAGAAAGCAACAACCGCGTGCCATTCAGTTCTTCGGGCGATTCGCTCCGCTGTCGAACCGGAAACCAAGCGTCTTCGAAGTGAACTCTTCGAAGTCCTTCCTACGCAAAAAGTCCTTCCAGAATACTACAAAGCGATTGCCAATCCCATCGATTTGCGAAGCATAACGAAATGTTTGAGAGAAAATGGTTACCCGACCATCTGGTCATTTCTTCTCGCTATCGAACTGTGCTTCTCGAACGCTCAAAGCTTCAACGAAGAAGATTCACAAATTTACGAAGACGCCGAAGAGATGCGTAAAGTCGGGAACGACGCGCTGAGACAACTCGTGCCTGGCCATCCCGTTCCGGTCAGAGATTCGTGTTACGACATGGCCAGTGCAATTGAGCCACCGTGGGAGAATGTCAAACCAAAATTGACGTTTACCATGAAGCAAAAAGACCAAGACGTCGCCAAAGCTCTCCACGCGCTCCAACCAAGTGGAAAATGCGGAAAGTGTTCCGTTTGCGCGATTAAAAAATCGCCCTCCAAAAGTAAAGGAGCCGCCGCCGCCGCCGAAAAGTGCATCACGAACCGAATGCTTCAAGTCGCGCACGACACCAATTTAGACCTAGCGCTCCTCGCCGCGAAAGGCCAGAACGCCGTCGGCGTCAAGCTCGAAATCTTCTGGCCTGGAGAAGACACGTGGTACTCCGCCGTTATCAAAAGCTTCGACGAATCGACGTGCGAACACGTTTGCGAGTACGTCGACGACGACGTCGAGGAAAAGCTCGCCTTGTGGGATGATTCCAACTGGGAAGAAGGAACGAAACTTAGAATTCCATAATAGTAATACTAAAACATCAGATAATACTACCGTAGAACACGCAAAGCGTTACTAAATAAAGAGTCTTCTCCGTGCGTTTTCTTTCGTATTCGTTCTTGGGTTTCCTGGGTGCCCAGATTTTAGATCGATTTTTTTGAATTTCTCCTCAAAAAAAAAAGAGCGGTTCCGGTTCTTTTGAATACCTACTACTACACGTCACACTACTTACTCGTAATGGGATTCAAAGAGATCTTCTCCGCGCAAAAGAAGAAGCCTCCATCGAAGGAGGATTTGGCGAGTGCGAGTGCTGCTGCTGCTGCTGCTGCGACGACCGCGACAACAACTAGCGCGAAACAGAAGAAGAAAAAGAATAGGAAGACGAAGCAAAACGAAGAAGAAGACAAAGAAGAAGAAGAAGAAGAGAAACGAACGACGAGGACGACGAGGACGGGTGGTCGAGGTAAAAAAGCGCAGCCGTCGTTGCCGACGTTGGACGTGCGCGATTATATCACCTCGAGAAGAGGAGGAAAGACAGCAAGAAGTCCTACGGCGGCGAAACTGGCCGAGATGAAAAGTTCTTTGCAGGCGAAAAAGTTGAAGAAGACGAACGAAGAAGAGGAGGAGATGGAAACAGAGAAGAAGGAAGAAGAAGAAGAAGAAGAAGAGGTATTGTTGACGAAACTGTCGCGAAATATGCGCGAACTGAAACGCGCGTTGGACGCGGCGGATACCGTGGAAGATCAAACGGAGCTTTTCGGTAGGTTGAGAGACGTAGAGATCGCGCTGAAAGCGATCGAGGTTTCCGAGGACGTTTTGGCTGCGAGTACGACAGAGAAGGAAAGGTTGAATTCTTTGGACGACGAGGAGCGGAGTCGGAAAAAGTGCACGTATTTCTCAAAGTGCATGATTCGATGCTGGAACGTCGCGGTGGTGAGCGATGCGAAAACGACAAACGTTGGGGCCGCCGTTGTTTCTATAAACGTGCGCGAGAAAGTACTAGAATTGCTCACAGAGGCAAAGAGCGCGTGTGATGTAAACGGCACCATCATCGATGGAGACTTACTGATATCTTTGAGTGGGAAATTAGCGGAGACGTGCTACGAGTGCGCTCGGTTTTCAATGGCAGAGAAGTACTTCAAAAAGGCGTTGGAAGGGACGCGATTTGATTGTGATTTCTCCGAAGACGAGTCTCCTTCGAAAGAAGAGTTGAGAGATCACGAGGAAGATGAAGAAATTTTCTTCTGCAACTTCAAAGTCGCATCGCTACGAGGAGCGAACTTTATTCGCTTGAACGACTTATCGAAAGCGTCTTCGATGTTTGCGAAGTGTGCGAGAACGTTACTGTTCGCAAATGCGATGTCGTCGAGTAGCGAATCAGCGAAAAAGGCACGCATGGTTTCTATATTTTTCGGCGCCTTGGAGAAGTTGGCAAAAGACTTGGAGGATCTCGATATATCGAGCAACGAGGATGGGGATGGCGAACCGACAAAAAGGAAGATGATGGACGTGATTAAAGTAGCCTTGGAGAATTTGATTGAAGTCGCAGAGACGATTGATACATCAGTTTTCCCGCTCGCGACCAAGAAAAATATGCAAACTCGAGCGGCGAAAGTTTGCGTATTCTTAAACGAAGATGCTTCTAAACATCTCAACCTGGTTGAAGATGATGATAAAAAGAAAAGTAAAGATACGATAAGTACGATTGAAGACGCGCAAACGTTACTTCTCTCGGCGCAAACGTCGCTTTTGAACGATGGGAAAGTGGATTATGCAGAAAAATGCGCCCTTCGCGTACTCGGCGAAGATGGCGACGCAAAAGACGAAAGATTTGAGAAGACGAGAACGTTGCGAACGTTCGCTTCCGCTGCGTTTGTACTTGCGCTCGCGACGAAAAACGTTAACGCTGGCATAGAGCGGATTGAGAAACGTTTGAAAGCTATTCAAGCTGTGAAAGACGACGAGTGCAAGTTTGCGCTCATCGCAAGCACGTTCTGGGCAGCGTTTTCAATCACATCTTCAGCATCGTCAACGTCACTAACGAACGAAGAAAACGAATATACCGCAATCAAATACGCCGAGCGATTACTAACTCCTTCTTCGCTCATAGCTCAAATATTGACGTCCAGCGATTCGAAGGAGAGCTCGCCTCTGCTCGCCCGAGCTCGCGCCTTGGCGTGGAATTACGCGGTCGATCTCGAACTTATCGCTGAAGCGGCTTATCGAGGGGAAAATGCCAAAAAATTGGCTAAACTCGCGCACGACGCATTTGACAACGTCGTAGCAATCGATAAATTATGCCGCGAAGCAGGGTTTATCTCAGAAAATAAGGAGTCGATTGAATGCCAAAGCTTTCAGAACGACGAAGCAGACGCGCTCAAAACGCGAGCATTTTGTGCTCTGAGCGCGTCGTCTCCTTCTGATGATTCGTCGCTCGCATTGGCTTCTCACGCAGTGCAAGCGCTCGAGGCGCACGAAAGCCGAGAGATGCGTTTGGTTTCAGCATCTACCGCATTACTTCGACTCAAACTTTGCAGAGCAGAGTTGCAAAATTTACGTTGCAAAGAAAAAGACGCCACTCTCCAAGAGGAGGAAAACACCATTACGCAAGGCAAATCTGCTCCTGGTAGCAATAATAAGACGATGATCGTCTCGCGTGTCAAAACTGCATTTCATACGGTTTGTCGGGTTGGAGACCCAAATGCAATCATTTTTGCAGCTTCCGAGCTCGATGCATTGGCAGATGCGGAAATTATCGCCGACGCATTAAGGTCGGCCTGGGACGCGTTGATAACTTTTTGTGAAAAGAAGAAGTTGAACGCACCGCAGCAACAACAACAAAAGACGACGATAGAAAAACAAGACGAAGATAACATAAAAAGTTTGAAAAACGAAGCATTGGTATTTCGTGCGTATCTCGCGCATGCGTGGAGAAGCTTGTCAACTACCGGAACGATGACAACTATCGATCCATCGAAATTTTTCGTAACGTTAGTCTCCGACGTGACGCGCTGGCTGGCGAGAACAGCAAAGATTCCAATGCTCCTGAAAATATTTCCCGAGAGCCTCGTCATAATCGATATTGTTTTCGATTTGGTTGATTTATGCTTACAGCGCGCCTCGAAGGAAAAATCTACATCGTCGTCGTCGTCGTCCTCCTCCTCCTTGATTGATTGCGTCAGACGTCTCTCTTTCGCCGCCGCCCAACTACTCGAACGCGTCCAATCTTCACAAGAATACGACAAAGAAGCGTCTCCGGCATCCAAATTTCGCGCAAGTTGTATGAGTTTAACTTGCTTTCAGATCGCGATTGCTGCCATGCTCGACGGGATGCGCGAAGATGATGAAAAAGCGCTCTCAAAGACGGAAAAAGCGGTTGCTAAGTTTCAAGAGTGCATCGAAAAAGCGAAGGAGGAATACTCAAGTGACGTTGGACAGATGGAAACAATACGTAAATACGAAGACAATTTGATTGCGTATGAGTACGCTGTGCTGAACTTGCAGAACAAGCGAAAAGGTGCAACGTCTTTGAGTGCGGAGGAAGTAAAAGCGTTTTGCAATGGACCGGGTTCGAAAGTTTCCTCTCCGCGAGTATTACTACGATTATGCGAAGACTACCCGGATAACAAAGCAGCCGGTTCCGTAATTAACAACATCATCGTCGAACGCATATTAGAAAGTGCAAACAAGCGAGAAGCTTTTGATGGTATCACGCTAGCTGCTGCCTTTCGCAGACTCTTCGCTGCAGAAGAGCAAAACGAAAAAGCGCTACAACTATTTTCCTTACTCTCTACATTGAAGCCGCCTCAAAGTGGTACGAATACATTGGTATTCCCCACCGCTGAAGCAGAATATTTAGTTTCGTTGGCATTCAATCGAGCAACGCACATGGAAAGATTGGAAGAGCCGGAAAAGGCGTTAACGTGGGTAAAATCCATCGAGAAAGTTATTGAAAAGAAGAAAGACACGGAAGAAGAGGACGAGACCACTTTTCTCTCGAGATCCTTACGTCCGACTTTTGTTGAAATATTGGCCGAGAGGCTTCGAGATGCGGAGGCAGACTTACAAGGAGAGATTGAGGTGAGAGTGTGAACTGTTGAATACACATATTAGAGAGACACAGAGAGAGACGCAAACAACTCTTAAAATACATGCATAAACATACAATCGAAGTGAACTACGTTATTAGCCCTAAGTAACCATCGCTATCCCAACTTTAATCATTTTGGCAAGTTCTACCGCCGCATTCAAATCTAATCCGGAAACGATCAAGCCTTCGGATACCCAAACTTCCGCGTTAGTCCATCCCACTTTTCTTTGTCGAACGACATCTGGGTTTACATTCCTAAGGAAAATCGTCACACCCACAATGCTTTCATCAAATGGTAAAAACTGGACCGTGTATCGATTAACGCAGATCTGGCCGTGGCATTTTGATCCGTTGGTTTCTTTTCTATACACGTCTTCGAATACTTTTAGCTGCGGATCACTATTCGGTAAAAGGTTGAATTCGCGTGGAGGTGCTGGGATAATGGACGACTGATACGAAATCTCGCTCTTGCTCCCATCGTCACCGTTGTCTTTTATTTTCTCCCTACGCTTTCCACCTTTCGGTGCGAACTTGTCGTGAGTTCGCAACGTCGTTACGAACATGTCTCGTTCGATCGCTCTCTTTTCCATGGCATACGAAATTTCTTCGTCGCCAAACTCGGATAAATATAGAGATGTGCGATCGTCGAGCTGCATATGCACTCCCGGAGTCCCGTCTTCACTTTCGATACGTAACAGTGCGCACATTCTGTCCACTTCGCAAACCCATTCCCTTTGATGCAGGTGCTCATGCGCAATTTCAGCGCTCTCGAAACGAATACCGAAACTAAACGTGGTAAATCCAACCGTGCTTGACGTAACGAACACGCAACCTCGCATACCAAAATCTGAGCGACACGGCCAACATCCGAGCAAAGCTTGATCGCCTTCGTGTTTCGAGCTTGCATTGTAAGTCTTAATGACGCGAGCGCAAAGCGAACGCGCAAGAGATTGAGAGCCGCTCCGGACAACATCTCGCGCCCACTCGTCTTTGTCGCCTCTCTGTTTCAGGATGCGAAGTACGTCCATTGAACTCACTCGCTCTCTAGTCTCTTCTTCTTCTGGAACGAGATTTGCAACCTCCATTGTTGGCGTGTACCACAAATCCAAAATCCGGCGAGTGCGTCTTTCTGATTTCTGCACATCTCGAAGGATCCGTGCAGAACCTTCACCGCCGCTTTTCTTTTTGTATTCTGCTTTGAAAAAGTCAGAGACTTCGTCGCAAAGTTGCACGCAACGCGAATGCGTCGATTCCGTAATTTTCGTTCTAGAGGGATCGAAAAAATCGCGGTTCACATCGGAGAAATTTCCAGAATTCTCGCGCGTCAAATCAGCTTTGCTAAACGGGTCAAGTCTTGTACTCAAAACAATTCGTTCGACTGCGTCCAATATCCCAGCATGCAATGCTTTTAACAATATTTTGCCACATCCCGACGACAACGATGTGTGAGCACGGGCGATCTCTGCTTCTATCATGTTCAAGCACCGCGAGGTTGCGAATTTACGTGAATCGTCGTGTGCGTCGAAAATGGCAACCTTCAGATCTCTCGAGACGCGTTGTGAAAAGAGTTCTGCCAGAGCATGGAGCATCTCGTCACGATTCGATTTGAGCTTTTTGTATGCGCTGGATGCGACGTACTGAATTTGCGCGTTCACACTTGAGATGCTTTCCTGATCGATCTCGGCAGTGTTCTCGTGTGCTTCATCATCGTCCTTCTCTTTAGCAATCTTTTTCCAACATCGAGGATACTCTTCCATGAGATTCATAAACCCTTCAAAACACTTATTCGCGTTTGATATTCGCCCGTAAAAGGACCCATCTTCGAACACACTCGATATGCCAACCGACAAGTCTTCATCTCTGGATAATCGCTCGACTTCGCTCTTCCGCGCTCGTTTTATGAGTACTGTGGCGTACAACTTTTGCGCGTCTGAAAATTCCACCAAACTCTCTTTGATCGCGAGAGCGATTTTCTCCGCGTGGAACCTTCTCCTATACTTCGGCTGCATTGAGAAAGCCAATGCCTCATAAGTCTCTGCGCACGCACGCAAAGCGTCTTCAGAGGCTGCAGAGTGCATGTCACCGGTGGTGTGGTTCATCGGTATCGGCTTTGGAAAATCGCTGGGACTACCTATACAATGACTCGAAACGAAGCGTTTGAGCTCCTCTGCGGCACATTCCACGGACTCTTGAATGGAAGGATGTACCGCACACTCATACTTTCTGTACGCAGATTTAACAGATTCCGAATAATAACAAGGCACATCTGATGTGCTCGCGTTTAAACCATCACCTTTGCGAGAGAAGAAGGAAAAGCCGCCATTGGGAGGAATCTCTTCTTCGTACGCTTTCGCTAACAGAAAGAGTTCCGTATCGATCGACTTTATAACCTCGTCTTCATACTTTGGATTCAGTCCTTTTTCGCCACATGCATTCAGAGCACCCGCGGCTAAATTCAGCGCACGCGATAAGCTTGCTTCAAATGCAAAGAATACCGCATTCGCCTCGCTCGGAAAACGTCCGCGTAACTTTCTGGCGTCACTTTTTGAGTGTTCTATTAAGCTCACAATCAATTTCAAAGTTCCAGAGAGCGTGACGCGACCGATAGCGTCAGAAATGTTCGCATTGAAGCGGTTACGGAATAGATTTATTCCGCATTGACGTGCAATCTTCGAAAGTCTCAAGGAAAGAAAAGTATTCTTAGAAATTCCTCCCAAAGGTTCAGAAACAATCGCCAACATCTCCACGATCAACATCATTTTCTCCTCCCGCGCATTTGATTCCATATCATTCTGGACGTTCTCTATTTTGACACTTTGCGAAACGCCATCATCATCCTCTACATCTTCGTCGTAATCCATATTGTCGAATCCACAAATTTCGAGAGTTCGAACGCACATATCGCGAGTTTCCTTGGCTAGTTTTGTAAAATACACTTTTTCCAATTCGCCGTGCCTCTCCGCTACAATCGCCGCAGCGACGTTCGCCAACGCGTCCCTAAAAGCTTCTGCTATTCTAATATTGATATCTTCTACATATTCGGCTGCACCTTTCCTTTCGTTATCACTATCGTGGTACAAAAGCTTTTCCGGACGCCACTTTTCGAACAGTGCGAACGCCTCGCACACGGCTACTCCAGAACGCGGCACAACATCCTTCTTTTTACAGTGCGTGCGAGCTATATCTCGTAAAACCTCGCCAACAAACGCGCGATAGCTTTCACCGCGACCACAAAGCGCAAAAAATCGCATCGTCGCTATGCCAATTTTCGCGTACTGTAAAATGTCCAAGTCGCCATTCGCCGGTATCAGCGTGAGCAGCCCTTTTTTCGAGAATGCGATGGAATTGTTGCCGTTTTTCCTTTTCTTCTTCTTCTCGTAGGATACGAACGAGTCTACGCTCGCATCGACGGTTCCAATCGAAGTCGTCGCTAGCGTGTCACTGATTGACTCTAAGGCTAAGGTAAGATCACGAGATACACTCTTCAACGACGTATCGCCGATGGAGCCGATTGGAAGGAACACGCGACCAAGTATAGGATAGTTGCGCCTTGGAATGATGGATGCTTTCACCATATTTGTTTCTGTCAATCCAACACCACCAGAAAAATTAGGAACTCTGAAAGAAGGTGGAAATCGATCTGAATCAAATACGCTCCTCCCGAGCTCATCCCTTTCCTCTCTATCCTCAGTAGAAATCAATGCCTCGTTTGCAGATATCTCATTACCCGCAGCAGTGACGTCAACTACCGCAATTTCGATCGAATGCATTCTATTCGCGACGAAAGACGGCGTCACTGCATTAAATATCGCTTCTTTCATTCCATCTCGCGAATCAAAGGAGGAGTGTGGATACGTCAGCGGCGTCGCTTGTGTTGAAACAAACATTAATATTTTTGCATTGCTTTCGTCATACAGCGTCATCGTCACTTTGACGAGCTTCTTTTCACTCGCGGTAGTATCCTCGGAAGTTCCAACCTTATCGCCTCTCTGCTTCGTTGTCTTCTTATCCTCCGATGCTGCCATTTCTTCTCCCTCGTTATTTGAATTCCCGTCATCATTATCGCTCGCTACGTCGTGGTCAAACTTCTGCTTCTGCTGTTGTTGTTCCTTCTTTGATTTGCGCAAGCCAGCTTTCAAAGCTGCTTTCGAAACCATCCTGGAAAGGCCTTTTAACTTTTTCGGGTTTTCACCAGCTCCATTGTTGCTCCCTATACCACCACCCCTACTACTCATACTATTTCTATTATACTCAACGCCATTAAACTTAAACTTGGAATACTCGCCCGCGTCTGCATACTTGGCGAGCACCGTCACCGCACGAACACCTAATCGCACGACTTTCCTCTCTTCCTCGCCCGCGTATTCTTTCCTCATCCACTCCACGCACCGGTTCATCGCCAATCGTGAGCACCTTTCGTGTTTCTTCCACTCGACCGTCTCCTCACCGGTCCCATTACACGCCATCCGCAATTGCTTCATCTTTCTCATAGCGCGCTCCACCTCGTTGTCGTTATCGCCGTCTTCCGTAAACGCCGTAAACGCCAACGACTCGCACGCCACATCATACGCGCGCCCTTGTATCCCACCTTCGCTCGGAAAAACTTTCTCTCCAGCTACGGACGCCAATAATGTATTCACAGAAGAACTCGAAACGCCAACCGCGGTCGAGGATTGTTCCACGCGCAGCGCCACGTTTGCGATATTTCTCCCGCGGTTATTCAGAGCAATAGGCATCGTCCTCGCCACCAATTCGTTGCTTAAAATTGAAGAAGAAGAAGAAGACGAAGACGAAGACCGCCGCCGCCGCCCGGAGATGGATTCCACCGCACCCTCTCCCATCGTCGTCGCGTTCGATGATTCTTGCAACAACTCCGGCGGTTGCACGACATCATTATTCATCTCTCGTCTCTTTTACTCCTCATCTCGTCTCCTCTTCTTAATGTTGTTGTGTTGTTCTTGCGCGCAAAGTTGTCGTCGTTCGAATTAAATCGCAAAACGCTTTTCATTCGCGTTGTGAAAGATCGAAGATGATGC
>CEWB01037006.1_pt1 | contig 11503 bp, 9 predicted proteins | sample 530831 | NCBI WGS metagenome assembly CEWB01 (sample SAMEA2621013, study PRJEB7988) | marine metagenome | biome: marine biome (ENVO:00000447); feature: surface water layer (ENVO:00002042); material: "saline water (ENVO:00002010), including plankton (ENVO:xxxxxxxx)" | depth 5 m | reverse complement strand
GTGCCCAGGGAAGACCTGCCGGTGGAGCTGCCGCGGGGAATCGATCTCTCCGGCAAGGGTGGCTCACCCCTCTCACAGCAAGAGTCGTGGGTCAATGCGCCCTGCCCCAACTGCGGAAAACCAGGACGCAGGGAAACCGACACCATGGACACGTTCATGTGTTCCTCCTGGTATTTCCTGCGGTTCGCCGATCCGCACAACACGGATGCACCGTTCAGCCGAGAGGCAGCAAACCGCTGGTTGCCGGTGCAGCAGTACGTGGGTGGCATCGAGCACGCCATTCTTCACCTGCTCTATTCCCGTTTTTTCACCAAGGCCCTCAAGGATCGGGGCCTGCTGGATGTGAATGAACCATTCGATCGTCTTCTCACCCAGGGAATGGTCCAGGGGACGACCTACCGCAATCCGAGCACTGGTCGCTATGTGGCCCCGGCCGATGTTGCAGACCCTGATCAACCGAAGGATCCAGAGACGGGCGACCCACTGGAGGTGTTGTTCGAGAAGATGTCGAAGTCGAAGTACAACGGCGTTGATCCAGCTGCGGTGATCGACCGTTACGGAGCCGACACGGCCCGGATGTTCATCCTGTTCAAGGCCCCTCCGGAAAAAGATCTCGAATGGGATGACGCCGATGTGGAAGGGCAGTTCCGATTTCTGCAACGCATCTGGCGACTGGTCGAATCCGCGGCCGGACAACTCGACTCCCTTGATCCAAGACCACAACCCGACCCACTCACCCAGACCGAGGCAGACATTCGTCGTGCGGTGCACACCGCCATTGCCGCTGTCAGCGAAGACCTTCAGGACGACATTCAGCTGAACACAGCCATCTCGGAACTGATGAAGCTCACCAATGCCATCAATGCCGCTGATCTGGGAAATCTGCGTGCACCGTTGCAGGTTGAGGCTCTGTCTACCTTGATCCGCTTGCTGGCACCTTTTTCACCCCATCTCGCTGAGGAGCTATGGCAACAGATGGGGGGAACAGAGAGTGTCCATCGCCAGAGCTGGCCAGTGCTCGATCCTGAGGCACTGGTTCAGGACACCGTTGACCTTGTGATCCAGGTGAAAGGCAAGGTCCGGGGAACCATCAAGGTTCCCAGCGATGCCGATAAAGCAACGCTGGAACAACTGGCGCTTGCCAGCGAGGTGGCCTCTAAATGGCTGGAGGGACAACCTCCGCGCCGCGTCATCGTTGTGCCGGGAAAACTGGTCAACCTTGTTCCCTGAACTCAAGGGCTTCAGCTTTTTCTGAAGCGCAGCGTGATCGGGTCGGCCCAGTCGCCATCTGCCGCATAGCCGCGATTGTTGCCGACAAGGTGGCGCAAGGTCATGAACATCGACTCCTCGGAATTTTCACCGAGTGCTTGAGCAAGATCATCAATGCTTCTGGCCACACCATCGGCAAGCAGTTCCTCGACCCTTGTCTGGAGCTCGAGAACAGCTGCAGCTGCCTTCTTCCCAGCCTCAACCCCAGGCTGGTGGTAGGCGTTGACATTAACCAGTTCGCCGTAGAGCCCAACTGCGCGCTCAAACAGGGCGATCAGGGCGCCGAGTCGACGTTCATCAAAACAACGCATGCTGATGGTCATCGATTGGCGGCCGCCTTCGGTGAGGGCTGAGCGGGTGCCTTGAAGGAAACCACCAAGGAAGTCACCGGAGCACTCCCCCTTGATCGGAGGAATGTCTGCCACATCGGCCAGCACCTCGATGAATGTCGCAAAAAAGTTGTCGACACCATCTCGGAGCTGCTGCACATAGGCGTGTTGATCGGTGGAGCCCTTGTTGCCATACACCGCAATGCCCTGATTCACGACGGCACCATCGCGATCCAGGCGCTTGCCGAGTGACTCCATCACCAGTTGCTGGAGGTAACGACTGAAAACCTCGAGGCGATCGCGATAGGGCAACACGACCATGTCGCGACGGCCACAACCATCGCCAGCCACATGCCAGGCAGCCGCCATCAAAGCCGCAGGGTTGCGGCGCAGGTCCGGAACCCGCGTGGCCACATCCATCTCGGCAGCACCCGCAAGGAAGGAACGAATGTCTGAACCGATCAGAACCGCAGGCAGAAGACCAACCGCACTGGTGATGCTGGTGCGACCACCCACCCAATCGAACATGTCGAACCGCTTCAGCCAGCCCTGCTGAGAGGCCTGCTGATCCAGCTTGCTGTCGGCCATCGTGATCGCCACAGCTTGTTCCGGCCAGGAACCGCCGACTGCATCGAGGCGAAGACGGGCCTGCTCCATTCCAATGTGAGGTTCGGGCGTCCCGCCGGACTTGCTCACGGTGACCACCAATGTGGTCTTGAGCCTGTCGCCGAGGCCCGCCAGGACCGTGCTCATGCCATCAGGATCGACATTGTCGAAGAAGTGGAATGGCAAACCTGCGTTGGGACGTTGCAGCGCACGCACCATCAGCATCGGGCCGAGACCGCTCCCACCGATGCCGATCCAGAGCACATCGGTGAAAGGTTTGCCGCAGGGAGCCTTGATGGCACCGCTCAGAACATCCTTGCCGAATTGTTCGATCTGATCGATTTCCGTGGCGACGTGACTGCCCACGGTTTCACTGGGAGCGAGTTCGGGTGCTCGCAGCCAGTAATGACCCACCTGGCGCTGCTCATCGGGATTGGCGATGGCACCAGCTTCCAGCTGCTGCATGGCCTCGAATGCCGTTTTGAAGCCGGGTTCAAGCCGCTCGAAATCAGCTGCATTGATACGCATCCGACTGACATCAAGCCAGACGCCCAGCCCATCGTGAAACCAGAGCAGATCGCAGAGACGCTTCCACTGTGTCTTCGCGTCGTCGACGCTGAAATCCGGGAAGCTCATCAGGTGCTGCGGCAGCAGTTAGTTCGAAGGTATCGACGATCGACACGTTTTCCCGTCAGATGGGACAGCACAGCTAGTTTCAGTCGGATTTCCCATCGGACAGCAACACAGCTCCATGTCAGACCTCCTGCGCCGCAGCGCAGTACTGGGCATCGCCATCGCCGCGTTGTGCTCCCCGATCCGGTCTCCGGAGCATCAAAAGCTGTCAGCGTTGCCTGACAATCCCACCGCAGGTGGGATTGATCTCGCCAGTGCAGCTGACTCCACCACGGATCCGTTGCACTTCTCTCCAGATGAACTGGAGCTGCTCGAGCGTCGTTTTGGCGTCCACGGGCCCCAGCACCGTTTCGCCCAACTGGTGACCCGAGGAGTGGATCGGATTGAGCCGGTCCGGAGCAACACCCTGGCCCAGTTGCGCCAGCTCAAGCCTGTGATCCTTCGCCAGTCCAGGCTGCAACAGGTGAATCCGATGCTGGTGACAGCGATTCTTTTTGATGAGATCCAGCACTCCAAACCCGGCGAAGGTCTGCCGTTCATTGCCCATTCCGGTCTGGTCCGAACCCTGGGCCCCGCTCAGCTGGGGATTACGGAATTGATTCATCAGCAGCGCCTGCCGGACCAACCCAGCGACCTTCAAGTGAGATGGGCCCGCAACCAGCTGCTGAATCCGGCCTTCAACGTGGAGGTACTGGTTGGCAAAATTCACCGTCTCAAGGGAGAACTCGGACTTCGCACGGATCAGCCGCTCAATGCCAGTCGGTCGATGGACGATGCCAAGGCCATCGCAACGCTGACCTATCTCCACAACGGCAAACTCGACTACCCCACGCGCGTCCTGAGCTACATGCAGGATCCTGCTCTGCATGGCTTGATCTACAGCAGTCGACGCAGTCGGCTGACAACGCTGATCTGAACGAACTCAGCTCAGGCAGAGATCTCCCAGAGCTGCAAGACGAAGTTGCAGCTCTGACCAGTCGAAACTCCTGGGATCGGAACGTTCACCACCCAGATCCACGTGGCGGTGGGTGGTGATCGACGCTGCTGGGAGGTCGAAGCTGTTCAGCCAGCCGGACAGGACCAACGCCAGGCTGTCGTACTGACGAACGGTGTAGCCGGAATGGCGCGACTGCATGTTCTCGCCATCAACAGGTGTCTCGAGACTGAGATGCAGCGCGAAATTGTTCACGCTTCCTTTCAACGCACCGTTGGTAACGGCCCATTCCCCAAGAAAGGCAGAAAAGCCTGCTCCATAAGCCCGTTTCAGCGGATTAACCAGATCGACCACCTGGCCGTCAAGGCCGATCAGCGTGTGATAGCTGACTTGATCCTCATCTCTGGGATGGGGCGTCTGGAAGGTGTTGATCGCCGAGGTCATGCCATAAACGGTTTCGTGCAGAACCACCACCCGAGGCGCTGCATCCAGTGATCGACCTTTTGCATCGCGCAGGACGCGTTCACCGAAATTGGTGGGATGAATCTCCACCGAACGCCGCCAGGTTGATGAACGGCTCTGCAATCCCTCCAGACGCTTTAAAACTGTTGGATTGATCCCTCCACACTGATGCGTCAGGGGAGAGGTCCAGGAACGAGAACGCGGGGCACGGGTTGCCGGGGCTGAGGGTGAACCCTTCAGCCCATCGAGAGACTTTTTACCAACACTGTCCAGGAGATCAAGCAGGGAAGGTTGATCCCCAGCCCCCGAATCCAGTCGTCGATCCGCAAAGGTCCAACCGGCAAGCACCAGAAGACATGAGCTGCTCAGGACAGCAACAACGACAACTGAGCGTCGCTGTCTCCAGCAACGGGTCGCGTCAGCGAGACGCTGGATCAGAGGAACCGAAACCATCGCTCTCTCAGATCCTGTTGCTCACGGCTGGCCCCTGACTCCAAGCCCAGGGTCCAACGATCAACCCCCTGAGTTGCGATCAACTGGGTCTCGGCGAGGCAACGACGACGGGCATAGGTGATTGTTGAGGGACAGTCGACACTCAACAGGAGAGAAAGATCTTCGGAGCTGTGCAGTCGGCGACTGTCGACAGCGATCAATTCATCGCCGGGAACCAGACCTGATGCGCGAGCTGGACTGTCTGCGGCGGCCCGACGAACCACCACACGACCGTTGCTGTCGGAGAGGGTGAGCCCATGGTGGGGATGTCGCAGTGGGACTGGATCAAGACGGGCACCGATCATGGCGAGGCAGTCGTGCAGAGGCAACGAATCGGTTTGATCCAGCCAGAGATCGAGATCGATGGCCAGCTGGGGTTCGAAAGGGTTCAGCCATGCAGCCAGATCACGGCGGTGGAAGCCGCGATGGTTTTTGCCGTGGGTCTGCCAGAGGCTGCGAAGCAAATCAGCAAGCGAGCTGCCAACAGCACGAAGGCGAACATCGAGACAAAACGCCGTGGCTGCTCCCAGGCGGTAGTAGCTGACCTGACTATCAGGCGAAACCACCGAGGACTTGTAGAGCTTGATCCAGGCTTCCTGAGCGCTGTCCGAAAGGGACTGAAGCCGTCGACCGGGGGTCATCAACACCCGTGACAACTCCTCCCCGAGATCGTTGAGCAGCATCGAGCGGTCGCTGCAACCGGCGATCAGCGGCAAGGCCAGATCGAAATAGCTTGTGATTCCCTCGGCGAACCAGAGCCCTTCACTGACGATGGAACGCCCGTAGTCATAAGGGCGATATTCGATGGGTCGCAGTCGCCGAACATTCCACTGGTGGAGATATTCATGGCCCACCAGCTGAAGCAGTTGTCGGTAGCCATCCTTCTTGGCAAGACCGGCCCAGTTGAACTGCAGAACCGAGCTGTGATCGTGCTCCAAACCGCCGTAGCCGCTATCGAGCATCTGAATCACAAGCTGATAGCGATCTCCCGCTGGCGGGGGAGTGTCCATCAACAAGCAGGTGGCTTCGCACACCCGTTCAACATCCGCTTGGAAGGTTGCTGGCCAACCGTGGGGTGGTTCACCGATGAGCAGAAGTTCATGGCGATGCCCTTGCACTTCAAAGCAACTGGCCGTGAAAGGCCCTGCGTGGATGGGGCTGTCGATCAACGCATCGAAATCGGACGCGACCCAGCCGCTGTCGGTTGATGGCAGAGGACAGTGACCAGTCCAGTGATCCGGAATGGTCAGGGACAGGATGTGTTGCTCCCAGCGAAACCCCTCAACTTCCATCACCACTGCAGCTGGGCTGAGGGACGCGAAATCGGAATCCAGATAAGCGGTCCGCACTGTGAGATCCCTGGCCTCCAGCTGGTATGTGAGGCGCAGCGGTGAAAGATCAGGGAGATCAGCCAGCCAGCGGTTGGGCGCGAGCCGCTGTAGCGGCTGCACACCGGCGGAGGATCGAAGCTCAAGACTGTTGAGGTGCTGCGCTGGATCACGCACCGTGTATGAACCTGGGGTCCACAGCGGGAACTGCAGAACCTGACGCGTTACGAGAGGTGTCCACTCGAGGCTGACCAGAATCGACTGGTCCTGCGCCCGGCGCAGGTCCAGATTGATGTTCACAGGAACCGACGCATCAGGACGGCTCCAGCATCACCTGAGTTCCGGGTGTGAACTGTTCAGCAGCATCCAGTGCCGAACGCAGGGCATAACGCCGGGCAACCCGTTGCAGCCTTCCCTCCAGACCATGGTGCCGTGCGATCCGCTGCAGATCTCCCACCATGGTTAAAACTCCGTCGCTGCCGACGATCCATCCCAGGGAAGGGGAATCTTCGAGCCCGGCCAACAGATCCACCAACAAGGGATCGCTGCCGAAACGAGCCATTAATCCGCCAACGACAACGTTGAAGCCTTCATCACGCAGCGAAGCCTCGAGCAGATCCGCACGGGTGTAAACGGTGGGCAGGATGGACAGATGGGACATGAGCCGGATGCCCGCTTTTTCAGACCCTAGCCAGCAGAATCAATCCGACCAGACCCCTCTGCGCATCGGCGTGATGGCGTCTGGAAACGGAAGCAATTTCGAGGCGCTGGCTCAGGCGATTGATGCCGGAACTCTGGCTGCGGAGATCAGGCTGCTGGTGGTGAACAACCCAGGCTGCGGAGCTCAGCAGCGGGCCCAACGACTTGGTATTCCATGCACGGTGCTGGATCACCGGGTTCTGAGGGAGCGCGAGCGTCTCGATCAGGCCTTGGTGGACTGCTTTCGATCCGCTGCCGTTGAGGTGATTGTGATGGCGGGCTGGATGCGGATCGTCACCCCCGTGCTGATCAACGGTTTTGCCGATCGACTGGTGAACATTCACCCATCCTTGTTGCCGAGCTTCAAGGGTCTCGATGGAATCGGTCAGGCACTGGCTGCCGGAGTGAAGATCACCGGGTGCAGCGTGCATTTGGTGACCGCTGAGCTGGATGGGGGTCCGATCCTTGCCCAGGCCGCTGTACCTGTGGAGGAGAAGGACACTCACGCAACCCTGTCGGAGAGGGTTCATCAAGCGGAACATCGCCTTCTGCCGGAAGCGATCAACGCGATGATTCCGGTCTGGCGTCAGGGATAGAACCCCTGTTGGGGTAGCCCGGTTTCCGATGGCAGTCCTGCCATCAGGTTGAGGCACTGAAGCCCTTGCCCGGCCTGACCCTTGATCAGATTGTCGATGGCACTCATCAAGATGAGCCGGCCGGTGCGGGTGTCCACCTGAACAGAAAGCAAAGCCCGGTTGCTATTTCGAGCCCATTTGGTGGCGGGATACGTCCCCACCGGAAGCACCGAAACACAGGGATGATGCCGATACACGGCCTCAAGAACCGTGGTGCAGTCCTCCGCCGTCAGACCTGGGTCGCGTAGCCGGGCATAAACGGTCGACAACAGACCCCGCACCATCGGCACCAGATGCGGTGTGAATTGAAGCTGAATCTCCTGACCGGCCACGTCCTGGGCCATCTGTTCAATCTCGGACGTGTGGCGATGGCCAATCACGCCGTAGGGAGCGATTGACTCCGAGGCCTCCGCCAGCAACATCGCCTCCTTCGGAACCCTCCCGCCGCCGGAGGTGCCGGTCTTGGCGTCGATGACAATTCCATCGGTATCGATCAGCCCCTGTTTCAGGAACGGAAGCAGCGGCAGCAGGCTCGCAGTGGGAAAACAGCCCGGAGCAGCCACCAGGGATGCCTCAGCGATGGCGGGACCATGCCATTCAGGAAGGCCGTAGACGGCACTGCGACAGAGATCTGCATCGTTGCGCTGAAGGCCCTTGGCCTCCTGGGCATAGACCTGTTTCCACTGGTCTAAAGAGCGATAACGGAAGTCAGCTGACAGATCGACAACCCGGACCCCCCGCTCAATGAGCTGGGGAGCCATCTGACAGGCCAGACCATTGGGGAGGCTGAGAACAGCGAAATCGGCCGCCTCTGCGATGCGGTCAGGATCGGCGGATTCAATGCGCGGATCATCCGGAAGCGGCAGAAAGGAGCACACCGAACTCCAGCGTTGCCCGGCGCTGCGCTCACCACCCAGAAATGAGACGGAGAGAGAGGGATGCCCTTGGAGCAGACGAATGGTCTGGAGCCCCCCATAGCCGGAGGCACCGATGACGGCAACCCGTGAAGCAGTAGCAGCTGCCATGCCCTCCACCGCAGACCATTTGCTACCCGCCATCGATACCAACTACCAACGTTCGATCGTACAGATGGCGATCATGAATAATGAAGATAATCATTAAGAATCGGGACTCTGGACTCCATCGCTGCGCCCCGATCGGAACAGCCGATCCGCTTCGATTCCATCGCTGATGCATTGGCGGACATTCGCAATGGTGCCTGCATCGTTGTGGTGGATGACGAGCAACGGGAAAATGAAGGAGATCTGATCTGCGCGGCCCAGTTCGCTACGCCTGAAGCCATCAACTTCATGGCCACCGAGGCGCGTGGATTGATTTGTCTGGCGATGGAGGGCCAGCGGCTTGATGAACTCGATCTTCCGTTGATGGTCGATCGCAACACCGATGCCAATGAAACCGCCTTCACGGTGAGCATCGACGCTGGCATTGAACACGGTGTAACCACCGGCATTTCCGCTGAAGACCGAGCCGCCACCATTCAGGTCGCCCTCAATCCAGCCACCCGCCCCGCGGAGCTGCGTCGACCTGGGCATATCTTTCCGCTGCGCGCAAAGCCAGGCGGCGTTCTGAAACGCGCTGGTCACACCGAGGCAGCCGTGGACCTGTCCCAGTTGGCGGGTCTCACCCCCTCCGGCGTGATTTGCGAAATCCAGAACCAGGATGGGTCCATGGCCCGCCTGCCGGAACTGAGGGCCTACGCCGATCGCTGGGGTCTCAAGCTGATCAGCATTGCGGATTTGATCAGCTACAGGCTGGACAATGAGCGGTTCGTGAAACGAAAGGCTCAGGCGGATCTACCCAGCCAGTTCGGCACCTTCAAAATGGTGGGCTACCAGAACGAACTTGATGGCAGCGAGCATCTCGCGATCATCAAAGGTGATCCCAATGCGTTGACCGAGCCGGTGCTGGTGCGGATGCATTCCGAATGCCTCACCGGTGATGCTTTCGGATCCCTGCGTTGCGACTGTCGCCCTCAGCTGGAAGCCGCGCTGCGTCAGATCGAAACAGAGGGGGAAGGCGTTGTGGTTTACCTGCGCCAGGAGGGCCGTGGGATCGGACTCATCAACAAAATGAAGGCCTACAGCCTCCAGGAGGCGGGGCTGGACACGGTTGAAGCCAATGAACGGCTTGGCTTTCCTGCCGATCTACGCAATTACGGCGTTGGCGCACAAATCCTGTCGGATCTCGGCATTCACCGCCTCAGGCTGTTGACCAATAACCCACGCAAAATCGCAGGGCTTGGCGGTTATGGACTGAACGTGGAGGAACGGGTCCCACTGGTGATGGACCCTGGCGCCCACAACGCGAGTTATCTGGAAACAAAGCGGGAAAAACTCGGTCACTTGTTTGAGTCCGAAAACCCGTGCATGGTTCTGGCACTCGCAGTGAACGTTGGCCCTGAGAACTGGTCCACCGTGCGGATCGAGGTTGAAGCCATCGCCCAGGCCAGTGGTTTCAGTCTTGAAGCACTGCATGAACCACGGCTGCTGGCGCTGTGGGATCGGCCTCAGTTCGTCTGGAAGCTCTCCCCTGACGCCAGGGACGCTTCAGGCATGATTCGCAAGATCGCTGCCATGGCAGCAACAGAACGGGTCGGATTGATGCGAGTGCCGACCGAACGCATGGCACTGCATCCGCCCCAGACGCTGGAGAGGGTCGAACGTCAGCTCAAAGATCTGCTGAACAGCAGCAGTGACGGGTTATTGGAAAACGGCCCCTCACTGCTGCACTGGAAACGGAGCTGATCAGCCCTCCTGAACCGTCACCTTGTTGATGCGGGAACCATTGGTCAGCTTCAGCACGACGTCCATATTTCCGGTGAGCCCGAAAACGGTGTGCACGCCATCGAGGTGGGGCTGAGCCTCGTAGCAGATGTAGAACTGCGATCCGCCGGTGTTACGGCCGGCATGCGCCATCGCAAGCGTTCCAGCCTGGTGCTTCTGGGTATTGATCTCACAATCGATCTCATAGCCCGGGCCTCCGGTGCCAGCCATTCCGCGGGCACCCTCACGACTGTTGGGGCAACCGCCCTGAGCCATGAAGCCAGGAATCACACGATGAAAGGCAAGACCGTCATAGAAGCCATCCTTCGCAAGCTTCACAAAATTGGCGACCGTCTTGGGTGCATCGGTCTCGAACAGCTCGAGCTCGATCAGGCCTGCTTCGGTATCCATCAGGGCCTTGGTCATGGTGGCGCGAGCAAAATTGGAGTGTAAAGAGACGCCGCGTATGCCCGACCTCTCCCAAGCCCGCGTCGGTGTGATTGGCGGCAGCGGACTGTATGGAATGCCAGGCCTCAAGGAGGCCAAGGAAATCAGGCTCGAAACACCCTTCGGCAGCCCATCGGATGCTTTACGGGTCGGAACGCTTGAAGGCGTTGAAACCGTTTTTCTGGCCCGGCACGGATGCCATCATCATCTGCTTCCCAGTGAGGTCCCCTACCGAGCCAATATCTGGGCCATGCGAAAGCTGGGAGTTCGCTGGCTGATCTCGGTCTCGGCCGTGGGATCTCTCCAGGAGCATCTGCGACCGAGGGACATGGTGGTTCCTTCGCAGTTCATCGATCGCACCCATCAGCGGCCGCAGTCATTTTTCGGCGAAGGGTGTGTTGCCCACGTCAGCCTGGCGGATCCCTTCTGCCCAAAACTGAGTTCCCTGCTGGCGAATGCGGCGGAGGCAGAGATTCCAAGCGGCCATCAGCTCCACCGTGGTGGGACCTACCTCTGCATGGAGGGACCTGCCTTCTCCACCCGAGCGGAGAGCGAGCTTTACAGAAGCTGGGGATGCTCGGTGATCGGGATGACCAACCACACCGAATCTCGGCTGGCGCGTGAGGCGGAACTGGCCTATGCCTCGCTGAGCATGGTCACCGACTTCGACTGCTGGCACAGCGAGCATGAGGCGGTGAGCGTTGAGATGGTGATCGGCAATCTGCAGGCCAATGCCAAAGCCACTGAACCGATCCTGAATGAACTGATGCGTCAGATCGGTTTGGATCGGCCGGCCTCCGAAGCCCATCAGGCTCTGGCACAGGCGCTGATCACACCCCCGGACCAGGTGCCGCTGGAAACCCGCCAACGTCTGGATCTGTTCGTC
>CEWB01006547.1_pt1 | contig 11879 bp, 10 predicted proteins | sample 530831 | NCBI WGS metagenome assembly CEWB01 (sample SAMEA2621013, study PRJEB7988) | marine metagenome | biome: marine biome (ENVO:00000447); feature: surface water layer (ENVO:00002042); material: "saline water (ENVO:00002010), including plankton (ENVO:xxxxxxxx)" | depth 5 m | reverse complement strand
GTATACATAAATGCTGTTCTTGTTTTGCAAGTTTGCTCTTCTTCATCAATATCAATAATTTTTGGGACTTGTAATAAGTGATGACATCTACTTTTTGGTTTTTGGCTAAAAGTACGCTCGCCAGAAAGCCGCTCGACACGAACTTTCAATAAGAAAATGTCTTCATACATCAAGGATTGTTGCATTATTGGATCCTGTTGATCCCATTCCATAGGCATCCAGTAACGGGCATCACTAGCATATAACTCTAACCATCTTTCCCATTGCATCGTATCGAGTAAAAATGCTTCTTCATAAATAAAATCAATGATAGTTTTATTATTCATTCAGCTGCCTCAACTTTATTATTCATATTGAGTGTCATAAACTTCGACCAGGCATTGAATTGATTTCGCATCTGCCTCTCAGAAGTTCCATCAATTACTTCACTTACATCATATTGTTCGTTTTCATCATACAATCTTTGTAAGTTAACCCATTCATTGCCATTTGAACTTAAACCCTCTTGAGCTCTTTCGTACATTTCTAAGTCGTCATGTCCAACAATGGAGGTTGGGGCATTGATGAATCTGTTATACATTAAACTTCGTTCGAAAAATTTTTCTGGCGCCCCAACTAACTTAAAACACCAACTCTCAACCAAAGTTTTATCAACACTGATTGGTATAAAATTTCTTAAAATTTGGACAGCCCCCTTTACCATAATATTTGGGAAGTAAACTGTGTTATGCCTCACATCATTGATAATTTCCTTGGCTTTTTGCTCTCCGTAAGCTTTTGTCATTTGAGACATGTATCCATCGACATCAGTGTAATCTTGATGGATAGAACCGGTAACACCTGTATGCCCATGACCATTTGGCCATATTCTGATTCCAGTACGCTCATAAAATTCATATGGACTCATAAAAGGAGCATAAAACTGAACAGCGATTGGAGTTTCAGAACTGCCAGAGATATCTTTTTCCCGTTCCCAAACTTTTACAGCTGTACCCGCACTACTTTCATGTGCCACCATTGGGTGACAAGTGTCAGTTTGATTTTCAACTAACATCTTCCAATTGCATGTATGCATATATCTAATCGGAGAGCTCACAATTTCTAAGGCACCAGTGGGTGAACGATTAACCATATTATCTATTGTGGATAGAGCTTCTCCAAAATAGTCCTCAAAGGAAGGGCCGTCTTTACTTAATCTAGCAAAAATAAAATCTTTATAGATTTTTACGTTTTCTACTTTCGATAGTCCTTTTGATGCTGTTGCTTCGGAAAAACCAGTGCCATCGTAACCTTTTTTAAGGGGCACAGCCAGAAGAGAACCATCAGTTTTGAAAGACCAAGCATGGTAGGGGCAACGGAAAAACTTGCCAGTATTTCCACATGGTTCGGACGCTATTTTAACGCCTTTATGCGGACACCTGTTGTATAAAACATGAACCGTTTGGTCTCGATGTCTTGATACTAAAATTGGTTGATTACCAATTTGGCTAGTTATAAAATCACCAGGATTTTTTATTTGACTGGCATGACCAATGAAGATCCAAACGTTTGGAAATAAATTTTCCATTTCGAGTTTGAAAACTTCTTCATTAACGTAAACATCGCGATGAACAGCTTTATTTTTAACTAAACCTTGAATCGCTTTGATATTATTTTCATATTTGTTCATCAGATTTCTCCTTAAAACTTAGATGTCAATAACTAGCCTTTTTGACTTAGCACGCGATACGCATATTTGCATAATAGAATTAGAAGCTTTTTCTTCCTCTGTTAATATTATATCGCGATGATCGGGTGTACCAGAGATTACTTCACATTGACAAATTCCACAATCACCTCTTTGGCAGTCATAAAGTGGGTCTAAACCAGCTGTTTCTAAGGCCTCTATTATTGATTGATCAGCATTAACTTGGATTATTTGTCCAGTTGCATGGATTTGCACCTCAAAAGCTTCATCTTCATTTTTCTCATCATCTGTTTTGAATAATTCGTATTTTATTTTTTCATTAGGTAAACCCAATTCAATTGCAATATCTTTTGTGGTTTCTATCATTCCAAGGGGCCCACACACATAAATATTTGATCCAGTAGAGGAATTTTCAATAATTGATCTTAAATTTATTGCTGAATTATCGTTATCATAGTGTAGATATAAGTTTTCACCGCACAGTTCCAAAAGATCACTTACAAATGCTAATGAATTTTTTTGCCGCCCAGCATAATGTAATGTATATTTTTTGTTTCCTTTGTTCAATTTTGTAGCCATCGATAGAAGTGGTGTTATACCAATTCCTCCCGCGATAAGCACATCATCTGAAGAGCCGTCAGTTAATTCAAAATTATTGGTTGGGGGAGATATCTCAATTTTATCTCCTTCTGAAAGTGAGTGCATATATTTAGAGCCACCCGTGCTATTAACTTCCAGTAAAACTCCAATAGCAATTTGATTTTTTTTTAGTTCTTTCAAATCGAGAAGAGAATATGCTCGGCTTTCCCCAGTTGGCAAAATTACTCTTATATGAGCTCCCGCTGACCATGAAAAATTCTTGCTTTCAGGCAGTTGGAAAACAAATCTTTTTATATTGGGAGTTTCTTCTTTTATTGAAATCAATTCAATTATTTGGTTTGTCATCAAGTAATCTCGCCGAGCCTTCAAGTAGTTATTTTATAATTAACAAAATACATTAAGAGAATTTAATTAAATGTTGACTACTGGGTTTTTTAACACACCAATACCATCAATCCCACATTCGATAATATCTCCAGGCCACATCCACTCCTGAGGATCTCTTCCTGCCCCCACACCAGAAGGTGTTCCAGTAGCAATAATGTCACCAGGCTCTAAACTCATTCCAGAAGACAGGTCAGATATTAAGGTGGGAATATCAAAGAGCAAATGTTTCGTGTTAGAGTTTTGTTTTTCGATATTATTTTTCTTTAACCAAAGATTTAGGTTGTGTGGATCTATGATTTCATCAGCCGTAACTATGCAAGGACCAAATGGTGCAAATGTATCTTGGCCTTTCGAGAAAATCCATTGGCCAGCTCGCCGGTTATCACGAGCAGAAACATCATTCATTATTGAATATCCAAAGACGTGGCTCATAGCATTTTCTTTATCTATTCGAGTGGCTTTCTTACCAATAATTACTGCCAGTTCTACTTCCCAATCTAATTGTTGTGTCATCTTGCTGTTATGTTGAATGCCATCACCAGGCCCAATTACTGCTGTTGGGGGTTTTGAGAATACCACCGGTTTTGAAGGGAGTTCTTTTGAGGTATCCAGACTTCTTGCAGATTCCGCTACGTGTTCAACATAATTTAATCCAATCCCAAAAATATTTTTTCGTGGCACTGGTATTGGTGCAAGTAGAAATCCGTTTTCGCTGGGAATGGCTAACCCTGGTGGCCTTTTATTTCCGACTTCAGCCATTGCTTCTGAAAGTGCCATTAGTGAGTCTGGACCTTGATCGATGAATTCCAGCATAGAAATTGGGAAGTCAAACCCTGTTTCCAGACCTAATTGAAAAATATCTACAATTTGTCCATTACTTATAACGCCAATTCGCGCTTCGGATACTTTTTTTGAGCGATAGGTGACTAATTTCATAATTTTACCTTGCTATTTTATGTTGTTAGAGTTTGGTGTCCGTCATTCTCGGACAGGGCCTGTTCTTTGTAGAATCCAAGTTTTTTCATCACTGGAAAATCATTGAATGAAAATAGACAAGCGTCGTCATTTCCGTCATTGTTACAATGTTCGTGCCAAGTCCAACTTGGAACACAAAATATATCCTTTTCAGTCCAATCAAAACGACGACCATCAATAATTGAATAACCACTTCCTTTTGCCACTTGATAAATAACATTACCAGTGTGCCGATGGGATTTGGTATGTTCTGATGGACGAAGCATTTGCATTTGAGCGCCCATTGTAAGCATGGGGTCATCTCCTGATTGAGGATTTATATAACGCATTATTATTCCGTCGTAATTGGATCCGTCAGTTACTTTAGCATAATTTAATAATGCTTCATATGTTGGCTCCCAGGAAAATTTTAGAAGAGGAGAGTAAGGTTTGTCCCATTTATCCAGAGCTGGCATTAAACCCGGAGCGCCATAAGAAAATGGGCTATCATTAGTTGGTAAATTGGTTGATTGGTAGTCATCTGGATGAACTTCATAAAAATTTGCTTCCAAAGCGTTTGTTAGTGGAATATCAAGCCCATCTTGCCAAATACAAGTTGTCCCTTCATCAGATATGCCATGCTCATGCCAAGTGCCATTTGGAGTAATTACAAAATCTTTTCCCCCCAATTCAACTTTATGACCATCAACAATTGTGTAAGCGCCTTCGCCTTCCATGATAAATCTTAATGCTGAAGCAGCGTGGCGGTGTGCACCTGCTTTTTCACCGGCTTTCATAACCTGAAGTCCAGAAAACAACCATCCGCATGCTGCGCTGACATCTTGTCTTTTAGGGTTTCTTAGATAAACAACTCTTCTACCAGCATCTTCAGGTCTAACTAAATCGATTGCTCTTAAAACTTGCTTTCTTAAGTCTGAATGTCGCCATATAATTGGCGCTGACTTCGGTGTTGGTTCCCATGGTTCAATATCATTTGCTACAGTCCATAGTGCACCAGTATCAATATTGGCTAATTCATCATAATATTCTTTTAATTCGTCATTATCTCTTACTCTAGCCCGACCTAAAATATCATCTTTTGGATCAATTTCAGTCATTTTTAAACTCCCAAAGCTTATATAACGGTTCTTATCAATGTTATATTTGTAATAAATGTTTAAATAAAATCTTAGTTTATTTTACAAAAATATTTTTAATTTGCCATTTAAAAATTGCCTTTATAGGGATACATATTCTTAGGTGAGTGTATAGACAAAAAACTAAAATTTATAAAATGATTAAAAAAAGGGTGAACCATGGATCACAATAAAAATAAATCATCTGATAGATTAGTACCTATATCAAAAAAAGATCTCTCAAAGAAATGCTGGGGATTTAAGGCTACAATAAGGCATGGTCAATGTGATCCTGCAGGCATAGCGTATACTCCAAAGTTATTTGATTTATTAAACGTTACTGTGGAAGAATGGTATTCATCTTGTCTCGGTATTAATTATTATGAAATTATTGGAGACCGAAGAACTGGCTTAGGATATGTAAAAGCTAGTGCCGATTTTTTTCAACCGTGTTTTTTGGGAGATGAGCTAGAAATATGTCCAATGATAAATAGAATTGGAACCTCATCATTATCTTTAAATCTTCATGCGTTTAATAATGATGTAGAGAGGTTTAGAGGTCATTTGATAACAGTTGCAACCGATTTGGAAAGTCACAAATCTATAAAGTTACCACATGATATTTTAGAGGCTTTGAACGCATATAAAAGTAATTGCGATTAATCAAAGGGGTTTAAAATTTGTATATTGCAATCTTAATGGCAAATACGGATGAAAGTGAATTTGCATCAAATCATCCTACAGATGATCAAAAATTTATCGATATATTAGGAAGTATCAGGCCTGATTGGGTGTTTGAAGCTTTCAATGTTACACATAATGTGTTCCCCCAGTCTTTAAATATATTTGATGGGATAATAATCACTGGTAGTCCTGCATCAGCAAATGACAAAGATTTATGGGTTAGCTCACTTATAAATATTGTAAAGAAAACAGCGCAACTAAACATTCCACTATTTGGCTCGTGCTTTGGCCATCAGGTAATTGCAAAGGCCTTTGGGTCTGAGATTGTTAAAAATCCCGACGGTTGGTCTCTGGGTCTTGTTGAAACGAATGTGGTCAGGCGTGAAACTTGGATGAATGGCTTAGAGACAAATACCTTATTATATTCAGCCCATACAGAGCAAGTAGCTAAGCTGCCAAATGGAGCGGAACTATTATTTAAGTCTGAAGGATGCGATGTCGCTGGTTTTACTTTGGGAAATAATATTTTTACGACACAATATCATCCAGAAATGCGAGAAGATTTTGTCAATGCATTGATAATAGAATTAGAGAATGACTTGGAAAAAAAAGTGATTAAAAAAGCATTTTCCTCGATGAAAATGTCAGCTCATACTTTAAATTTTTCTGAGGCTATTGCGCGGTTTTTTGAACATAATGTTGAATGATTTTTAAACTATAACTGGATCCATGCAGTTTTTAAATTAATATATTTATCTAATGCGTGAAGAGATTTATCAGACCCGTTTCCAGATTGCTTAACCCCGGATAATGGAACCGTAACATCTGCCCCACCATAAGTATTTACATTAACAACACCAGCTTTGACCTTTGAGACCATCTTATGCGCTTTTGCTAAATTTGACGTCCAAATTCCTGCTGAAAGGCCAAATTCCGTGCCATTAGCTAGTTTAACAGCCTCTTCCTCTGTTTTAAATCTTGAGACTGCTAATACAGGTCCAAATACTTCCTCTTTAAATAATGTACTATTGGGCTTTACATTGGTTACAACGGTGGGTTCCATGTAATATCCCCCAGTATTTTTTAATATTTGATGTCCGCCTATTGCGATCTGAGAGCCTTCTGTTTTGGCAATATCAACAAATTGTAAATTACTAATTAATTGAGTTTCTGAGTTTATGGCTCCTATATCAGAGGTAATATCTAAGGGGTTTCCAACTTGTAGTTCTTCTGCATTTTCAATTACGGATTTAATGAAATCATCATGAATACTATCTTCTATAATTAACCGAGAGGCCGCCACGCATACTTGTCCAGAGTTTCTAAAAATTGCCATGGCGGATACTTTGGCTGCTTGCTCTAGAGACGGCGCATCAGAAAAAATAATATTTGGAGATTTACCACCTAATTCCAAATAACATCTTTTCATATTAGATTGAGAAGAATATTCTAAAAGCCTACGCCCTGTAGGCCCGGATCCAGTAAATGCTAGAACATCAACTTCCATCGATAAACCCATAGCTTTTCCAACAACTGAGCCTTGGCCGGTAACAACATTTAACACGCCATCTGGAACCCCAGCTTCAGCAGCTAGTTCAGCTAGTTTTAACAGTGATAGTGATGCGGTTTCAGCGGGTTTTAAGACGATAGAATTACCTGCAGCTAACGCTGGAGCGATTTTCCAAGCGCCAATCATCAAGGGAAAATTCCAAGGAACAATGGCCCCGACAACACCTACAGGCTCTTTATAAATTAATCCAAGGACATCATTAGCAGTTGGGGCTATTTCACCATAAACTTTATCAATGCACTCTGCGTAATATCTAAAAGTTCCCGCAGCAGAGCCAGCCTCAGCATTTATTGCCATATTTATTTCTGTTCCGTTATCTCTTACACCTAGGACGGTTAGTTCTAGGGCATCACGTTCTATAAGATCGGCTAGCTTGTGTAAAACTTTTTTTCGTTGTGTTGGAGCCATATTTGACCAGGAACCATTATCAAAAGACATTCGTGCAGCTTTAATCGCCATTTCCATATCAGAAACGGTGGCTCTTTTTATGGATGTAAATTTTTTTCCATTTATGGGGGAAACAATTTCAAAATCATCACCTGACCCGTCAATCCAAGCACCATCAATAAAAAGTTTTTGAGGTGAAATTTTTTTATCACGATAACTGTCAATTTGTTTTTGGTTTAACATAGTTTTCCTATTTATTTTTAAAGCTTTTCCACAATGTTCTAACTTGAAGTAAAATTATTAAGATTATCAACATAAATAGAATGAATGCGATAGGTCTGTTAATAAAATCAATCGGATCTTTAACTTTCATCATTGAGGTCCTAAGCTTTCCTTCCATTATTTCCCCAAGAACCATGCCTAGTATTATTGGGACAATCGGTAAGTCCACTCGTTTTAGAATAAATCCAAAAATGCCAAAACCAGCAGCAACAGCGCAGTCAGTAAAGCTATTGCGTAGGCTATAAACACCAACAAAACTTAAAATTAGAATACTCATTCCCAGAAACCGACTTGGTATTTGAATGACTTTTAATAAAGAGTTTGTTGAGAATAATAAAAATATTAAAACTAGGACGTTTAATATTAAAAGTGAAATATACAGAGCAACAACAAAATCTAGATGATTTTGAAAAAGGTTTGGTCCAGGTATTACATTATGTACATAAAATACAGAGAGCATCATTGCTGTTAATGCTTCTCCTGGAATGCCTAAAGCTAATAATGGGATCATTGCTGCTGCTGGAACTGCATTATTAGCAGCTTCTGAGGCAACTAAGCCTTCTGTAGACCCTTTTCCAAATTTTTCAGGTGTTTTTGAGCTTCTTTGCGCGTAAGTGTATGATAAAAATTGGGATGTAAATTCCCCAACACCTGGTATCATGCCCATCATGACACCAAAACTAGAGGCTACGGATGCAATTCTTTTATGCTTGCCAAGCTCTTTTAATCCTTGGAAAAGGCCACCTTTAACTTTGACGGCTTCTGCTCTTTTATCTTTTTGTACTAATAGTAAAATAGCTTGTGAAATAGCAAAAAGGCCTAGAACGATAACTATTAAGTTTAAACCCCCAGTTAACCAACTTTGGTCAAAAGTGAATCGCTTCGAATATTTGATTGGCTCCATGCCGATGGTTTGAATGAAGATTCCTAAGCTAGCCATCATAGCAGCTGCAAACATTTGACCACGATGTGCCGTTATTACAAGTATTATTCCTAAAAGTGCTGCTAAGAAAATCTCTCGCGAACCAAACATTGGCGCTATAATTGCCAACACTGGTGATAAAAAAATCAAACATAGTATTGAAAAAACTCCTCCAAAAAAGGAAGCTGAGTACGCTAAGCTTAAGGCTCTTCGGCTTTCACCTCGCTGAGTCATAGGAAAACCATCATACGTCGTTAACGCATTTACAGGAGTTCCTGGTGTGTTAACCAAAATTGCTGGTATAGATCCTCCGTACATAGCGGATCCATAAATACCTAGAAGTAATGTTAGGCCTACAATGGGCTCTAAAGAAAAAGTAGCAGGTAGAAGAATGGCGATCGCGACCGCTGGTCCTACCCCAGGTATAGCACCAATAACCACACCACCACATGATCCAATGAGTAGCGCTATTATAACATCCCAACGAAGAAGAAGTTCAAAGGCAGAAAAAATAATATCCATTAATATTCCAGACTAAAAATTTAAAATCATAAAGGTTCTTAATGTATCAGGAAGATATTCATAAATAACCCCGCCTGGTATTTTTACTTCTAAAAAGGTTTTAAAACCCAGCACTATAAATAGAGCCGTAAGAACGGAATATAATAGTATAGCTTTTTTTCGATAGCCAACGCGATATGACAAACAGAACGCAATAATGCACGTAGCTAATAAATAACCAATATATTGGACTAGTACCACGTACAAAAGGAACCAACAGGCAAATTCTATTGATCTTATCCAAATTAAACCCTCTTTTAGTTCTCTATTCAAATCATTTAACCGAATTTTGAGCAATAGATGAATAAATCCAAAAGCTGTCATTCCTATTAAGCCAATAGAACACCATAGTGCTGGTTGTGAAGTGAGTTTTGTATTCTTAAACCATTTAACCTGGTCAGGTAATTGGCTCATTAAAAATGCTGAGATCATGAAAAATATTAATGCAAATAACAAGTCGCCTGATTTTATATTTTTCATAATATTAATATTCGCTTTATTGTATTAATAAGAGGCTGGAGAACATCCTCCAGCCTCTTAAAGTATTTACCAATAAATTATTCTAGCAAACTGTTTACATAATCTGCCTGAGCAATATCTGCCGCAACCATGGCTGCGGATTCTTCTGGACCCATCCAGTAGATCTGAGCACCAGTGTTAGTTGCAACTTCTTGAGCTCTTTCGCTCATTACAGTTTTGGAAGCTACAGCAATTATTTTATCCCTAACATCTTGTGGTGTGTCTTTATGAACAAAAAGACCATTCCACAAATTAGAGGTTAAAGTAGGCTCAATTTCTGTTACGGTTGGAGCGTCTGGTGTAAGACTAATGCGTGATCCTGTGACAGATGCTAAAATAGTCACATTGTCCAAACATGGTAATAAAAGTGCTAATGTTGTGTTGATTACATCTGCATCACCAGAGGCAAGACTGTTGCAATCTAACATATCAAAAGCTGCGTCAGAAGCGAAGTTAAAATCCATTTTCTTTGCAACAGCTAAAGTTATCTTGGTAGGTATTAGTGGTGCACCAAAGTGCCCTAAGGAAACGTCATTTGTTTTTGCATGTGATGCCAATTCATCCATTGTTTGATAAGGTGCATCTGGGCTTGTTGCGATAACAAATGGATATGTCACAAAAATACCAAGTGGGTCAAATTTTGCTGGGGCTAACTCCTCGATACCTATTTGATGCCCAAGGACTGGTACACCAATCACAAATGAACCAATAGTATAGCCATCGGCAGGAGCATTCGCTACTTCTATTGCTCCCGGGAATGGACCACCACCGCCACCAGGTTTATTTACAACAGCGGCTGCAACACCATATTCTTCTTGAAAATCTTCGGCTATCATTCGTGTTAGAATGTCTTCTAGATCACCTGGAGGCCACGGAACAATAAAAGTTACTGGCTTTTCAGGATATTCAGCAAACGCGGGGTTAAAAAACCCAGTCACTGCTATCGCTAAAGTAGCGATTGTTACATATATTTTATTCATTTTCTTCCCCTTATAAATCTTTATTCTTAATAGAGTTCCATCATTTGACGTCGCGTAAGAAGAACGGTGACAAATAGTTCATTGAGAGTCAATTGTTTTTCATTTTTACTCCAAATTACCAATTCAGCAATGTCTTAATAGTTAACATGTTAAATAATATATTTGATGTTATGGTAAGTTTTCTTTTCTGTAAACATTTTTTTACTGAATTGTTTGTTCTCGCTTTGAATACAAAATGTCTGTATCTCTATCTAGAATTTTTCGTGCCGTCTGATGTCCCGATAATACCGACGCCTGTATTGTTCCGGGTACCAAACAGTCCCCAGTCAAGAAAACATTTTGTATTGTGTTGATCAACTGGCCATCACTAAACAGTTGATCATTTGGAATTCGTCCACCCACAATTACAACATGCTCTGATGTTAATTTCAGTTTTTTATTGTCGATGGTATTAATAAGTTCGAAATTCTGATTAATTTTGTAATTTAATGCAAACTTAATTTCTAAGGATTTTAGCCGCTCTATAATTGCAGCTTGCTCTAAAGTGTATTGTGTCCAGGTAGAAACGGTAGGAAGCGGGGTTACGTAAGTGACGTTATGGCCATTATTCAGTAATTTCTCAGCAATTACGCTGGCCATGTAATTGTGATCATCGTCATATACAATAAATTGGTCTAGGGTAGAATTGGGAAATTTTTCCAGCATAATATCGTCTGGAGTTAAAATAGTGTACTTCTTTGTCTCTATAGGTTCGAAATTTGTTGACCCAACGCAATCAGCTCTCCACGTTGCCCCCGTAGCTAAGGTCACGGTATCAGATCCAAATTCTTTTATGTCGTTAATTGACATGTGGCTAGAAAGAAATATTCGTGAATTATTTTTCTGAGATAGTTGATATACTCGATAATCTTTGACCCTGTTCCAAGCATTTAATCCTGGAAGTCTTGCCTCTTGGGCCACTCTTCCACCTGGTTCATTTCGTGTTTCAGCTACTGTTACATCATGTCCTGCGTTTGCTAATGTTAAAGCGCATTCTAAGCCTGCTGGGCCTGACCCAATAATAAGATGCTTTTCTTTTTTTCTTGAGATTGCTGGCATTTCAGGATGCCACCCTTTTCTCCACTCTTCGCTAATCGTTGGATTTTGGGTGCATTTTACAGGCACCCCATATGCGTCCATGCTCACGCATACATTACACCCTATACACTCT
>CEWB01042713.1_pt1 | contig 12080 bp, 8 predicted proteins | sample 530831 | NCBI WGS metagenome assembly CEWB01 (sample SAMEA2621013, study PRJEB7988) | marine metagenome | biome: marine biome (ENVO:00000447); feature: surface water layer (ENVO:00002042); material: "saline water (ENVO:00002010), including plankton (ENVO:xxxxxxxx)" | depth 5 m | reverse complement strand
TATATGACCCTAGAAGATAAAGTGCATCTTCCGTTACTGCAAATTACGTTTCCTACGGTATATGCCCGTCATCCAGACGAAGCTCCCCTTGATGTGCTAGCCGATATTCTCGGTGGCGGAAAAACCTCCTTGTTTTACAAAAACCTAGTGAAAGAAGGTTTAGCGGTGCAAGCGGTTGTTTCTCACCCTTGTCGAGAGCTGGCTTGTGAATTCCAGTTACTCGCACTCGCCAACCCAGCAAAAATATCTGCATTGAGCGACTTAAGAAAGGTCATTAACACCACCTTGGCTGAGTTTGAACAACGGGGTGTGAAAGCTGACGACCTTGCGCGTACAAAGGGCAGTATTGAAGCGTCAACAGTGTTTGGCTTACAAAGTGTCGCAGGCAAAGTTTCAACCCTTGCTTCAAACGAAACCTTTCACCAAAAAGCAGATTTGGTGTCTGAAGACATTGCAAGGTACAACGCAGTAACGGCCGACGATGTTATGCGTGTATACAAAAAATACATTAAAGACGCCAATAGCGTCGTATTAAGTGTGGTACCTCAAGGGCAGCCGCAGCTTGAAGCCGCGAAGCCCAATTTCCAGCGCCCGGTAAGAACACTTCCTGAGCCTAGGGAAACCACAGAAGATCAGCTTAGTAACCTGACAACCCCTGAATCAAGTTTCGACAGAACCATAGCACCTGAAGCGGGTGATGTTCCTGTGGTGAATGTACCTGACTATTGGCAATCAAAGCTAAGTAATGGCATGGACGTGTTAGGTGTCACTATGGATGAAACGCCCACGCTGACCATGACAATAAGCATGGATGGTGGGATGCTACTCGATCCGAAAGGCAAAGAGGGTGTTGCCTATTTAACGGCGCTTCTCATGAACGAAACCACACAAAACTCCAGCAACGAAGAGTTAGCAAATGCGTTGGCAAAACTTGGTAGCTCTATTCGTTTCAGTTCAGCCGGACGCTACTCGCAAGTGTACATTTCCTCGTTAACCAAAAACATTGAGCCAACGTTAAGCTTATTGAAAGAAAAGCTCTTTTCCCCAGCATTTTTGCCCGAGGATTTCGCACGCATGAAAGAGCGGGTGATTCAGGGTCTTCAGCAACAAGCTAAAACCCCATCAAGTTTGGCAAGACGGGCGCGGGATTTGGTGCTCTTTGGCGGCCACAACCGGGTAAGTTTACCTGATGAAGGCACCATTGCTTCTATCCAAAGCATTACATTAGATGATGTCAAAGACTTCTACGCTAAGTACTACTCTCCCAGTAAGGCCAGCGTGGTCGTGGTTGGCAATTTACCCCAACAACAGGTAATGAAAAACCTTGCATTTATTGGCCAATGGCAAGGTCCTGAATACAGTTTCGGAGACTACAAAGCGTTTCCAGAATACGATACGCGCAACATTTTCTTAGTCGACAGCCCCTCAGCGGTGCAATCCATTGTTTATGTGGTTCAACGGGCGCTCGCCTACGACGCCACGGGCGACTATTTTAAAGCCAGACTGATGAACTTCCCATTGGGAGGCGGGTTTAATAGCCGAATTAACCTTAATCTTCGAGAAGACAAGGGCATCACTTATGGGGCAAATAGTGCCTTTTTAGGTGGGAAAACCTTGGGGTGGTTTGAAGTGAGTGCGGATGTAACCGCAGATCAAACCCAAGTCGCCATTAACGAGATGTTTGCCGAAATAGAAAACTATATTGAGCAGGGGCCAACTGACGATGAGCTTAAATTTATGCGCAATGCGTTTACGCTAAGTGACGCGCTAGAGTTTGAGACCCCCACCAGTAAGGCAAGGTTTCTTCGCCAGCTACAAAATTATAACTTGTCTAAAGATTACCGAAAAGAACAAGTTCGCATTATTCAAAGCATAACCAAAGATGAGATTAAAGCATTGGCATCGCGCTACCTGATAGACGATAAAATGCAAATCATTGTAGTGGGAGATAAAGCATCGTTACTGCCCCAACTGCAATCACTTGGCATGCCGATAATTGAATTATCGGTAGAGGCGAACCACAAAGAAGCGCTAAACTAATACTTAATTCGCATTAGGTTAATCGCTTCCACTTGATTTTAATTTGCTGTTCCCCCATAACGGGGGGAACAACTACGCTATGGACTTGAACATTGACAGTAAACTCATCTTGTTTCGACGAGCGCCTGAATGCGCTTAAATCACCTGAATTTTTATCTTCTCTCAAGCAAATAAAGCGAGGCGTTGAGCGTGAAGCGCTGCGAATAAAAAGCAATGGTGAGTTGTCACAAGCGCCACACCCAAAAGCGTTAGGTGCGGCACTAACTCACGAGTCGATTACCACAGATTTCTCAGAGTCGTTACTTGAGTTTATTACACCGCCAGAAAGCCGTGCTGAAGATACTATCGCCCAATTAAAAGACATTCACAGGTTTACTATCGATAATATTGATGGGGAGCAAATATGGCCCCTGAGTATGCCGTGTTTTATTGAAGATGAGTCGCAAATACCCATTGCCTATTTTGGTGAGTCAAACGTGGGTAAAATGAAGCGGGTGTACCGAGTAGGACTTAAGAACCGGTATGGCAGTATGATGCAAGCTATTGCTGGCGTACATTTTAATTTTTCATTTCCCGATTCATTTTGGGCATTATGGGCGCAACTTAATGGAAAAGATCATAGTCAGGAACAGACATCAGAAGACTATTTTTCGTTAATTAGAAACTATCGCCGTTTTTGCTGGATTATTCCTTATCTATACGGTGCTTCACCCGCATTGTGTGGCTCATTTCTCGCGGGTAAAAGTCACGGGCTACCGTTTAAAAAAGTGGGTCAAGGCACTTACTACATGCCCTATGCTACTTCATTGAGAATGAGCGATTTAGGGTACACCAGCGCCGAACAATCATCGCTAAAAATCTGTTATAACAAACTCGATAATTATGTTGCCTTACTTCGTGAAGCGATGGGGACACCTTCTTCCCGCTTTAGTCAGTTTGCTGCAGGAGAAGAGGGTAATTATCAGCAGTTAAGCCGCAATATATTGCAAATAGAGAACGAGCTTTATTCTCCTATTCGCCCTAAGCAACCCACTCAGTCTATGGAAAAGCCCACTGATGCATTAGTAAAGCGGGGCATCAATTATATTGAAGTGCGGGCGTTAGATGTTAATCCGTTTTCTGCTATTGGAATTAGTGAAAGTCAGTTTCATTTTCTTGATGTGTTTTTACTCAGCTGTCTTCTTATGCCAAGTGAAGCGCTTGATGAGTCTCAGCTGACTGAAGCAAAAGACAATATGAATAAAGTGGTATTGGAAGGGCGAAACCCAGAGTTAAAGCTGCTTCAAGGTGGGGAGGAGATAAGCTTACCCGCTTGGTGTGAAACCCTATTCGCACAATTTAAGCAAGTGGCCGCTTTACTCGATATCGCTAATGAAACCGATAAATACATGGCAGCGGTAGACGAAGAATGGCAAAAAGTAATAGACCCAGCTAAAACGCCATCAGGCGTGCTATTGAATGCATTGCTTAAAGACGACAAAGATAATAGTGTATTCGGGTTAGAACTTGCAGAGCGTTACAAAGCGGAGATGGCGGGCTATGCTTATACCCATACCGACGCAAACGCTTTTCAAGCCGCTTCACTAGCTTCCCTTGATGCCCAAGCCGATGTTGAAGCTGCAGATAGCAAAGACTTCGATAGCTTTATTCGTGATTACTTTAACGAACCGCCAGCAAAAAAAAATGCCTGACAAGTGTCAGGCATTGAAAGGTTCCAGGGAAACACACATTTTACTAGAACATTAATTAAGACAAGTCATGCATCAAAAGTTCAAACCGTGGGTTCTTTTTTTAGCGACATTGGTCGTTGTTTTTCCGCTGCTCATCGCTGGGTGCGCTACCACGCCTCCTAAGGACATTAGTAACCTTTGCGAAATTTTTTACGAGAAAGACGATTGGTACGACGCTGCCGCTGACGCACGGGATAAATGGGGCGTTCCTATTCACATTCCAATGGCAATGATGTATCAGGAAAGTTCGTTTAGACATGATGCCTTGCCTCCCCGAGATTATGTATTTTTTGGCTTAATTCCGTGGGGCCGCGTGAGTTCTGCTTATGGTTACTCTCAAGCTAAAACACCAACATGGGCAGATTATATTCGCGAAACGGGTAATCGCGGTGCAGATAGAGACGACTTTGAAGATGCTATCGACTTTATGGGCTGGTTTATCTATAAGTCTCAAAAAGTTAATGGTGTGTCTAAATGGGACGCCTACGCGCAGTACCTGAATTACCATGAAGGCTGGGGGGGGTACAAACGCAGAAGTTATGACAGAAAGCCTTGGTTAAAAAAGGTGGCAGCGAAAGTAAAAGCACGTTCTTTGCGTTACGCAACCCAACTTAAAACCTGCGAAGAAGACTTGCAGAAAGGCTGGTTTATGAAACTGTTTACCTAGCCTTTACCCTGCGCGAATTAGCTTTCTATACCGCTTAATCTCTCACTCGCCCCACTGCATGATCCCGCGGACACTGTTCTAAATCGGACAGTCAAAAGTGTCCGCTGCGGACACTTTTCTATTTTCTGAATTTAAAAAATCACTATTTATCAGTGCTTTAAATTGTGGCATGTAAATCGTATTAGTCGTTGTAAGAAAAATAAAACGGCTAATGAGCGTACGTGTTCTTGTGTAACTGGATTGCATTGACTCGCAACAAGGTAAGCAAGGGGCTATGTCTGTTAGCGAACCTATTCACTATTCAGAGGGCTAGACCATGATGATGATGCTTTTTCACTACATAAGTCTTCCAATTTTGGTTTTGATTGTTGGCTTGGTTCTCGCCAATGTCGAAAAACAAGGGATATAGGGCAAAGCGATGATTAAGGATACAAGTAGTCAAGATGTCGTGGTAAAGCAGCAGCGTCGCCGCACGCCTTGGATAGTTTTTAGCGTATGTGTGATTGCCATTGTCTGCATGGGGTATGTGGCCGTTTCTGCGCCTCCTGCGGCTATTTCTGTAGCGAAATCCTCATTAAAAGTACACAAGGTGTCAAAGGGCGACTTGGTCCGAGATATTGTGACCACGGGTAAAATAATTGCCGCTAACGCGCCGCAGGTTTATAGCCCAGAGCAAGGCTATGTGTTACTCAAAGTGACCCCCGGGGATTTTATTGAAGTGGGAGACACTGTGGCCATTGTTGACTCCCCTGAATTGCAAAGCAACCTGAAACAGGAGCAACTGGTACTTGCAAGCTTACGCAGCGATCTCGCCAGACAGCAATTGGATGTTAGGCGTCAAACGTTACTACTTAAGAAGCAGGCAGATTTGGCAAAAGTTGAACTTGATGCAGCAATGCGTGAAGACAAACGGGCGTCCTTATCCATTCAAAACCACCTTATTAGCCAAATTGATTTTGAAGAGGCACAAGATAATTTAGCGCGAGCGAAAGTGACCCACAAGCATGCGCTTGCCGAAATTGAATTGGCAACCGATACCCTGGCTTTTGAGCTTAAAACCACCGAAGAGAAAGTGGCTAGGCAGGAGCTAGTGGTAGTAGAACTAGCCCGTCAATTGGCCAATTTGCAGATAAAGGCCACTGTGTCTGGCGTGGTGGGGAATGTGCGTATTCAACCCAATGCCCTGGTTGCCAAAAACGAATTACTCATGACACTAGTGGACCTTTCCGCCTATGAAGCACAGCTTAATGTGGCCGAAAGCTACGCCGGTGATCTTGGTATTGGCATGGACGTTGAGCTCACCATGGGAGGGCAAACAGTACTTGGTACCCTGGTTTCTATTTCGCCAGAGGTGGTAGAACGACAAGTCACAGCAAGGGTTCGCTTTCCTGAGAACAGTGTGCAATCTATTCGCCAAAATCAGCAGGTATCTGCTCGCATTCTGCTGGAAAACAAAACAGATGTATTAAAAGTGGCGCGAGGTAGCTTCTTGCAGGCAGGGGGACATACGGCCTATTTAGTGAATGGCGATGTAGCTGAACGTGTGGCTATTCAAATAGGGGCAACCAGTATGCGCGAAATAGAGATTTTAGGTGGCCTGAATGAAGGCGACGAAATAGTTATTTCTAATTATGAAAAATTCAACCAAGCGCCTTCGGTGCTGTTACGCTAAAACAAGGAACACACAATGTTAACCATGCACAACGTAGGCAAGATATACCAAACAGACAGTGTACAAACCCATGCATTAAGAGACTTTTCTCTTTCGGTGAACGAAGGCGAATTTATTGCGGTAACGGGGCCTTCGGGTTCGGGGAAAACCACCTTTTTAAATATTGCAGGGTTATTAGAACCCTTTACGTCAGGGCAATATACATTAGACGGTATAGACATTGGTGGTTTGTCTGATAATCAGCGCGCGGATATTCGCAACCAAAAAATAGGCTATATTTTTCAGGGTTTTAACCTAATTCCTGATTTAAATATTTACGAAAATGTGGAAGTGCCTTTGCGATACCGTGGAGTACCAGCAAAAGAACGTAAAGTGCGAATTTTAGAATGTTTAGAACAGGTGGGGCTAGCTAGCCGCGCCAGGCACTTACCTCAGCAGCTATCTGGTGGGCAACAACAACGGGTGGCGATAGCCAGAGCGCTCGCCGGAAAACCCCGTTTTTTGCTGGCAGATGAGCCTACGGGTAATTTAGATACCCTTATGGCGCGCCAAGTTATGGAGTTATTAGAAGAGATTAACCAAAATGGCGCCACTATCGTTATGGTCACCCACGACCCTGAATTGGCCCGTAGAGTCCCTCGCAACATTCAAGTGGTAGACGGGGAATTGGCCGATTTAACCTTTTATCAAGGGAAGCCAGCAACGTCTGCCTCTGCACCTGAAAAAAGCGCCCATGAAAGCGTGGTGGGAGGCTAATATGTTTCTTCACTATATCGATTTAAGCATCAGAAGTATCAAGAGTACGCCTGTAATCAGCGTATTAATGGTGTTTGCCATTGCAATAGGTATTGGCTTAACCATGACAAGCCTTTCTGTGTTTCACATGATGTCGATGGATCCTATCCCTCATAAAAGTCAGGCCATTCATTTTCCTCAGTTAAACATTATGGATGAAGGCGGCGAATGGCATACAGATGATAATATTCCTTACCAACTGACTTATCAGGATGCCATAAACCTCTACAACGCAGACGCAGACTTTCCTAGAAGCCCGAGTTTTCGTAGTGGTTTTTCGGTGCACCTAAATACCCCTGACGTTAAGCCTACCATGGAACCTGCCCGTCTTGTTTATCAAGAGTTTTTCTCTATTTTTGAGCGGCCCTTCATTTTTGGGGCGCCTTGGTCGAAGGAAGAACAACAAAGCAAACCCTATGTCGTGGTTATTTCCGAATCCATTAACAACCGCTTATTCAATGGCCAGAACTCAGTGGGCAAATCCATCTATTTAGACAATAAAAGCTATCGTATTGTCGGTGTGGTTGAAGACTGGGATCACCACATTAAGTATTACGATTTAAATAACGGTGCGTTTAATAGCCCAGAAAAACTTTATGTGCCTTTTTCCATTGCGCCTTTAGAAGAAATAGGGACGTGGGGAAATACCAATGGTTGGAAACACGAAACCTTAAATGGCTACCAAAGCTTATTGCAATCTGAATTGGTCTGGGTGCAATTTTGGGTACAGCTTAATACGGCCGCCGAAAAAGAAGCGTTTAGTGCGCTGATAATGGCCTATATGGAAGATCAGCAATCGAAAGGCCGGTTTAATCGCGATAATTTGCAATACGCCCTTCGTAACGTCACCCAATGGTTAAAATATAATCAGGTGGTCTCAGAGGACAATCGTATTCTCGTTGGCTTGAGCTTTATGTTCTTGCTTGTCTGTGTGGCGAATATATTGGGCTTATTACTGGCTAAATTTCTAAAACGAGCGCCTGAGGTTGGCGTACGCCGCGCCCTTGGCGCCAGTAAGAAGCACATATTTGCGCAGCATATTGTGGAAGTGTCGGTTATTGGCTTAGCCGGTGGCATTTTGGGTATTGTGATTGCGCAACTTGGTCTGTGGGGCGTTCGTACTACCAACAGATATTATGAAGCCCTAGCTACCATGGATGTCTCTATGCTGTTAGCGGCGCCTACCATTGCCTTAATGGCAAGTTTCATAGCGGGTTTGTACCCTGCATGGCTGGTGTGTAGAACCCAACCTGCCATTTACCTCAAAAGCCAATAGGAGCGTATCATGCTAGAAATTAAACCTATATTTAATGCACTGCGTCGCTCAAAAGTGGGGGCTATTTTATTGTTTTTACAAATAGCGCTGACAACGGCTGTGGTCAGCAATGCCGCATTTATGATTAACGATCACCTGTCGTATTTAAAAGAAGATACCGGCTTTGTGCAGCAGGAGATATTTAGCTTTGGTCTTATGACATTTGGCAAAGACATCGATTTGCACCAACAAGCAGAACGAGATGAAGACATGATTCGCCGTATTCCAGGCGTGATAGATGCCGTGTTTATCCAAGCGGTACCGTTAACAGGAGGCGGTTCGTCCACCTCAAGTCATCTACGCCCACCGCCAGAAGAATCGAAATCATTGTCACTGGCCTACTACAACGCCGATGAACATACACTTGACACCTTTGGGGTTACCTTGCTGGAAGGGCGGAATTTTCGGCCGGAAGAGGTGGTTATTGGAAGCGATTTTGACGGACATGGTCCCAACACCGTTATTGTTTCTCAAGCCTATGCGCAAGAGATGTTTGAAGGTGAATCGGCACTGGGTAAAACTATTTATGTGTCGAGCCGGCCGCTAGAAATTATTGGCGTGGTTGAGACAATGAAAAGCCCCTGGCCGAGAGGCGATCGAAGTAGCAGAACCAGCATTATTCCTTTTATTAATGTGCAAAATTTTCACCGCGTGATGGTGAGAACCGAGGCGTCTGAGCGCGACAGTGTGATGAAGGTGATTGAAGACAAAATGCTAAGTCAGTATGACCAGCGGGTGATAATCAATATTAGGGGACTGGAGGAAAGCAAAAACAGTTACGATGCCACCGATGTGCTGATGATGCGTATGTTGATGGTTTTAGTGGTTATTTTAGTGCTAGTTACAGCGCTGGGTATTCTTGGCCTTACGCAATTCAATATTAGTAAACGGACGAAGCAAATTGGTACACGTCGGGCATTAGGGGCGAGAAAGTCGGATATTATTCGCTATTTCTTAGTAGAAAATGCCATGATATGCACGGTAGGTTTGGTAATAGGGTCATTTGCGGCGTTCTTTTTGGGGCGTGTATTAATGAACGCCTATTCCATTAATGCCCTAGAAATGCAATTTGTTATCGGTACGGCTGTGGGAATATGCGTAATGAGCTTACTCGCCGTTATTGTGCCGGCAATGCGTGCCGCCAATATTTCACCGAGTATCGCCACTCGTAGTATATAAGAGCGCAGATGAATGAAAAAAATCTTAATTGTTGATGACAACGCTGCGGTGTTGGAAGCCTTGTCATTACTTTTAGAAATCCACGGCTACCAGGTTGTTACGGCTAGTACACCGAAAGAGGCGTTACAAATCGTAAACTATCAAGCGATTAGCCTGGTGCTTCAGGACATGAATTTCAGCGCCGATACCACGTCTGGCGAAGAAGGCAAAACACTGTTTTTTGCGCTAAGAGAGCTAAACCCTCTATTGCCGATTATCCTTATTACCGCATGGACCGAATTGGAGCATGCGGTGGCGTTGGTGAAAGCCGGCGCTGCAGACTACATCCCAAAGCCGTGGGATGATGTGAAGTTAATCACCACTGTAAACAACTTAATCGCCCTCGGTGAAGCCTCGGCCACTCATCAATCAGTGAAACAGCAGTCTACCCTTTACGATAGCGCTAAACAGGCCGCTCGCAGTGTGGGATTGGTGTATGAAAGCGCAGCAATGCAGCGAGTGGTAGATATGGCGTTGCAGGTGGCCAAGTCCGATGTACCCGTGCTTATAACAGGGCCAAACGGTAGCGGCAAAGAAAAAATCGCCGAACTCATACAGTCTCAATCCCCGTTGCGTCATGCGGCTTTTGTTAAGGTCAATGCGGGTGCGCTGCCTCAAGAACTGATTGAAGCTGAATTGTTCGGAGCTGAAGCCGGCGCATTTACCAGTGCGAACAAGTCCAGAATAGGGCGCTTTGAAGCCGCTAACGGGGGCACGCTATTTTTAGATGAAATTGGTACCTTACCCTTATCGGGGCAGGTCAAGCTGTTGCGCGTATTGCAAACCGGCGAGTTTGAAAAATTAGGCTCGGTAAAAACTCAGCATACCAACGTGCGTATTATCTCGGCCACGAACGCAGATTTAGCCAGTGATATCGCAAACGGGCATTTTCGTGAGGATTTGTTTTATCGCCTTAATGTTATCGAAATTAATGTTCCCCCACTTAGCGAGCGGGGTGACGATGCATTGGCGCTGGTTCAACACTTTTTGCCTAACCGGGAAATTAGCTTAACGGGAAAGCAGGCCATTACTCAATACCCTTTGCCCGGTAACGTGAGAGAGCTAGAAAATGCATGCCGCAGAGTGGATATCTTACATCCACATGGCCCGTTAAACGCCGACGCGTTTGGTTTACCCAGTAGCCATAGCGAAGACACCGTTTTGGTTAAAGCCGGAAGTGAGCCTACCGAGGCGGAAATTCAAGCCGCCTTAGTGCGCTACAATGGGGTAATTGCGCAAGTGGCGAAACATGTAGGGCTGTCGCGACAGGCGCTTTACCGGCGACTCGATAAATACAAAATAAGCTATAAATCGTGAAATCTATTAGAACCAAGCTGGTAGCAGCGTCACTGAGTGCGACGGCTATAGGGTTGTCGCCTATGATCTATCTGGCCCCGCTGTCTCTAGGGGTGAAGATACTTTGTGTGTTGGGTACGCTTGGGCTATGTGCCATTGTTGTGTACAAGGCCACTGAATCGATGAGCCAGAATATTCAAGCGTTAGAGGTAGGGTTACTCAACTTCAAAGACGGGGAATATGCCGCCACATTGGCATGTTCCACCACCGACGAATTCGCTCATCTCTGCGCCCTTTACAATGCATCCGCGCAATCACTTCGCAAAGAAAAGCAATGGTTGCATCAGCGGGAATTAATGCTCGATAAAGTATTGCAAAGCTCACCTGATGTATTGCTATTAGTGAACGATAAAAACGACGTGGTGTTTAGCAACCATCAAGCCAGAGACTTTTTTGCGGTTAATCAGCGCCTTGAAGGGCTTTCTTTGCCCCGTTTGCTTTCAAAGCAACCCAGCGCTTTAGTTGAAGTCATGCTAGACAGCCGCGAAGGGTTGTTCACCTTACCGCAAGATGAAAAGGGTGTCGAAACCTGGCATTTGGCGCAGGGCACATTTTTACTTAATAACCAGCAGCACACCCTTTATATTCTCAAGCAAATGACCCGCGAGCTAAACCGTCAAGAAGTATCAGTTTGGAAAAAAGTGATCCGCGTGATTAGCCATGAACTCAATAACTCGTTAGGGCCAATATCCAGTCTGCTGCACAGCGGAAAAATCGTCGCCAATCAAAACCAAGACCCCCGTTTAGAGCGGGTGTTTCTTACCATTGAAGAAAGAATTGCTCATCTTAATCAATTCGTCCAAGGCTACGGAAAGTTCGCTAAGTTACCCACACCTGTGTTTGCCCCCATCGAGTGGGCAAGCGTGATAGCACAGTTAAAACAGCAATATGAATTTACCTTGGATATGCCAACGCCGGTGAATTTGCACGCCGATGCCGTGCAAATTGAGCAATTACTTATTAACTTGCTGAAAAATGCCCATGAAGCGGGGGGGTCACCAAGGGACATCCACTTAGTCATTAAACAGCAGAATTCCCACGTGGTATTAGAAGTGTTAGATGCTGGCAAGGGTATGAGCGAACAGGTGATGACAAATGCCCTTGTACCTTTTTATTCTACCAAAGCGAATGGCAGCGGATTGGGGTTGGCCTTGTGCCGTGAAATATGTGATGCCCATGGCGGCCACCTTGTTATCCAAAACAGGCAGCAAAAAGGGCTATGCGTAAGGGTTATTTTCGACGGCGATGCAGGCAGGTAAACCTAGGTTACAGTAGATTTTAAAAAAA
>CEWB01002974.1_pt1 | contig 12293 bp, 6 predicted proteins | sample 530831 | NCBI WGS metagenome assembly CEWB01 (sample SAMEA2621013, study PRJEB7988) | marine metagenome | biome: marine biome (ENVO:00000447); feature: surface water layer (ENVO:00002042); material: "saline water (ENVO:00002010), including plankton (ENVO:xxxxxxxx)" | depth 5 m | reverse complement strand
AGATATTGAAAAATGAAAATTCTAAAAGCTAAAAAAAACTGTTACGTGTCGCTCCGTATATATCCTCGCGAAATTTATTTTTTTCAAATACTGGGTATCATATGATATTGACTGAGGATGAGAATAGGTGAACATCTGAACATGGGAACAAAGCTGAAAGTTTTTGTAGCAGTTCCACTCATCTGTTCGTTAAAAGAAATGAAGTTCGTTAGATTTATTTTTAAAGCACGTCAAGAATTGTTTCGAATACCGAAAAAACGTAAAGAATGCGAATGTTCATGAGTAGTTATACTTCTCTTGGTGTTTTTGAAACCATCCTTTGAAGCTTAGAAAGACACAGTCCCTCTTCCGCAAAATGCTTCCTTCCGCGGAGCCAGAGTTTTTCAAATTCTTTATGGACATAAAAAAGATTGGGATATTTAAAACTCTAAAACAAAACTTAAAATTAATTCCGATGAGTTTTGGATCATGTGAGCAATACAGGGAGAGCTTTTATCCTGCGCTATTGGAAGAAACTGTAGAAAGCATTGAGGCTGTTTTGTTTGAAAATATCGGTTAGTTCATCTTGTAAATTTTCAGAAGAATTTCAATAAATATTTTGGTATAGCTCAAGATTTACAGCATCTTTGCAAAGTAATAAAAGTGCGAAGGGAGAATGCCATTTTTACAATATACATTCAGATCGAGGACGAAGCTAAATTGAAAGACTTTCAAACAGGAATGATAATCCTGATCTCAAATGGAAAATTCTGTACTACATTTCATAAAATAAAGAGCGAGTCTTATTGCACTGGCATAATAACATCTTCTGATCCTTTGAAATGTCAAGTTACAGTTGTAATTTCTCAAGAGCACGGGGAGGAATCTTTGATTAGTCATTTTAGCAACTTGTTATCCGAAAATGCCTATTTTTGTGTTTGGGCAGTGTTATCGGAAAAGTTTACTTCAGGATTTTACTGCTACATGGCTCTTCATGCTTTCGAAGAAATACATGAGGTATGATTTGTTATCTTAATCTTGAGATCCTTCAAATTTATCAATATTCTTATATAAGGTTTTGAAAAAAGCAATCCTAAGTCCACATAAACTTTATTATGAGCAAAATATTGCTCTTAAGGAAATCGGTCACTATTTGGACAGTTGTTCCTATGCCCAAAGTTTTGATCTACTGTACAATGAGATTCAGAAAAAGACCATTAAATGGGCGATTGACCGCTCAATGAGTACTATAGATGAGGATATTCTAGCAGAACCATTCACTATTGTACGAGGACCACCTGGCACAGGCAAAACACATACTTTGGTAAACTCTTTGAACCTCTATTTTTTACTTTTACTTTTACTTTTTAAATTTTAGTTTGGTATTCTGAATACTCTACATTTAATTCTTTTCCAGAGATATTATGGAAGTGTTACTGCTCTCATAGAAGGAAGAAATGTGGGAAGGTCAACGAATTCACAGCAAGGGAAATTGAAGAATCATGATGCGTGCAGAGATATTGAAAAAATATTCGTGAAACCTCGTATTCTAGTATGTGCCCCAAGTAATGCTGCGGTTGACAACATTTGTGAGAAAGTTTTGAAAGTGGGCTTTAAGCAGACAAATAATATGCCTTATCGACCAGGTATTATTCGATTGGGAGCATTTGATGCTCTCATTTCAGATGATATAAAATCTATTCTTATTCAAACAAAAATTAAAGCCCTTCTTTCCTTATCAGAAATAGAATGGAATAAACTTTACTCTCAATTTTATTTCAATGTGCTTGCAATAAACCAGCAGATTGAGAACATCAATCTTACGGGAACAATTACTCATAGCATAGACATGTATATCCAGTCTATTGAAATTCGTGATCGTTGTATAGCTGAATTAGCTCGACTTGAACTTGTGAACACCAAGCGTACTCCGGGGCTAAATCCAGGTAGGAAAAATGAGAGTACAGAACTATATATAGAGCTAGAGACATCATTTTTGGATGAAGCAGAGATAGTTTTTACAACTTTAACATTATGTGGACGTCATACTTTGAAGAAGAACTCGAAAGTATTCGATGTATTGTTGATAGATGAGGCAGCACAGGCGAATGAACTTGCTACTTTGATACCGCTAACTCTTGGAGTGAAGCACTGTATCCTAATTGGGGATAACTTTCAACTTCCATCAACTATAATTTCTGAACGTGCTAAAACTGCGAAATTTGGCAGATCTCTCTTTCAGAGGCTGCTTGAAAATGACTTTGATTTCATCTCTCTTTCCATTCAGTACAGAATGTTGCCTGAAATTCGCCATTTCCCTTCTCGTTTCTTTTATGATGGAATTCTGACTGATGATCCGTCCATGTCGAACAAGGGAGTAATGAATAAGATGTGGCCGAGCGAGCCTTATCTACTTTTTGATACTGGAGATACCTTTGAAACACGTAGTAATCGAGGTTCTGTTGTCAACTTATTTGAAGTTTCTTTGATTTTCTCTCTGCTAAAATGTTTCACATCTATGAATCCGGGAAGAACTCTACAGAGTATTGCTGTTATAACCCCATATAAGGAACAAAAAGATCTTATAGAACAGACTTTGAGAAAAACTTTTGGAAGAAGTACTTCAGTCCCGTGTGTCAGTACAATTGATGGTTTTCAGGGCAAAGAATGCGAGTTCGTTATCATATCATGTGTACGTGCAACAAACAATATTGGATTCCTTTCAGACGCTCAGCGTCTCAATGTAGCTATTACTCGTGCAAAGAAGCGATGCTGGATCTTGGGCAATTTAAATTCGTTGTGTAGAGATAAGATTTGGAGACATGTTGTAGAGGATGCTGTCTCGAGATTTAGCATAATTCAAGGTCGTGAGTCCCATGCAGTTTTACAGAGCTTTTCCACCCCCTCAAACGCTTTTTAGAAACGCACATCTCAATAAAGTACTAGGTACAAAAAAGTCTCTGTATTAATGGCAAACAAAATCCAACGCATACTTGTTTTTGCTTATATTCCAACTCTCCATATGGTGTAAATCTGACACTTGACCTAAAACGTGTGTCAAGCTTGATAGTGGTAGTGCCGAGAGAACTTCGCATCGAGTGAGGCAGATTCTATGAAGCCAACTAAGAGTAATTGTCAAGTGTTTACTCCCAGCCAGACAAGATTGAAGCACTTCCAAAAGTAACACAAGGTGTTCTTGAGATAACATTTTGATAACATTTCCTACACTTCTCTGCGGAATACTATACAAAATCGATTGCAATACGCGAAAGTCTAATTTGAGCCCGAGTGCAGTTGATACAGCTTCATAATATGAACCTGTTGCTATCATCTCAATCACATTGTTGCATTTACTCTGTTTAGCTACTTCAAACAAAGCTTTCCGAAAATTCTCTTCTGCAAATAAATATAGACCATTTGAGGTAGAAGCAGCCCAGCATTGCTTCACTGGGGAGCACTTGGCTGAAAATATGAGTTGAGAAGTGCTGCTGCATAAATTTTCCATTTGAATCCAATCCCCCGCAGCAAAACGTCTTAAGAGTGTGTAACCCTTACTTTCGAACGTATACATATGAAAATAAGAGCAAGCCAAAAGTAGTTCACCATCCATATTATAAGCGAGTGTGTGTATATTTGTATCATAATGATCTTCTTGAGTTCCATTTATGTCTTGGGATGCATCAAATGAAGAAATTATTTCCATTGTCCTCGAGCAAATAATAGAGACGTTCCCATCAATACTTGAAACGGCCAAATGTGAATTGTAAGAATTCAAATCGAGACAGGTAACATCACTTAAAAGTGAAATCACTTCCGTTTCTTTTTTTCTCCCATCATAAATATCCCAAAATCGAATACTTTTGTCCCATGAACCAGAAATTAATGTAGAGTTTGAGTGGTTGAAATGTAGACCTGAGACTGGTGCTACATGCCCAACAAGCACATCAAGAAGCCTTCCTGATTTTAGCGACCATAGAAATATCTTACTGGTGTCACACGTCCCGGCACATATCATATCGCCGCTACTATCGACAGCGAGGCAACTATATTGTCCAGATTCATCCCCAACAAGAATTCTGAAGTTACGATGACGAATAAGGTCAAAAGCTCGAACTGTTCCATCAAGACTTGCAGAAATGACGATATGATTTGCAGTTGTAAAAGTAACTGCCGTTACTGGCATTAAATGGTCAGAGAATGTCGAAACGCAATCTCCAGAATTATGATTCCAAACCTTCACATTACAATCTGCCGACCCAGTAGCAATCAAAGAACCATCTCTCGAAAAAGCACAAGTTCGGATATTTTGCTGATGGCCCTCATAGGTGAATATCATCAACTCCTTCTTCCATTCCCATAGAGATATTCGTCCATTTCGGTCAGAACCAAACAATATGACTTCACCATTGCCACTAAAATTGCAAGAACTTAGGCTAAGATGATCGAGTGCAATTTTCTGAAGCTGCATATGGAGGTGAATATCATAAAGTAGGAAAAAGCTGCCAAAACCAACAACTAAAAGTGAGTTCTTTCTATTGAAGCATGAAGATGATGCGAGCGAAACGGAATTTAATTTTTTAACTTCTTCCATTCTCCATTTTCCCTTTATTTTTTGCCACGTTCCCAACGTTCCGTTCCTTGTAACACAATAGGTAGTTGACATGTCATTACTCATATGGGTGTCTATTATATATTCCTTTTGGCCAATCAGAACTTCAGCTTTATCCTCGCCAGCTTGATTTCGCAGTTCAAAAATTCTACAAGTGTAATCTTCACAGCCTAAAACAATGCAACTATCATCTGAACTCCAGCTTAGGCTACGATTATTTTCTGTATGAAAAAACGGAATTGCAAAAGTTTTGAATAGACTGACTTTCTGAAAACTCGACCCAACAAGTTGCAATGACCAAATGTCAACTTTACCTTGTTTGACTACAGCAAAAAACTTAGATCCGGTGCTAAATTTAGCATCAAGAACACGCTCCCTGGTGCTTATTTTCGTGATCGTCGTTTTCTTTTGAAGGTTCAGAATAAAAATACTACCAAGGAAATCCACAATCAAGAGGAATTTACCACAAGAGCTCGTGGACAAAATTGAAATATTTGTAGAGTTCGAAGTTTGCAACACTTCTGAGCGTAAATTCACGTGATCATATATGGAAATATACTTTCCTACACTGAAATAAAGCAGGCCATTGTTCAACAAGATGTTACCACCACTGTACTTTGCTCCTATAATCTTTTCAACACGTTGAATCATTTACTCGTTTTTTTGTGTCCTTTTCTTTTGCTCTCTTTCTTCGAGGTTATGTCAATGGGCAGATACAAGGTTTCTACTTCAAAGTCGAAAATTGATCGGATTGGGGCGCATTGAGTGCTGAAATTTTAGTAAGTAAAACAAATACCGTTGAGATGTGTTTGTGCCGTTTTTTACCTCACAGAAAAGGTTTGTTGAGGGGAGGAGATAACAGACAATTTTTTCTAAAGAAAAGAGGCAGGAGTCCAGGAACAAGCACAGGGTTGCATAGCAGTGAGCAGCAGCAGAGGAAGCACTGTGATAAGGACACAAAACGACAAAAGCCAGTTCTATTGTCATATTTTCCAGAAAAAACAAAAATAAAATAAACTGAAAGAACTGCACAGTACATCGATCGTTTCACTTTGCTTGCATCAAAACGCATACGAATATTTGACATCCTCCCTCAATTCTCGCAACGGAATGGATGAAGCGCATCTACTCAGTCTTACCTCCAATATCGGGATAAGACAGAATAATGTATACGTAAAAGATTCCCAATGTCTCGGTATTTTATTTGAATTTTTGTTGTACGAAACCTTCTCATCAAGTTTTTGCTCGAAGAAACTCTACAAGATCTAATACGGTTTCTACGTCGCGATTCAACGAGTGAGAGATATGTGATGCTTCAGCTCTCAGCATGGAATATCATGCATAAAGATCTCATTCCACTTATACTTACTTACAGTCAGGAACGGAATCTGGTCTACCACGCAGGTGAGTTCACAAAATCGTTCATTTGTCAATATGTTCTCACCTTTCTTTGAAGTGAAACTGATAGCATTCTTGACATTGCCCACTGAAAAGAGTGCAACTAATGTGCAGGAGCAAAATAGGGCCCATCTCAACGACTTGAATGCTCTCATCGAAAATGAGAACATATTTGCGATAGTCTTAGGTTTAATACTAGAACCACTGAAGCAACTAGAGTCAAGTGGAGGAGCAAATTTCAAAACTAACGAGTCAAAATCTCTTCAGCTGATTTTAACATTTTATCGGAACTTGTTAATAATCGCAGAGGAAGAGAATAATACGCGAGTTAAGAAGATACTTTCCTCTTGTCTCTTCAAATACAACTTTTTGGATGTTTTGCTAGTGTTGGTGCAGAATCATAAGAAAATTCTTGGTCATGAAGACACAGCTTTAGCGGTTGAGATTTTACAATTGTTATTTCGTGGCATTCCGCCAGACAAATTAGCAGAAGAGCTCAGCAATGCACAAAATAAGGATCAAGACATTTTTACTCATGATAGCTTGAAATTTCCTTATCAAACGAAAAAGCATATACCCAGGTTCAATGGAAAATTTGAACCAAAAAGTGTGCGTCGTGTGGTCGAAATGAGCGGAAAAATAAAAAAATCACACATTCACCCTGTTCTTTGCCCAGAAAAGTCCTATTTTATTGACAAAAGTATACCTCAATTTTGGGTTGCATTATTAGATTCCACTTATTTTGGAGCGTTTATATTTCATGCGTGGAGAGATATCGTGAGAACTAGTGGAGATGTTGAACAAAGAGCTACAGAATGGCAAACTAGAAGTTATAATCTCTTGCGATTCTCAACTTTTGGTTTACGTATCCTCTCCAAGTTGAATGCCTTGAAAGACAAGATAAGCATTAAATGCGTCGCTGATATTTTTGATTCTTCTTTTGTTCACTGGCTGAGAATGGAATGGATAGCTCTAGAAAACAAAAAAGATTACTATGGAGCTAACATAGTTTGTTGCATGCTAGTAGAAATAACGTCAATTGTCTATAATATTTCTGTTCATGGAACTTCAGCTGAAAAGGATGCTAGCAAATTTCTCATTCGTGAATTATACTTTAAATCAAAGACTGAAAGTCTCTTGGAACAAGTTTGTATTTCATTGAAGAGCTTTAAGAGCAAATATCCTTCAGCATACTTATTTTCTCTTATCAATTTGCTGAGTTCTTCTCTGACTATTATGAAGACGCATCAAAGTCAGTATGAAGGCATTCGTAAGTACGGGAATATTCATGATAATTCAATAATCTACTACCACATGAGACTACTAAAGGGTAGAAATAAAAATGAATCACTTCTAGGTTCAGTTTATTTCTATCTACAGAGTTTAGTGAGTGCAAATTGTGTAGAAAGGCTGTTCTCATTTAGGCACCTTGATTGTTTGCACGACTATTGTGTGATGTCGCGAAGAGAACCGGAACATATTTCTGAATATGCCCTGGAATTGCAACAAGAATGTCACTTTGTGTTGAATTGCTTCCACTTAGCAGTTACAAGACCAGCAGAACATCTCAATGAAAAAAAGAGATTATTTTTAGAGGTGTTATTTTCTTAAAGTGTTGTGATTTGATATTATCTTGAGGGACTTTCCTTTATCTATTTTGAAAAGGTCTAGAGAGGCTTAAAAACTTGAATTGCCTCCATGTAACCTTTGGTATATACCAGTATTTAAGAGATATTTTTCTTTCAGGATCTCGGTATATAAGCACTCTCTGTATTCCTGCAATGTTTTCCCCTTGAGGTCAACTAAAGATAATTTATTTTGACAGAAGGACTTAGATTTGCGGTTGAAATTTTGTGTCAAATCTGTTTCTACGATCTTATTCTCTTCGGCTGTATCCATGAAACGACGAAAAATAATATCTCTGAGACCACTGCTAGCAGTTATTCTCTTTTGCGGATCACATGCCAGTAGTCCATTTAGTAGTCTTGCCAATGGTTTCTTGTGCATGAGTTTCTATTCATAAATATGAAAGCTTCTTGCAAGTACAGGACTTTTTTTTACCTTCGAAAAATGATCAAATTTAGCACCAGATATCATATCCGTGAGAATTGCACCACTCATATTCTTCAAATCCCATGACATAGAGTACAAAGTTGTTTTCTGGAAAAAAATTGAGGGATAGTACTTCAAGGATATTAAATTGCATTTTACTTTCAATATGATTCTGATCTGGTGTGCGGTTGAGGTTCCAGGAAATAAAACACGCCTAGATAAAAAGTATGAACTCTTTCGATTGATTTGAGGGATTTGATTGCAATGTACCTTTGAAATAGCTCTCCAGTAATGCAACCCACGGACCAGATATCTACAGCTTTTGAGTATGCTTTGCATTTCATTAAAATCTCAGGAGCTCGATACCTATTCTTTTTGGTGATTTTTTATGAGAAGATTTTTTCACTGGGTCGCATACCATCTCGTTGCTACGTACGATGTTAAATCGCATGCATATCTTTGTGTTTGTTTACAGAATATTCCACGCGCTAGGCCGAAATCGGCAAGTTTAATTTGACAGTCTTGGTTTATTAATATATTGCTAGGCTTTTTTTTGAAGAGGTTTTTTAAAAAGCAGTCCGAAGTGAATCTTTCTACCTTTATGTCTCTATGGATTATATCTTTACTATGAATGTATTGTAAGGTGATCAGGATCTGATATAGCACATAGTAATTATGTACTGTTTTCAGCTGGTTTGACCTACACACTTCAATTTTCGTGTAATGTAAAATAGGTTTCCATTTGTAACTTTGAAAGTCCAACCTGCGTGTAAATCAGCCTCCATGTGCTCAAAAACCATGTATATATCAGAGTCGATTCCACATCTAAAAATATTAAGTAGTCTAGAGAATTTATTGCAAGTTAGACTTAAAAACAGTGGAATGAATGTCGTACTTGGTAATATTCTTATGTTTATCCAGAATTTTTAAGCAGAACATTTCTCGAGTTGTACGCTGGTATTTAAAAGTGTTAGAAGAGCACGCTATCCTTCTCATATAACTGGCCACCTTTGCATCTCTTTGATTGCGAAAAGCCTCAGTAATCCTTTTAATTGCAATTTTTTTGCCATTGCTCTTATCTATTGATTGCCAAACCGTTCCATATGCCTTTCGAAGGAATAAAAAAGGTTTTGTTCGGTCAAGAAAGTCAATACCCCTTGTCCTATTTTTTTGTGAATTGTGTATTTTTGGGTTATATGACTTTCTATTTCTCTACAGTATTTGTGTAAAGTTACGTGTATTTCAAAAGGAACGAATGCTAAACCTCATGATGATAAAATGATGATATTGCTCATGCTTTGATTTTTAATACATATAGTTGACAACGATAATGGCGTTTATAATTAAAGCTTTTTATAGTAAAAAAGCGATTACCTCCACTACCACAAAAACATCAAACTGTCAAAAATAAACTGCCTTCTTCCAGAAAGAAATTGTTTGCAAAATTTACCCGTAAAAACATTCAACCATATGATCTCTTTACGAGCTTTTTTTTTCTCTTAACCACAGCACAGTATACTATAGCCATATGTTTTCTAAGTGGTCTATAATAACATGCCCTGAAAAAATTTATTCAATTCATCAACCTCAAGCATACCATAGCCTTTTAACACTTCTCGTGGGTACACTTGAAGAAGTATATTGAAGAATTGAACATGTGCTTCCACTATATTTGAAAAGATTGGTTTGAGTAGTAAAGCTTGAGTCTCTGTTCCCCGGATATAAATCTTCAGAGAATTCATCATATCAATGAAGGAAGTTTCAAGCGAGCTGTTCACACTGCAAATAACTTCTGCAACTCTTTTCTCAGATCCAAAAGCTGAAGTGGACAATTTTTTACCATCCCCTTCAGAGAATTCAAAAGCTGTTACTTTCGTGATAAAACGAAGCATTGGCTCAACAGTTGATTTTGTAACAGTCATGATGAAGGCTTCACATCCAATTTTTAATTTTTTTTCGAGTTCTTTCTTTGAATTCACGGTAGACTCCAGGACGTGGGGTCGTCCTTCAGAGGCAAGAACAAAAAAAGCATTGTCTTGAGACAGTGCAAACAACGATAATTCTCCTGCAAATATACGCTGCATATGACCTCGCATATGGCTAAAATCAAGTTCCTTTACTTCTATTGTGTATTCTGCATCGAATGGAGCAATTTGTTCCCTTAGAATAAGAAGATGTTTAATCAGAAATAGCTGCCCATCCGATGCTCCAGAAGTCCGAGATATTATCTTACTTGCAAGTATAATATTATCTGTGCATAAACTGATAGCTTCTTGTGCCAGCCCTGAAAAGGTCGTTGATTCAATACATCGGTATAGACTACTTAAACATTTCAAAGTTTTCTCAAGCGGAGGGTACCAAAGAGCACTTTGACTAGACAAATTGAGGGAGTTCTTCTTGGTCAAGTTATTGCAAAACATGAGCTTTTTCGGATAATCAATATCCATCGAAGATGGGATGTAGTTACCAACTTCGTCACGCAAAAATGTTTGTGCTCGGTATATCATTCGTTCCTGTATATCAGCCAGCATATGGTACAATATAGGAGAAAGTGTTAAAAGCGTTTCTTCATCGTCAGCAAGTATTCCTTCTAGAATTTCGCCCTTGATGATTTCAGCTAGTTTTGCAAGCTCATGTACATTTCCTGGAGTATTTTTGTAAAATAAGTCAAAAAAACATTATTTCTGAAGAAGTAAATTACCTATATGGATGTATATCGGCCTCAATACATCGTAAATAAGGCCGCCAAAAGAGTTCATGAGAGGAACCAAAGCATCACTACGTTGATTCATCGCAAATAACTGTTTGAAAAGTCTGATTTCCGCCATAGCAAGATCCATTAGATATGTAATTCCTGTACGAGTAAGGCTTTGCACATCTTGAGCAGCTTTCACAACAATTTCATGCATTTTTAGTCGAACCGCGCCAGATAACAGCCTTGAACGCTCTTCGCAGTATAAATTATGACAGTCTTTCATCAGTAATTTATATTCTGCTTTCTGGGTTCGTTTTTCAATCTCACCGATCAAAAACTTCAAATCTTGTGAAAAAGTGGCATATTTCACATAAAATATAGAGGTTACTACATGTTCTTCTGAAGTTTCGAACCAAGTTTCAATTTCTTTGATAACTTTCTTATGGAGAACTTCGGAATTCTGCACACCTTGCCCCTGTTGCACTTTCATGCAGCTTTTTGATATAGAAATATTTATTTCATTTAAAAGTGCAATAAAGCGAAACCGTATTGAAGCAAGAGCCCTGCTACGAAGCTGCTGTAACTTCAGACTATAGTTATTTCCACCAGCATATTGTTGATGTTCCCCAATAAATTCTATGCAGGAGTCTAGATGTTCAAGTAGATGGATAAAATCGACTAAAGAGCTTTTATCCAGCGTAGACGTGTCTACAAGAAGATTCGATTCTGAAAGTGAGCCAGTAACATTATCAATCTCATCAAAAAATACAAGCTTTGACATAATTGCTTTGGCGAACTGACACAGATATTCTATTTCACGCATGAGTCTCTGGCAATCATTTCTTAACGTCTCTCCTCTTTTCTCAATACCATCATGGATAGCTACTACGATAGAGACGCTTCTACACCCATCGTAAATTTTTGTCAAAAGGCAGTCACAGCTTGAACATAATTTGGTCAATTTGTAAGCATAGGAACGATATCTTTCGTCAGCCTCGTGGGCAAGTGTTGCGTCGATTGTACTGTACCATGCGTGAAAATTCTGAGCATCATGCACAACAGTAACTGGATTATCCAATAGTGCATGTCGTTCAGAGCTGGATAGTTGTGGGTCGAGAGGAGCGTTGAGCGTATCGTGCCCGAGATTCGTCCTGTTCTTATTACATTTCTTCAAATTATTGTCTCGTCCACAGGAAGTTGTCAAAAAAGCAAGAATACTTAGTTGCTGCTTCGTGAGCGTTGTAGTGTGTTCCCACCCGTGCGTTACAGTATATCCTATCTTGATCGTGACATGCGATTTGTCAGTACTTGAGATGTGCAAAGACGGAACCTCTGTGCGTTGTTCCATACTTCGTTTGAGTGAGCTATCCGGGGGTTTGTGAAAACTCTTATTCATAATTTAGGGTTTAAATAAGATTCAAAAGACATACAAGGGTAATATAAGATGATGGAGAGAATATGATATGATGCATAGGCCATATGGCCATATGGCATATATGGCCATATGGCATATAGCATATGTACGAGGTGTTTATCCGCGAAAAAAAAATGTTCGAGTCA
>CEWB01020913.1_pt1 | contig 12371 bp, 13 predicted proteins | sample 530831 | NCBI WGS metagenome assembly CEWB01 (sample SAMEA2621013, study PRJEB7988) | marine metagenome | biome: marine biome (ENVO:00000447); feature: surface water layer (ENVO:00002042); material: "saline water (ENVO:00002010), including plankton (ENVO:xxxxxxxx)" | depth 5 m | reverse complement strand
CTTTTAATGTTTTGGATTATTCAAATGTAAAGGATAAAGAATTCCAATTATCTTTTACTTCAGATGTACCAGATGAATTAAAAAATAAAATAAACATTGTTTTTCAAGATAATAGTTTATCCAATAGCCTTAATTCCAATTTCATAAAAATTTCAGGTTTTACTATTGAAACTTATGACATTTTTTCAGGTAAGGCGCTCAGAGCCTTGGAAGTTGAGGTTAAATCTTCAATATTATTAACGATAACTATTGGAAATAAGATAAATAAGAAAAAACTTATGGCTATGAAAAGATACAATGCTAATGAATTAAATATTCTTGCTGAAAAAGAAATGCTAGATTTTATTAAAAAAGAAATATACGAGGATTTTTTAGATCAAATAGTTTTAGAGGTTGGTCTAATTGAAGTGTGAATCTCAGGCTCTTGCTAAATACATAGATAAATCTCCTAAGTTATTTTTTATTTATGGAGAAGAAATTGTTCTCCATAATTATGCAAGGGACTCAATAAATGCCTTCTTTAATGAAAAAGGTTATATAGAAAAAAAGATTATAGTTAAGAAAGATTTTCCTAATATTGAAAAAATTCTCATTGAAAATGCAGGTGGCTCTCTTTTTGGAACAAAGATGATTATTGAAATCATTCATGAAGGTGGAAAAATGCCAAATGATGTTCTAAAAATTTTTTCATTAAAAGAATCTGAAAATTATATTATCTTAATAAGGTCATCTATGAAAAAGATTAATGATAATTCATCTTGGGTGAAGCAAATGAATAATTCAGCATTAATTATTGAATGTAAAAAACTAAAATCATTTGAAGAAAAAATATGGTTAAAGAATCAGCTAGAATTCGTATCAGAAAAACACGTAAAGCAATATGTTGAGAAAATTTCAGAGCTTTTTCCAGGGAATCTCATAGCACAACAAAATGAGATAAACCTCTTGAAGTTAATGTACGACGAGAATGAAGAAGTTAAAACTGGATTGATATTCGATGGAGGTGAATTTCATCCATTTGAGCTTGAAGATAAAATAATTGACTTAAATACAACAGGCGCATTGAGAATATTAAAATCTATCCATAAAAATGATGACCATTATGCCCAGCTTATTGTATGGGTTATAGGCAAGGTGGTTAATACATCTGCAATAGCACTTCAGAGCTCAGATATTAAATCTGGACTAGCTGATGCCGGTATATGGAATAGTAAAGTTCCATCTTATATGAATTTTATAAAGAAAAATTCTCTTAGAAAAATTATTCCACTTCAGAAAAAAATTTATGAATTAGACCTTGCCTCAAAAGGTTTGGCGGGACTTACAAAAGAACAATTCTGGCAAGAATTAGATAACGTTGTTGTTAAACTAACCGCTTAAAAAAGCATTATTAAAAATTTCGTTACACTTGTGAAAAACTTCATTATTTACTTGAATTTTTGTGTCATGTCCTATGATTTCAATTACCTGCCCAAGGCCTTTAGTTGAGCTTGTCAGCCAAATAGATTCAGCCCGAAGTAGATCATTCACAGAATAATTTCCTTCCTCAATAAATATTCCGTTTTGTTTCGTTTCAGATATCAACAACTCTCTCGTTATTCCAGGAAGTATTTTAGTTGAAAGAGATGGGGTATGAATATTTCCATCAATAACAAAAAAAACATTTGAGGCGCCTCCTTCAGTTATTTCGTCATCCTTATGCATTATTACCTCATCACAGTGATTATTTTTTGACTGGTTCATACTCATAACATTTCCTAGCAATGATGTGGATTTAATGTCACACCTTTGCCATCTAATATCCTCACAAAGAGAAACTTTTAAATCTTTAGATTCAAATGCGTGATTAACAACATATCCAAAAGTCTCAACTTCCAAAGAAGTGTCATACATATGAGATCTTAGAGCATCAACCCCACGTGAAATTTGGTAATAAACATATCCATTTTTATGGTTACTCGTAGATATTAGATGAAGGATTTCATCAGAGCATAAACTGATATCTGTTTTAATATTTAGTGCATCGCAACTATTAGACAGCCTATTAATATGCTTATCAAAAGCAATAATATTGTTATTGTAAAAAGGTATTACCTCATAAACGCTATCTGAAAATGTATAAGCTCTGCTAAGAGGAGAAACTTTGATTTTCTCTAAATCTTGGAATTTGCCATTAAAAACGCCAAGTATGTTATCCATGTTATGACATACCGAATAGGCTCATTATCCAAAGTATAAATCTTGACCATAATCTTCCAAAGAATCCCTTTGATTCTATATCCTCTAGAGCGATTAGCTCAGCAGTATGAACAACTTCACCATTACTAATAATATCTAGAGATCCCATAGCCGAACCTTTTATAATAGGAGCTTGTACATTATTTTTAAATTTATAATCTACCTTTATATCTTTAAAACTGGTCCTAGGAAGAGTAACGGAGATGTCCTCACTGACTCCTAACTTAACATTGTCTAATTTTCCGCCCCATACTTTTGCTGTTGTGTATTCTTTAAACGCATCAAAGTATTTTTGAGTTGCGTAGAATCTAAAACCATACTCGAGCAGTCTTTGAGTAGACAAAAACCTATCATTATCTGAGTCACTTCCAGCAACCACAGTTATCAATCTCATGTTTCCTCGTTGTGCTGATCCTATCAAACAATATCCTGCTGTTGATGTATGACCTGTTTTAACCCCATCCGAGGAGTCATCTCGCCATAATAATTTATTTCTATTGAGTTGTTTTATGTTATTAAAAGTGAATTGCTTCTCTTTATATAAAGAATATTCATTAGGAAAATTATTTATAAATTTCGTTGTTAAGGTGGCTAAATCTCTTGCTGATGTGAAGTGACCATCATCTGGTAATCCAGTAGAGTTCACAAAATTTGTATCTGTCATTCCTATCGCTCCAGCATAAGAATTCATTAAATCCACAAATCCGTCTTCAGTACCTCCAACATATTCAGCTATCGCAACAGATGCATCATTGCCTGATTGAATAATAATTCCTTTCATTAAATCTAAAATACTTACTTTTTTACCAGCTTCAATAAACATTTTAGAGCCTTCCATTCTCCAAGCTTTTTCACTTATTAAAACTTTATCTTCAAGACTAATTAGATCATTCTTTATCTGATCGGCAACAACATAACCCGTCATAACTTTAGTCATACTAGCTGGCTCAATAAGATCTGATGAATTGAATTCTGCAATAACGGTATTGGTATTCGGTTCAATTAAAATATAACTTTTCAAGTCTAGCTCTGGAGCATTTGGAACAAAACTTTGACTTGATACAATCAAGGGAAATATTATTGTGAGTAGTAGATATTTTTTCATTTTCAAACCTTTCATGTACCTTTATTTCTTAAATTCTTCTGACAGATAATACACTGCCATTGCGTAAACATCACTAATATTATATCTAGCAATTGCACGAAAGTTATCATCTCCAACAAAATGTAACTCTTCTCCATTTTCATTGAAAGTTAATGGTATAAACTGTGTAAGTGATTCATGAGGTTTATAAAATTTTCTTACATTGTTTGGGTAAGCTCTTGTAACTATGTTGCCTTCTTTTTTCCAGCCATGTCTTTTTAAATAATTGGCTGTGCTGCCAATAGCGTCTTCAAGAGAATTAAATAAATCCACAAACCCGTCTCCATCAAAGTCAATTGCATAAGCTCTATAACTTGAAGATATAAATTGTCCGTAACCCATGGCTCCTGCATAAGATCCTTTAATATTTAAAATATCAAGATTATTTTCTCTTGTTAGAATGAAAAATTGGATAAGCTCGCTTTTAAAAAATTTTGACCTCCTAGGGTCATCAAAACCCAAGGTTGTAAGGCTGTCGATAACTCTGTAATTGCCCATGACATTTCCGTAATCAGTTTCAACTCCAATGATCGCAGTTATTACTTCCTTAGGGACACCAAATTCTTTCTCAGCCTTTTCTAGCACCTCTATATTGGTTTTAATAAATTTTTTACCATCAGCTATTCTTTTTTTCTTTAAAAAAATTGCTCTGTAATCGTCCCAAGTTTTAGTTTTTTCAGCTGGTCTTGCAACAGAATTTAGTGCAGTTTTTCTTTTTTTTGCCTGTTTTAAGACATCTACAACATAAGATTCCTCAAACCCATGCTTACTAACAAGTTCATCTATAACGCCTCTACTATCTTTATGAGTTGAATAATCAGCAAAAATAGATAGATTAAATAAGATTATTGTTAATAATAAGTTTTTCATCGTCTCATAAGTTTTTTATGTGTAGCCATGGAAATTATTATCCCAAACGCTATGTAAAATGATAACAAAGATGAACCGCCTTTGCTTATAAAAGGTAGTGGCATGCCAACGACCGGAATAATTCCAACCACCATGGCTAAATTAATAAAAATTGTTGATAGAAACAATAGACTCAATCCCCCTATAGTTAATCTACAGAACCTATCTCTTGCATTAAGCGCTAAATAAAGACATCTAAATAATATAAAGAAAAATACTAGCAATAAAATGCATACTCCAAAAAATCCAAATTCCTCAGCAATTACAGAAAATATAAAATCAGTTTCAGTTTCAGGTAAGAAATCTAAATGAGCCTGAGAACCCTGCTGATAACCTTTGCCTTGTAAACCTCCTGAACCAATTGCTATCTTCGATTGAGTTATGTTCCAACCAGATCCATATGGGTCTGCATTTGGATCTAATAAAGTTAAAACTCTTTGTTTTTGGAAAGGTTCAAGAAGATTATTCCAAATAAATGGCAGTGATAAGATAAACAAACTAGATGAAATACCTATAAAGCGCCAACTTAAACCAGCTAAAAATAAAATATACAAACCGGCTATCAAGATTACTAAGCTTGTTCCAAGGTCTGGCTGTATCCTTATAAGATTTACAATGAAAAAGATTAATAACAATGTTAAGAAGGTGTTTTTTAAGCTTATTGGCAGAGGCTTATCAAATAGATATGCTGCAAGAAAAACTGGAAGTGTAACCTTAATTATTTCAGAAGTCTGCAGAGTAAAGAATCCTAAATCTAGCCATCGCCTAGCTCCATTAATTTCCTTGCCAGTCAGCAAAGTTAGCAAAACTAAAAAAATTGAAATTAGAAGAAATAATAAGGCGTTGTTCTTATAAAAATCTGGATCAGGTTGACTTGCTGCGAACATGAGAATTAACCCAAAAAAAACAAAAACTGATTGTTTTATAGTTGTTTCCATATTTCCTTGTGATGCGCTATATAAAAAAACCAGTCCCATCATTGAAAGAAGGGTTATTGAAATAAATAAATATTGATCGATGTAGGCTCCATTTCGAAAAATATTTAAGAACTTTTTAATCATTTTTAACCAATGTATTCATCACAGCTATTGCAACTGGACCAGCAACAGATCCACCACTTTCGCCATTTTCAATTACCACGCTTACTGCATATTTAGGATTTGGCATTGGACCAAAAGCAATAATAATTGCATGATCTCGATTACCTTCGTTCTCTCGAATTATTTTATAATCTTCTTTGGTTTCTGTGCTGACTAACTCAACAGTCCCTGATTTTGCAGCAATCTTATAGTCTTTTAAACTTTTAAGTCTTCCTGCAGTACCTTTAGGGTTATCAATAACTCCTATCATGCTTTGATGGATCTTATTCCAATCAGAAGCATAAATATTATTAGTTTTGACGGTATCTTTTATAGGGTCAGAATAACCCTGGACAAATGAAAATTTATTTATTGATCCTTTATTGGCTAGGAGTGCTGAATAATAAGCTAACTGAATAGGTGTTGCGCTTAAGTAACCCTGTCCAACACCCATGTTAACTGTATCACCCTTAAACCATCCAAAATTATGAGTGTTCATTTTCCACCTTGGATTTGGAAGTAGTCCGTTATCTGGTAAAAAACAATCAGTACAAACATTTCTTCCAAAACCAAACTTTGCAAGATGTTCAGTCAGATCTTCTATATCAGAATCATATGCAAGAGAAAAAAAGAAAGTATTAGAACTCTCTATGATTGCATCATTTAGATTAATATTTCCATGTCCGCCCTTTTTCCACCCTCTATAAATTCTATTATCCTCAGGAAGTACGAAATAACCTGGATCATTGATGGTGTAATCCCAATCAATAATCTTATTTTCGATTCCAAACAAGCCAATTGCAGGTTTTATTGTAGAAGCTGGTGAGTACCTTCCTTGAACAGCTCGATCAAAAAAAGGCTTATCTTTATCTGAAATAAGTTTTTTAAATTCGTTTTGTGATAGTCCATTTGCAATTTTATTGACAGAAAATGAGGGTGAGCTTAAATATGTGACTATTGCACCAGTTGCTAGTTCAACAGCAACAACTGCACCTCTTCTTTCTTTCATTTCAATAAATGCAGTTTTTTGACTTTCTAAATCCAATGACGTCTTAAGATCTCTGCCGTTAATTGAAGGTATTTCGTTAAGTAAATCTAGCAATTTACCTGTTGCATCTACCTCATAAATTCTTTTTCCAAATTTACCTCGCAGACTTTTATCATAAATATTTTCGATTCCAGTCTTTCCTTCTATATAACCATTTGAATAATTAAAAACTGTTTCTTTAGGTTGCAAAGATTGATCAACTAAAATAGTTTCTAAATCTTCATTATTCAAACTTCCTGTATAACCAATCGAATGTGAAAATAGCTTTGGATATAAATTTTGCCTTGAAAATCTTTCAGCAATAAAAACATTTTCATAACGATGGGCTCTTACCTCAAATTTTGCTATTTCTTCATGGGTAAGTCCCTGCTTAAGAACTAACTCTCTATTTAGTGATGCTTTATTTTTGAAATTTTCGTAAGTAGATTTTATCTCGTCATCAGAAAAAGAAATATAAGATCCTAAATCTTCAAATAAAAGATCCAAATTCATTTCAAAAGATGGTTGAATTATTAAATTATAACTAGGAATATTGTTAACAATAATTTGTCCGTCCCTATCATAAATTATTCCTCTTTTTGGCTGAACCAGCATCTCTCTTGTTTTATTTTTGAGAGCTGCTATTTCATAATCTGAAAAACTTGAAATTTGAAGGGTATATGTCCTAAAAATTATGAACACAAATAAAAAAGTAAAAAATATATGTATTAATAACAACCTATTAAAGAAATTTTTTCTTTCCGAGACTCTTTCTTGTAAATCAATCATTTATGATATGGCTTTTTATTAATTATTGTATAAGCTCTGTAAATTTGTTCCATTAAGATAAGTCTAAATAATCTGTGCGGAAAAGTAAGTAATGATGCTGATAATATTAAATTAGATCTATTTAAGACATTATCAGACAAGCCTAAAGATCCACCGATTATAAAAATAATTTCTTTCTTACTTTCGATGCATTTAGAAAGAAAAATACTAAAATCCTCAGAGTTGATATCTTTTCCTTGTGCATCCCAAGAAACTACGTAATCTTTTTTTGAAATTTTTGAGAGTATTAGATCAGATTCTTTTTGTAAGATTTCTTTCTTAGACATATTAGGATGCTGCTGCCCCTTGATATGAAGATAATTAACATTTAAATTTTTTGGTAACTGCTTGGTATAATATTCTTCGCCCTCTAACTCCCACTTATTTGGTTTATTTCCAATGCTTATTATTTTTATATTCATTTATTTTGAGGCATCTAATAAGGTTTTTTCTCCCCAAAGACCCTCAAGATCATAAAATTCTCTTTCTTCTTTTTTCATTATATTAATAACAATACTGCCGCAATCTACCAATATCCATCCTGACTCAACTTGACCATCTACTCCTATGATATGAATTTTATCTTGCTTTAGTTTATCAACCAGCTTTTCTGATACTGATTTTGCATGCCTATTTGAATTTGCAGTTGCAATTATTATTTGATCAGCAAAGGAAGAAATTCCTTTTACATCAAGATTTAAAATATCTTCAGCCTTACTATCTAAAAGACTATCTTTACAAATTTCAGTGAGTTTCTTCTTTGGCAAGTTTTTTTTGTTTATAAGATCTAAAAAATTTTTTAAAAAAATATAGCAATTGATATACTAAATCATAAACACAAAAAAAGGTAAAAATTTTGGAAATAAGCTTTTTAGATACAATCTATGAATTTCTAGCTAATTACAAAAAATTTATTTTTTGGTTGGGTTCTATATCTGCAGTCATCTTTTTATTCAGCTTGTTGAGTATCAAATGGCTTGTTGGATTGATACCAAGTGACTATTTTATTAAAAAAAAGAGCTCTAAGTTTAAAAATAATTATCCTCTAACCTGGTTATTTTCTTTAATTGTAAAAAATATTCTTGGATACTCTTTAATACTCGGTGGCATATTTATGTTGGTATTGCCTGGGCAAGGTATTTTTACAATTATGATTGGCTTAATGTTATCTAATTATCCAGGTAAATATGCAATAGAAAGAAAATTTATTGGTATACCTAGTGTTTTGAAAAGCATTAATTGGTTAAGAAAAAAATCTGACAAACCGCCAATAGAAATCTAGTTTTTAATTAGAGGATATCTCGTCAATATACTTAGATAAGATTTCAAACCTTTGTGCCGCATCAAAAGCTTCTAATAAATTTTGTTTATTTGCCGAAGATAGAGGTATGAGTCCAGCTAAATGATAAGCAATTGAATCAGCAGAATTAAAATCGACATCCAAAGGCATCTCACTTATCTTTGGGTGTTGTACAAGTTGAGATAATATATTCCCTAGCTCGGGAAATTCAGCAAGAAGTGCTTGGTCATCTACCTCAGGATCAATTAGAGGATGAGTGTTTGCTATATGAAGTCCGTCTTCTAATTGTGTTAAATCTTTAATAATTACTTTATTTATTGATTTGACTGTTATGCCTAATAGTCCATTTGAAAGACTATTAAAATCAATTATCTCTACGTATGAGCCTTTCTTGGATATTTCGTAATCATTAGTATTTGAATATTGTTTTTGGAAAACGATAATAAAGCCATGGCCCCTGCTCATGCAATCTTTTACCATCTTTAAATATCTTGGTTCAAATATCTGTAAATGCTGAATACTTCCAGGAAGCGCAACTACCCCAAGCGGAAATATAGGTAAATTATTTTTCTTCAAGTGATTCTAATATTGGTTTTATAAACTTTTGACTATCTCTGTTAGTCATAATTAAAATAATATCATAGTCTTTTATGATCTTGGTCAGCTCCTCAAGCAAAGCACTGATTGATTGAAAAATATTATCACCTTGATACATACCTTTTGGATCTAAGACAAGCGCACCATTTATTGATTCATAAGAATCTAATAGATTTTCTTTGTGATATCCAGATGACATTGTGTTTGATCCAAGTTCTATAATTCCTAAAATTTTTCTATTTGGATGCTTATTCCTTAGTGCCTGTGATGATAAGCGTATTGCAGTTGGATGATGCGCGAAATCATCATAAATTTTTATCTCATTTATTTCAGAAATTTTTTCCATTCTTCTTTTTACGCCCAAAAAGCTTTTAAGTGAGTCTATTGAATCAGATACTTCTATTCCTTCGACTTGGGCTGCGATAATTGCGCATACATAATTTCTTAAATTATGTATGCCGATTAGTGGGAGATCTTTTAACGAATAAGTCTCATCATGAACTGTCAGTTCTTTTGTACTGAAATTTACATTTATATTATCTGAATTTATTGCAATTAAATCTGAATATGCTCCTTTGGATAAGACATCTAAAATATTTTCATCATCTTGATAATAAATAATGTTCCCTGAATTTGGGATTAGTTTAACAAGATGGTGAAACTGCCTTTTGATATCATTTATGTCATCAAAAATATCAGCATGATCAAATTCAATATTATTTACTATTATATTTTTAGGATGGTAATTTATAAATTTTGATCTTTTATCAAAAAATGCTGAATCATACTCATCTGCCTCAATAACAAATGTTTTATCAGACCCTAGACTGGCTGGGTTTTTGAAGTTTTTAGATATTCCACCAACCAAATACCCAACGTCTCGTCCCTGATCATTCAGAATATGTGTCAACATGTATGCGGTTGAGGTTTTTCCATGTGTTCCAGAAACAGCAAAAACATCTCTTTCTCGAAGTTCCTTACCAAGTATTGACGGGCCTGATGTATATGCAAGGTTATTTTCTAAGATATATTCAACACATTCATTGCCACGAGATAAAGCATTTCCTATTACGTAAAGATCTGCTTCAGGCATTTTATTGACTTCGTATCCTTTTATTGTAGTGATGTCTATATCTCTCAGATAATCTGACATTGGTGGATAAAATTGAATATCCGATCCTGATACATCATGGCCAGATTCTTTAAGTATTTGAGCAAGTCCCGCCATGAAGGTTCCACAAACACCTAGGATATGTATTCTCATATTAGTTATAATACGATACTTAGATCTTATTCAAAGCAGGAAGTAAGTAAATAATGAAAAAAAATGCCTTTTATGCTCAATCTGGTGGAGTGACATCTGTAATCAATGCTACTGCAAGTGCGCTCATTCTTGAAAGTAAAAAATATAAATCAAAGATTGGAAAAGTATATGCAGGAAAAAACGGGATTCTTGGAGCGCTTAGAGAAGATCTTATAGATACCTCAAAGGAAAACATCTCAGCAATTAAAGGTTTAAGAGAAACTCCAGGAGGTGTATTTGGTTCATGCAGATTTAAATTAAAAAATTTAGAGGATAATAAAGAAGAATATAAAAGATTAGTTGAGGTATTTAAAGCTCATAATATAGGATATTTTTTTTATAATGGGGGCAATGATTCAGCAGATACTGCTTACAAAGTTTCTAAAATTAGTAATGCTATGGGCTATCCCATAAATTGTATTGCAATCCCAAAAACTGTTGATAATGATCTGGCTGTCACTGATTGTTGCCCTGGGTTTGGCTCTGCCGCAAAATATATAGCTACATCTGTAATGGAGGCATCTTTGGATGTTGCTTCAATGTCAGAAACCTCAACAAAAGTATTTATTTTAGAAGTAATGGGAAGGCATGCTGGATGGATGGCCGCTGCAGGATCTTTAGCCAAAATAGATAAAAAAGATGCTCCACATATCACTCTTTTTCCAGAAATAGTTTTTGATGAAAAAAAATTTTTGTTAGAGATAAAAAAGACTGTTAACAAAGAAGGTTATTGTGTAATTGTTGCATCTGAAGGAGTAAGAAATAAAAAAGGTAAATTTTTAGCAGAATCTAATCTAAAGGATGCATTTGGTCATTCTCAACTTGGAGGAGTAGCTCCATTTTTATCAAACTTAATTAACGCAAAATTAAAATTAAAAAATCATTGGGCTGTTTCTGATTATCTTCAAAGAAGTGCCAGACACATTGCATCTAAGACTGATTTAGCACATGCAGAAGCAGTTGGATCTCATGCTGTGCGATATGCTGTTCGCGGTTTGAATGGTGTAATGCCTGTAATAAAAAGAGGCGATGGTAAAAAATACTCATGGAAAGTTGAACCAGCTCCTTTATCAAAAATTGCAAATGTAGAAAAAAAATTACCGAAATCATTTATCACTAAAGATGGTTTTGGTGTTACTAATAAAGCAATTGAATATTTAAGGCCTTTAATAGTTGGCGAAGCATTTCCTAAGTTTAAAAATGGAGTCCCTGTTCCAACTAAATTAAAACTAAAGATGGTTGAGAAGAAGTTAAAAAAATGGACTGGCTAAGGAGTTTGAGAATTTAATTCTTGAATAATTATACCAACTTCATCTTTTAGTTTATTTTTATCATCTTCATTCAAAAAGTCTCCAACAAAAACATCTTTACCTTTTGATCTAAAGCTAAGTCTTATTATTTTATTTATATCTTTTTGAATTTGAAAAGAGGTGAAGGTTCTAAATTCTTCCCACAAATATTCAGCTTTGGTAATTCCTTTCTCAATTTTTACAATGTCTTGTGAGATATATATTTTTTCTTTTTTAGAACTCCATTTAAAGCTTAAATAAAAAGCTATAAATAAAATAGTTAGCTCAATTCCTGCAAATGGAAGTATCATAAATGCACCAAAAAAATAAAATATTATTGCTATACCGCCGCAAACGAAAGTAATACTTGCTAGAAAAATTATTCTTGCTATTCCTTCTAATGAGCTATTAGGACTCAAAGAGATTAAATAATTTGATTTATCCTTTTTTTCAATTGTTACCAATGTGATTCAGCCTAATTATCTAATGATCTTCTTTAGAGGTTTTTAGTTCTTCAACTAATCTTTCAATATTTATCAGCTTGCCAACTTTTTTACCACGTTTTGCTCGAGTAAGAATATATTCTGACCAGTCTTTAGGTTTTAAAGTAACAAATCTTTTACCAACTTCAATTCTTAAAGAACTATCAATTGCTAA